>Ga0118677_10012972_pt1 | contig 12102 bp, 6 predicted proteins | sample AliMusrvi5mmetaG_FD_86154 | JGI IMG/M metagenome (GOLD analysis project Ga0118677, IMG submission 86154)
ACGCTGGCAAGACCATCACCCTCGCCGCCCAGTTCACTGGGGTCGGCGGCTTGAACTTCAACGGTCCGGGGACGAATCTATTGCAGGCGGCCAACACCTACACGGGCGGCACCACCCTCAGCCAGGGCACCCTGGCACTGGCCAAGCCGGCCGGCACCCTGGCGATTGCCGCAAGCGAAGTGGTGGTGGGCGGCGGCGCGAGCCAGGCGCAGCTGCGCTGGGACGCCGCCGACCAAGTGGCGGATGGTGCGCGCATCACGCTGCAGGGCCCGGCCCTGGCGGTGCTCAACTTCAATGGCCACGGGGAAACCGTGGGCGCGTTGCGCCTGCTAGGCAACGGCGAGATTTGGCTCGGCAGCGGTCCTGCACTCGTTAGGTTCGCCTCCAGTGCGGCGGAGTCCTGGGCCGCGGGCCAGGGCCTGGTGATCCGCGATTGGAACGGAGCTCCCGCTGGCGGCGGCAGCGAGCGGGTGGTTTTCGGCAACTCCGCAACGGGTCTGAGCGGCACGCAGTTGGCGCAGGTGAGTTTTGTCAATCCGGCCGGGTTTGGCGCCGGAACCTATCCGGCCAAGTGCCTGCCCTCCGGGGAAATCGTGCCCGCCGGCATCCCGCTGGATTACGTGAATGTGCCCGACGGTTACAGCAACGACGACATCACCGATGACCTCGGCGGCGGCAATGGCGCAACCAACTACGCATTGGCAGGCGACGCGCAAATCGGCTGGCGCGGCGGCACCTTGAGCGGATATTTTCAACTCAGCGGCGCCGGCCAGACGCTCACCGTGGACACCGCTGGCGGCAACTCCACCCGCCTCGACGGCGTGCTCAAAGGGGCCGGCAGCCTGGTGTGGATCGGCGGCGGGGGCGACGCGACTTGGCAGACGACCGCGTCATTCCTCGGCGGCCCCGCGGCCAACACGTTGGCCGGCACGGTCACCCTCACCCAGGGCACGCTGGCCCTAGCCAAACCCGATGGCCTGGCCGCCATCGCCGGCAACGTCATTGTCGGCGGTGGCGCCAACCAGGCGATCCTGCGCTGGGACGCCAACGACCAGGTGGCGGATACCGCCAGCGTCACCTTGCGCGGTCCCTACGCCGCGCGCCTGCACCTCGACGGCCACGCGGAAACCCTGGGGGCTCTCGTTCTATCCGGTGACGGCGACCTCTATCTGGGTAACGCCGCGCCACGCGCGCATTTCGCCGATGGCTCGACGCAAGCATGGACGCCCGGCGCTCAATTCGTGATTCGCGAATGGAGCGGCCCGCTTGCCGGCGGCGGCGCAGGGGGCGTGTTCTTCGGCGCGTCCGCCAGCGGCTTGAGCGCCGGCCAGCTCGCCCAGGTCGGCTTCATGGATCCGGCTGGTTTGCCCGGCGGGTTGTATCATGCGGCGCTGCTGGCCAGCGGCGAGGTGGTGCCTGCCGGCTCCCCGGTAGCCCCGATCGCGCCGCCCTATGACCTCTCGCCCGCCGCCATTGCCGCGCGCACGGCCAGCTACACCTCAAGCGGACGCGCCGACCTAACCGCAGCCGGGACACCGTTGGCTACCGGCACACGCATCGTGTTTTTCGGCGATTCGATCACCTGGCAAAACAATTATATCAGCTTGCTCAACAGCGCGCTTGGCAGCGGTGCCGGCACCCAGGGCAAGACCATCACCCTGATCAATCGCGGCATCAATGGCGGCGGCGTGGCGCAGGTGCGCGACGGCGCGCCAGACAGTGGCTACCCGGGCAGCACTCCGCAAGCTTCCTTCGCCAGCTTGTTGAGTTCCGACCAAGCCACCATCGCGGTGGTGTTCATCGGCATCAACGACATCTGGTGGCGAGGTACCACCGCCACGGCCTATGAGCAAGCGCTGCGCGACCTTGCCGCCAGCGCCGCCGCCAAAGGCGTGAAATTGATTTTCGCCACCCCGGCTGCGCACAACGAATCGCCGACGGGGGCCGATCCGCTCGACCCGGCCATCGATCAGTTTTGCAACATCGTTTACGCCGTGGCCGCAGACACCGCAGCAACCTTTGTGGATCTGCGCAGCACATTCGTGGCCTACTGGCAAAACAACAATTATCAGATCCGCCTCGATGGCAGCTTCGTGCCCTTGGAAACAAATGGCCTGCTGACCTACGACGGGGTGCACCCGACCGACCTCGGCAACCAGCTGATCGCCGACCAGCTCGCGGCGGGTATCCTGGCAAGCATCGGCGGCAACGCCAGCGCTTTCGATAGCTGGACCGGCGGCCAAGGCCTAACCGGCTCAGCGGCCGCGTTTGGCGCCGATCCCGACCATGACGGCATCCCTAACGGAATTGAGTTTGTCATCGGCGGCCAACCCAACCCCGCCCATCCCAACGCCAACTCGCAAACCCTGCTGCCCACCGCGACGGCGTCCGGCGGCAATCTAATTGTTAGCTTCACCCGCATGCATGCGGCGGCCTATCTGAATCCGGTGGTCGAGTTCAGCACGGATTTGTCAGGCACGTGGACCGCCGCCACTGCGGCTAACGCGACCCTCGGGGTCATCCCGGGCAGCACCTCAGACAGCGTCACGGTCACCCTGCCGCAAGGATCTAACACCAAACTGTTCGCCCGGCTGCGGGTCACCGCGCCCGATTCGTCGCCGCTCATCAGCGTGTCGCCGCAGGGCTCCACCGTGATGAGCGGCGCGGGCTTCTTACTCAACGTGAGGGCTGCTGGCGCGCGGATTCCCTCTTGGCAATGGTACCTCAACGGCAGCGCCATTGCTGGCGCCACCGGCAGCAGCTATGCCGTCAGCGGCGCCACCAGCGCCAACCAGGGCGACTATCAGGTCGTCGCGACCAATGCCTATGGCAGCAGCACCAGCGCCGCGGCGCACGTCGCGGTGAGCGCCGCACCCGCCGCGGCCGGACTCAATCTCATCCCGTGGCCGCTCAACGTGCAGCCCGCCGCGGGCGTTCTAACCATTCCGGCGGGGGCGCGCATCGTGGCCGCCGACGTTTCATTGCTGGATGCCGCCGCGGTGCTCGCCGGGGAAATCGCCGCCGCCCATGCTCGCACCCTGCCGGTGGTCACGACCGCAGCGGCGGATGGCGACGTCGTTCTAACACTCGACGCCGCCCTCGCCGGCGAGCGCCACACGCTGGTCGTGGGCGCCCGCGCCACGGTGGCCGGCGGCAATGCCTTCAGTGTTTCGCTGGGCACCGCCACACTGCTGCAGGCGCTGCGCGATGAGGCGGGCGCGTTGGTGTGTCCGCGCGTCGCGATCGACGACACGCCGGCGGTGGGCATCCGCGCACTTGCGCTGGATCTGGCGCGGCAGGATCATTCGCTCGAGTCGCTGATGCAGGCGGTGGACCTGTGCCGCCTCTACAAGGTCAATTACCTGCATCTGCACTTCAACGACGACCAGGCCTACACGTTTCCAAGCACCGCCTATCCCTTGCTCAACAGCGTCACCGCGGGCCGCGGGCGGCTGGTTTACACGCTGGCCGACATGCAGGCGCTGGAGGCCTACGCGGTGGCCCGCGGCGTGCATGTCATGCCGGAACTCGAAGGCCCCGGCCACAACGCGCTGATGCTGGCGGCCTATCCCGCGTTGTTTCAAATCACCTATCCATACGACCCGAATTCGGCCGACCCCAACTACCCGAAGTTCGAGCCGAGTAGTAGTATCAACGTGGCCAAAGCCGACGTGCGCGCGGCGGTGCGCACGCTCATCGGTGAGATGTGCGCGGTGTTTCAAAGCACGCCGTATTTCCACCTCGGTTGCGATGAGGTGGACTGGGCGTGGAGCCAATTCAGCAGCGACTTCCAAGCCGCCTTCGCACAGTGGGGCTTCACCCGCAGCAACCCGGCCGACAACGTGCACCTGGTGTTCAGCAAATTCATCACTCTGGCGCGCGGATATGCCGCGGAGTTTGGCAAACAATCCATCGTGTGGGAAAACAGCGCGGTGATCGGCTCGCCGGAAGTGCCCACACCCACCGATGTGCTGGTGATGCCGTTCGATTGCTACAACCCCGCCGAGTTTCCCGCCGCCGGCCTCAAGCTGGTCAATGCCGCGTGGTCGCCACTCTATCTGGTCAATGACATCCACAAACCCGTCAGCTCGATCTACGCTTGGGACCGCACCATCTTCGGCCAGTATTCCGGCACGAATCTTGACTACGTCAGCCACATCGTCGCCGCCGACCAAGTCAGCGGCACCCAGCTGACCACCTTCGAGCAAGTCGAGGACCTGGAAATGATGAGCACCCGCCGTCGCCTCGCGGCCATGAACGAACGCACCTGGTCCCCGGGCCTCGGCGCCAGCCTGGACAATTTCTCCAGCCGCCTCAACCACACCGATGCCTTGCTCGACGACCTGCTGAGCCCCGTCATCATCACCTACACCGGTCTCAGCAACCCGGACGACCGCGTGTTCACCACCTCCGCTAGCGTCAGCATGAGCCTGGCACCCGGTGCCGCCGGCCAAGGTCTAACCATCCGCTACACCACCAACCGCAGCAACGTGACGAGCACCTCGACACTTTACACCGGTGCGTTCCAGGTAACTAGCGACGGCTACCTGCGGGCCGCGGCGTTCAATGCCGCCGGCCAGCGCGTCGGCCGGATGGTGCGCGAAATGCACCGCCACGGATGAGCGTGGCTGACGAGATATGTAATGATCATACATCCGGAAACCCGAATTTTTGCTGGCGCCCGGGTCAGGCTTGCGTTTTTCTTCAACTCGGATGAGCGGGTTGTCCGTGTGCAGCTGAGCACACCCGGGCTCGCCGCACTTCCACTTCTTGCCTGAGGATTCCCCTATCAGTCAGATCCACCGCGTTGCGCCATCGAGGCCGACTTGTTTGTTTTCCCCCATTGTCACGGTATCACTCCAACTGCCCGCCTGTCATTTCACCGCCATTCCCGTCATGAAATCCCCAATCATCCACAGTTTGCTGCTTGCCACCGTTGCAGCCTTGTCCTCAACCGCTCTGGCGGTTGACTCTATCGGCGTCAAATACGTCCGCGGCGACGCGTTGGCGCTCTCCGATGTCGCCGGTGCCGGCGCTTTCGCCCAAGCAAATTGGAACATGGCTCCCGCTGCTGTCGGCGGCGGCCAAGGCGCGCCGACCACGCCAATCACCGGTCTCCTCGACAACACCGGGGCCGCCACCGGCGTCGCCCTCACCGCCTGGACCGAGTCAGCGATCAACAGTTGGAGCCTGGGCGACACGGCCAGCGCCAATGCCAAACTCGTCAACAGCTTTTCGGACCGCCAGCCCTCGATCAGTTTCAGCGGCTTGGATGTGGCCTTCCCCGGTGGCTACCAAGTGGTGGTCTACTACAGCAACAACGAAGGGCCCTCGGTCTCGACGCTGACCCTCACCGGCTCGCTCAATGACCATGTCACGCGCTCGATCCGCACCGGCAACACCGCCCTCTGCAGTTACAGCACCGTGGGTTTCGTGCAGGAACTCGGCACGGTGCAGCCGGCCACTTCCTCCACCAACTACACCGTGCTCAGCGGTCTCAATGACGCCGGGTTTACGGTTGGGTTGACCGCGCTTAACAACAACGGCATTTGCGCGGTGCAGATTGTCAAGGAAACCGGACCGCCGACGGTTCCCGCGACACCGGTTCCAGCCGACCTTGCCACCAATAGTCTCGCCGGCACCAATTTGACATGGGCGGAATCGAGCCGTGCCACCAGTTATCAGGTGTTTCTATGGCTGGACGGCAACTCCGAACCTGTCACGCCCACCGCCACCACCACGTCAAACAGCTATGATCCGCCGCTGGATCTGGCTTATGCCACCACCTACCACTGGCAGGTGACCGCAGTGGGCGACGCGGGGACCACCGCCGGCCCGCAGTGGACTTTTACCACCGCCGCCAATCTGTCGCCCGATGCGGTGACCGCTCCGGTCCCGGCTGATACCGCCAGCGACGTGATGCTTAACACCTCGCTGGCGTGGGACAGCGCCGCGCGGGCTGCCAGCTACAAGGTGTACCTTTGGAAAGCGGCCAATTCCAAGCCTGTGTCACCCACCGGCACCACCACCGCCACGAATTTCGTGCCGGCCTCCAATCTGGATGCCGGCACCCCCTACAACTGGCAAGTCACCAGCGTCAATGGCAGCGGCTCCACCGATGGGCCGCTGTGGTCATTCACCACCGGCTTGGTTCCCGCGCTGCCGTCCACTCCCAGGCCGATTTTAAAACCGCCCGCCTGCAGCATGGGCGTCACCTGGCAGATCCCGGCAGCCGTATACATGTTGGAGTTTGGGCAATGGCAAATTCCAGTACCTGTTCGCTTGATAATCGCCATTTCTTCATCATCCAGGAAAGTGGCATGCGCATACCACACATCCGGCCCGACCCAGCCCTGTTCCTCCGCCCACAACACTGATTTTTTGCCAAACGTCTCGCGCGTAGCTCGGTCATCTTCTTCAGATTGTGCCAGGTGAGTATGGTTGCCAACACCATACTTTCTGGCCATTTTAATACTTTCTCTAAAATACCGCACACTCATCGAAAAGGGTGCACCGGGCGCATTTTCGATACGCACCATCGCGCCCGGTTGGGGGTCGTGATAGGATTTAATCAGTCGTTCTGTGTCTGCAAGTGCGTCGTCTTCTTTCTCTATTATCTGGTCGTGACCTCGCGAATTACTTCCGCGTGCATGGTGATATCGAATACCCATTTCATGAGCTGCCTGGATAGCCGTATCGTGGTGCAGGCTGGACGTAGCCCGTAAATAGTTGTGGTCGACCGTCGTCGTGCAGCCCGACAGGATCAATTCCGCAACATTTAATTTTGTAGCGAAATATAATTCCTCATCGCCCACTTCTCCCATTAACATCTGGATATCTTTCAGCCAGCGGAACAGGGAAACATCCTGCAGGGTAGGAATATTTTTAAGTAAAGCCTGAAAAAAATGGTGGTGCAGGTTGACCAAACCCGGAAGCACAACGTAATTGGTCAGATCCAACCGCTGGTCAACCGGGCCGCCTGGATAAGGATCTAAACCTGAAGATTCAATTTTCTGATCCTTGACCAAAATCCAGGCATTGTGAATTACATTGCGCTGGTCATCAAATGTGGCCAAAGTATCAATATGCTCCAATAACAAAGTCCCCATATTTAATCTCCGTTTAGCTTTTCAGCCTGACCAGAAAAAGCCTCGAAAACGATCTTCGAGGCTTTTGGCTTGGTTCAGGTCAGGAATGTGATTTCTTCTGCGGGACCAACAGGCGCTTCTTCAGGCCTGCCGCCTGCCATGAGGAAGCCAATTCGGTTTAAATTGGTTTCTTTTGCTTTTCGTGTTTCGGCGATATGGCCCTCATAAATCACACTGATCACATCACTCAGGGCCATAATTTCATCCAGTTCCGAGGAAATAATCAGGACTGCACATCCTTTATCACGTGCTTCCACAATCTGTCTATGAATGAATGAAGCGGCTCCCACATCCAACCCGCGCGTAGGTTGCATGGCGATTAAAACAGTCGGGTTACACCACAGAGAACGCGCAAGGATGACTTTTTGCTGATTGCCGCCGGAAAGCTTTTTTGCCAGCAATCCGGGTTCTGGAGCGCGGAGAGCAAATTTCTGCATTAATTCAACAGCATGTTCTTGCATGATTTTAAATTGACGCATTCCCCTTTTAGCATACGGGGGCACCTCAAAATTTTCGAGGAGCAAATTATCAGTTATGCTCATCCCCATAATCAAGCCTTCTGTTTGGCGGTTTTCGGGAATATGCTCGATCCCATTTTGGATGCGTTCAAACGTGCGTACTTTACTGATATCTTTTCCATGGTAAAGAATCTGCCCTTTTTCCAGGGGACGCAAGCCCATGATAATCTGGGTCAAAGTCTGCTGGCCATTGCCATCCACCCCGGCCAGGCCGTGAATTTCCCCGGCTTTTAAATCCAGGGTGAAGTTATTTATTTTCATGACGTCCTGGTCGTCACGGGCATAGGCGTCCTTAATTTGCAGGTGCGCTTCACCACTCTTGCAGGGGCCTTTCGCGATTGTCAAATCTACGGTTTTCCCAACCATCAATTCAGCCAGATCGAGAGTTGTTGTATTGGGTGTATCCACAGTCTTTATTAAATTACCGCGGCGCATAACAGTGACGCGGTCACTGACACGCAAAACTTCTTTTAATTTATGACTGATGAAAATAATGGTCACTCCATCATCCCTCAGTTTATGAATCAACTTAAATAGTTCTTCAATTTCCTGGGGAATCAAGACTGCTGTCGGCTCATCCAGGATTAATATTCTAGCACCCCGGTAAAGCGCTTTGATGATTTCAACTTTTTGTTGCTGCCCAACAGTCAGTTTGCCTACCTTGGTGTTCAGCGGAACATTTAATCCAAAATCATTGGCAAACACCTGAACCCGCTTCATGGCCTGGTCAAGATCCAACAAGGGATAATGTTGTGATTTCAACCCAAGGATCACATTTTCGATAACCGAGATGTTGGGGATTAACATGAAATGCTGGTGAACCATGCCAATGCCCAGGGCCATTGCATCTTGCGGAACACGGATATTCGCGGTCTCGTTCCGGACCAGAATTTCTCCTTCATCCTTATGATAAAGGCCATACACCACCTTCATTAAAGTGGATTTTCCCGCCCCATTTTCACCCAGAAGGGCGTGAACTTCCCCGGTATAAATTTTCAAACTGACGTGGTCATTGGCTATAATTCCAGGGAATTTTTTGACAATATTTTTAAGTTCCAGGACAACATCACGGTCCGTAATTGAGAACGGCAGATCTCTCTGCATGGAATATTGGTTGGTTGTGATTGAATTTTCGCCCATTTTTATTCCTCTTCGTTAAATGGCGTACCGCTTGCCGCTGGTCCGCGCGCATTGCGCATGAAAAAGATCAGGGCGATCATGGTAATTACATAGGGCAGCATTAACAAAAGCTGGTAGGGCACATCCACGCCGTAAGCCTGTAAACGAATTTGCAGCGCGTCGCCCAGGCCAAACAAAATCGTCCCGAGGAAAGCACCGATCGGGTTGTACCGGCCAAAAATTACGGCGGCGAAAGCTATGAATCCGCGTCCTGCAGAAAGGTTTTCCTGGAATGCATTGATACCTGATGCACTGACCAGAGCTGACCCGCTCATCCCTGCGATTGCGCCGCTCAATAACACGGCAATATATCGGACCCGGGTTACGTTAATACCCACAGTGCTTGCTGCCATTGGATGTTCACCAACAGAGCGCAGTGTGAGCCCCCATGAAGTTTTATAGAGAACAAACCACATCACTGGTATCAACAATAAAGAAAGGTAGATCAGGATATTGTGCTGGAAGAACGCAATTCCAAAATATGGCAAATCACTCAAAACCGGAAATCTAAGCGCTTCAAACCCGGGAGCAGATACAAATCCCGTTTGAATATATAGGATTCGGAAACTTAAAGCTGTGGAAGCCAGGGCAAATAAGTTTAAAGCCACAGCAACCACAACCTGGCTGCACCTTAAGTAAATCGTAAAGATGGCATGTACCAATCCAATCAACATTCCTGCTATGGCAGCGGCCAATAAACCAGCCCAGGGGTTCCCCCCATGATCAGCTGCGGTATACGCAACAAAAGCGCCGATCAACATCATCGATTCAAGCGCCATATTCAACACTCCGGAAAGCTCGCTGATCAAGCCGCCTAAAGCAGCCAGGAGCAGCGGAGTTGCGGCAATCAATGCTGCTTTTACAAATTCCGGTGTGAGTAAGATCGAAAGAATCCCATCCAGAATCGTCCGCGTGCTTTCATTAGCCACTTGCAGGATAACTCCTATGATCAGGATTGCCAAAATAATGATTATGGCATTGCGGGTACCACTTCTGCGAAGAAACTGTGAAATATTTACCATTTTCGATCCTCTCCCTGAAGCCTGCGCGCAATTTCCAAAATTCGGGGTGAAGATGCTGCCAGAACCGCCAGGATTGCGAGCACGCGAACCAGGTCCACGAGTTGAGCAGGCAACTTCGCAATCGCCTCCATCGCCACTGCGCCGGTTTGCAGGCCCGCAAAAAATAGGGCTGACAGTCCAACCACAAAGGGTTCAAAACCTGCCAGGAGTGCTACAGCGATCGCATCATACCCGGTTGTGGGGGCAAAGCCAGAGATCAAGCGCGTCTGGTAGCCCAGGATTTCGCAGGCACCAGCCAATCCGGCTAAAGTTCCACTGAAGAAAAATGCCAGTAAAAACACCTGGTTTGCACGGATACCCGCATGTGAAGCGGCTACCCGGTTCAATCCAACAATGCGCACTTTTTGCCCCGCCGTCGTATAGTGCATGATAAAAAATACAATGACCATCGCTGTCAGTGCGATGACTAACCCGATGTGCAAGGCTGTGTGAGGGATGAGCTTGGGGTACATCGTATCTGCAACAACCGGAAACGATGTTGGAGCATCTGAATGCCCACCAATTTTGATTGGCCCGGAAACCATGTAATCGACCAGGTAGATACCAATATAATTCAACAAAATTGTCGAAATAATTTCATTTGACCCGGAATAAATCTTTAATAAAGCAGGAACAAGGGCCCAGAGTCCCCCGGCGACAAAAGCTGCCAGAGTCGCCAGAATCATATGTAAAGGACCAGGGATTTGCGGAAATTGTCCGGCAACGATGATCGCAGCCAGAGCGCCTGCATACATTTGCCCCACCGCGCCAATATTGAACGCGCCAGATTGAAAAGCAAAGGCGATTCCGAGCCCACATAAGAGCAGGGGAACTGCTGTCTTAATTGTTTCAGAAGATTGAACAAGGTTTCCAAATGAACCCTGCCACAGTGCTGAATAGGCATTGATCGGGTCATAGCCCATCAAGACCATAATGACAGCTCCGATGAGGATTGCAATCACAATCGACAATAAAGGCAATCCAATACTTGCTAAAGGAAGATTAAACCTGGCTTTTGGTTTTACTGGGGGTACTAATTTTTCGTTTGTATCTTCTGACATAAATACGCTCCAGACAATCTCGAAATTAAGGGTGCGGGGTTTTTCCCCGCACCCTCAGAGCATAGTGCAACTTAGTAGAGTCTACTTGACGCCAATACCCAATTTGCCAGCCAGGTAATCCGTGATGGCCTGGTTAACTTTGTCTTTGACATCAGCTGATACGAAGTCACCCCATTTGCCCATCAGCTGGGTCTTCTCTTTGAAACCGCTCAGGAAGGTGGTGTTTCCCTTGAGAGTTCCATTCTGGAACTGCGTGGCAACGGCCAGGTAAACACCCGGAACATCCTGCACACCGCTGGTAATCACGGTATCGGGAGCCAGTGAATAATCGTCACCACTCCAGCCGCCGATAACTTTGATGCCTTTGGACTGGGCCAGTTTGATCGCGGGAGGGGTAAAGGAATCGCCCATGATAACGAGGACATCAACACCCTTGTCAATCTGAGCCTGGGTAACCTGCTGACCCTTGACCACATCGTCCCATGAACCAACGAAGGAAACGTTCACCTGAGCCTTGGGATTGACAGCGAGGGCGCCCTTCTTAATATTATCAGAGTCGGCAGTCACCTGGGGAGCATCCTGGGCAGCAACAATACCGATCTTGTTGTTCTTGGTGGACAGGCCAGCGGCCATACCGGTAAAGTAGCCCAACTCGCCAAATTTGAAGTTGGTACCAACGATGTTATCGCCGGCTGTTGTCGCGTTGATCTGGACAAACATGGTCTTGGGGAAATCAGGAGCAACAGCCTTGAGCGGATCACCGTACTCATAACCATGGCAGAAGATCAAATCGTAACCCTGCTGGGCGTACTGGCGGATCACATTCTGCTGTTGGGCGGCGGCGACATTTTCCGAATAGGCCATTTCCCAACCCAGTTTATCTTTAATTCCCTGGACACCTTCGAGTGCGCCCTGGTTCCAACCATGATCGTTGGTGGGGCCGGAGGTAATCATTGCGACCTTAAATTTCTTGGCAGCAGGTGCAGCGGTGGAAACGAGGGCAAGGGTGGGCTGAGGTGCAGCCGTGGCAGCGGGCGCTGCGGGGGCAGTTGTTGCTGCAGGTGCTGCAGGAGCTGCGGGGGCAGCGGGAGCTGCAGGAGCGGCTGTGGGCGTTGCGGCCGGGGCGCAGCCATAA
>Ga0118677_10012973_pt1 | contig 12101 bp, 13 predicted proteins | sample AliMusrvi5mmetaG_FD_86154 | JGI IMG/M metagenome (GOLD analysis project Ga0118677, IMG submission 86154)
GAAAATTTTCATAATGGCTTCGGGTCGGGATTTTTGGTAAAAACTTCCAACTCTGGGCACGCCCCGTTGGTGGGGCGAGAGGAAAGTTAGTTGAACCTAAGTTCGCGGTGTTTCGATTTTGCTGCGGTACCTTCCTTTCTCTGCATTTTTCAGAATACCTGAAATACGGGTGTCTGAACTTGGACAAGCCCTCCAATCCCTCTTCCCATGAAGTTGTCTCCTGGTATCGCCATCGACCTTCCTCAGAACGGGCAGGATGTTCCAATAATTGACCGCCAGGAAATTCACTTCGACATCACCGTTATCCGGAAGGCCTTTCGTAAGTCCTGCAGGCACATTCGCCTTCATCCCTTCAGGAGTCAGCCCGGCGTTGCCTTGGAGGCGCGGCCACGTGCGCCAGCCCTTAACATCGGTATTCGGCGTACGCGCCACCTGCTGTGGCAATCCGTTCACATAGAGATTGTGAAATCTCCAGCCTTTGGGAACATCGGCAACGTACACCTTGCCTTTGGCTGCATCCGCAAGACCAGACGTTCCAGAATCAGCAAGTTTCCAATTGTTTATCTTACGGGCGGAAGTAATAACAGGAACCTCCCCCTTAGCGGCGACATAGCGTACTGGCCTGTCTTTATGTATTCCGGAATCGGCAGGGCCAAGCTCCAGAGTCTCATTCAACACATACGTGCCGCCATGAATAATGATATCACCGCTCTGGCCCCGCATAGAGTCGCGGGCCTTCGCAAGAGTTGCAAAAGGTTTCTCTTTCGTGCCGGAATTGGCATCGTTACCATTGGGCGATACATGGAATTCGGCTGCCGACGCAAATTGCATAACCGCCAACGTCATACTGACGACCACCATTTTTTTCATAAATATACCTTTCGAATAAACTCTAGCAGGGCGCATCTGCGATCTGGTGCAAGCATTCGTTCTTCTTGGTGGGCCGGCGGCTCCGACGACGGCCTTTACACGTCGAGGACGCCCGCGGTACGGAGCCCGCGGGCCACCCCGGATTGCACCAGATCTCAAATGCGCTCTTAAGCAACATTCTTACCCTCGACTCAAATATCCATCACAAACGGCGAGTCTTTTACGTTTTCATGCCGGATCTCATCAACCGGTTGTTTCTTTCCCCGGCCGGCAAAAAGACGGTTTGGGAAGTTCAACACCAGCGCATCAACCGGAGAAATATTTTTGTACCCATGAACAATGCCCGGCGGGACGGTTACAATAACGGGGTTTATCTCGCCAACTTCAACAGTTTGCATGACTCCATAACTAGAAGAAGACTGCCTGTTATCCCAAAGCCTGATCCGGAGATTTCCAGGTCCTATAAAACCGAAAACATCCGTCTGCTCACGGTGTTCGTGGGGTCCACGCGTCACTCCGGGTCGCGTTGAAGAAATATAGCCCATCACAGGCATGTCCTCCTCCGGAATCTCATCGCACCGGAAAATCTCGGTAAGCCAGCCACGCTGATCAGTATGCTTTATCGCGGGTTTGATTACCACGCCCTGAATTGTTCCCTCTTTCCAAATCATGCCAGTCCTCCGCCGGAGATCAATGACTTGAGATATGCCCCGTATTCATTGCCTTTCATGGCTTTTGCCAGCTTTTCAATCTGTGCGTCATCAATCCAGCCCATGCTGAAAGCAATTTCTTCTATGCAACCAATTTTCAATCCCTGCCGGTTCTCGATGCTTGCTACAAATGTCCCGGCCTCAAGCAGGCTCTGCGGGGTTCCCGTATCAAGCCAGGCCATGCCGCGACCGAGCAATTCAACTTGAAGTTGACCCGCCTTGAGATAGACCTTGTTGACATCAGTGATTTCCAATTCACCCCTTGCCGAAGGCTTAAGGTTGCCGGCGATCTCTATAACCCTGTTGTCATAGCAATACAACCCGGGTATGGCGAATTTACTCTTAGGTTTCGCCGGTTTCTCCTCAATACTCAACACTTTTCCGGTGGCATCAAAGTCCACAACGCCATACCTCTGCGGATCATGCACAGCATAACCGAAGATGGTTGCGCCAGTTCTGCGAACAAGGGCTTTCCTCAGGAAATCCATCTTGCCGTAGAACAGATTATCTCCAAGAATCAGGCAGACATTTGATTTTCCAATGAATTTCCGGCCAACCAGAAATGCCTCGGCAATGCCACGTGGAGCAGTCTGGACGGCATAGGAGAAATTGGCGCCTATCGCCGAACCATCGCCCAGCAGTTCTTCAAAACGAGGCAGATCCTTCGGGGTGGAAATGATAAGTATGTCCCTTATGCCGCCAAGCATCAGCGTGGAAAGCGGGTAATAAATCATCGGCTTATCGTAAACAGGCAGTATCTGTTTGCTCGACACCAGCGTCAATGGATGCAGCCGGCTGCCAGCTCCTCCTGCCAGAACTATTCCTTTCCATCCGGATTCAGTCTTTGTTTTCATTTGAGTTCTCCAGAATATATCACATCGTCATAACAATATGCAGGGGCGCCGTTTACCACGTGAGTCACGTTCCACTCACGTGACCGGTGCCCGCGGGCGTCGACCAGCGACGCCCCTACATGGCGCCAACAGGCCCAATGTCCGCAAACCTGTCACACTTCTTCCGTAAACTAGAACCCTCCAGAGCCCAAAACAAGCTTGTTTTTCAAAAGCTTCTTGATTTCAAAGGCGCACGCCCGTATTTTGTCTTGGTCATGTTCATGGAAAACTTCGAAAACCATAAACACTGGAAAACATTATGATACCTTTCATTCTCACTGTCACAATAGCCCTGGCTGTTTCGTTCATGTGCAATCTGACCGAGGCTTGCCTGTTGAGTCTTTCGACAACTGATATCGCTGATCTCACGGAGAAAAACCCGCTGGCGGGTCGTATCTGGAGACACTTTAAAGAACATATAGAACAGCCCATCGCTGTAATTCTTATCGTCAACACGCTAACCCTTACCATCGGCGCAACGATATCCGGCTCGCAGTTTCATGATCTCTTCGGCCCGAAATGGATATTTCTGTATTCATTAGCCTTCTCTTTCGTAATGATACAATGGACGGAATTGGTCCCGAAAACACTCGGTGTCCGTTTTAACCGGCCGGTCGCAGGTATCATGGCAATTCCCATGAAACTTGCAGTTCAGTTCCTCAAGCCAATCGTCATTATCACAGGATTCCTCAATAGACCCTTTCACCGGAGAAAAGCCGACAGTGAATCCGACACCCTCAACGAGATCAACCTGCTCGCCCGCTTTGCCCTGTACAACCGCCTGATTACCCAGGAGCAGAAGGACATTGTTGCCCGCAGCATTAAACTCTCCAATACTTCAGTCAACGACATCATGGTGGATCGAAACGACATTAAATATCTGTCCACAGCCATGAGTATGGCCGACGCATTGATTGCCGCCCATATACACCATCATACCCGCTATCCCCTGATCAAGGACAACAATCTTGACGATGTTGTCGGCTATGTGAACGTCAAGGACATCGTTAGCGCGCTCAAACTCAACCCGAAGGACCCCAGCCTGACCGGCATTTCGCGGCCAATCATGAATATAATGCCGGACCAGAATGTAACCACTCTCCTGAAAAACATGACCAAAGGTTATCAGCATATGGCAATCGTCACCAATGCCGAGAAAAAAACAGCCGGCGTCATCACGCTTGAGGACGTCACCGAGGCAATTGTCGGAGAGATTCAGGATGAGTACGACATCATGCCCGGCTTTGCCTTTACGCTCGGGGAATCCCGTTACCTCGTCGGTGGAGGAATTGATCTGAAAACGTTGAAGGAGAAAACCGGCGCCGATCTACCGGATCAACCTATTACTCTAAATGACTGGCTTTTCCAGGTTTTCCCGCAAACACCCAAAGTCGAGGCTAAAACAACATACAAGGGGTTTGCATTTATCATCAGGAAAATGAGACGCTCAAAAATATACGAAGTAATAATCGAAAAAATAGAAGCGATTAAAAGCACTTCCACTACCTGAGCGAGAATAAACAACCACTCACCTCCATGGCGCGTTTCGCGCCATCAATCGGGTGCATCTGCGATTCGGTGCTATCTGTGGTGGCCCGCGGGCCATTGCTAACAAGCTAAGGAATCTGCGGTTTTGTAATCATTTGCCCTGTTTTGAACAATTTCACGTTTAAATCGATGAGTTTGTTCGTCGATTTCTTCAGTTTGCGGTAGTTTTGAATCATTGCCTGGACCTGCTTTACCTGCTTCATTTTAATGTACACCGACTTTGTTTTATTTCCCTCGCCTTTGTATGTCAGCAGGTAGGCGACTCGATTGCCCTTCGTCCTCACTTTTTTACCTAGAGTAACCCTGCTGATGGAACCTTTGAGCAAAGGCCCTGTTCTTGTCAAGGAAACCATCGTTTTTCTGATCTCCATTCGAAGCTTCTCTGCTTGCATAACCAACTCCTTTTGTTATATTCTTATATAAGTATTAGCTACTTATATAAGAATAACAGAAAGGAGTCAATAATGAAAGTCTATTTACAGCAGTATTTTTCAAAAAAGGATGTAGAGAAACTTGCCAGGGCTTGTGGTTTCGTTGAGAGGAAGTCGCCTATCACGGGGTTCAAGTTTTTGGTCACATTCACAACGGGTTTACTCAATACTCCAGACGGAACTCTGGCACAACTTGTCGCGTTCCTTTCCGCAGTGTGTAAAACAGAAGTGTCGCCGCAAGCCGTTGACGAGCGCATTGAGATCGCAGCCATGGCCTTCATGCGCTGTTGTCTCGACAAGGCGCTCGCAATGGTTAAACGACCTCGCAAGTTTGGAGGTTGTGCCATTGCAGACTTTGACCATGTTTACATCATCGATAGTACAAGCTTTGAAATCCATCCTTCCCTTAAAGATGTTTTCAAGGGAAGTAGCGGCTCAGGTTCTTTGGCTTCAATGCGAATTCAATTGGTGATGGACTATATCACAGGCGTGTTTTATGTGCAGATTGGAGACACCACATTATGTGATGCACCAACACTTCAACGCATTGTGGAAAACCAGAAGCTTGACGTCTCAGGTAAATGCCTTTTCCTTTCAGACCTCGGTTACTTTAAGACCGCGACATTCAAGAGCATGAAAGAAAACAACCTGCATTTCCTGTCGAAACTCATGTTCGGAGTCTCTCTCTGTGACGGGAAGGGGGTAAAGCTTGACCTTACGACCATCCTTAAGAAAAAACCGGAATCATTCGATATGGTAGTGACAATTGACGGGCAGACTTATCGACTGGTTGGAGCAATGCTTTCTGATGCTGCCGTCAACCAGCGGCTAAGAAAAGCAAACAGAAAGGCACAGAAAAAACACGGAGGCGCAGTTACAGATGCTTATCGGATCTTTGCCCGCTACGCAATATTTCTCACCAGTTTGCCTAAGATTTACGGGATGAAGACATTGTACAAACTATACAGAATCCGTTGGCAGATCGAACTCATCTTCAAAACATGGAAATCTATCATTTCCATTCACAAAATCAGATCAGCAAGAACAGAAAGACTAATGTGCGAAGTCTATGGCAAATTGATCCTTGCCGCAATATCCTCCATGATTGTGGCAGCAGCAGAAGTAAAACAAAACATTCTCATCGTAAGCCTGCACAGGGCGATGAAACACCTCAGAACTATCGCCTTATATCTGGCGACCGCCATTATGCAGGGCGGTTCTTTTCTCAATATGTTTATCGCAAAGCAGGCATGTGAAATTGCCCGCCTCTGCAGAAAACACCGACAGAAAAACAAGCCAACAATTGAAATTCTTCTTCAGTCACACTTGCCTGCGAAAGGACAAAATGTTAGACTGCAAACCAAATTAGCTTGATAGGTATGGCCCGCGGGCTCCGTACCGCGGGCGTCCTCGCCGTGCAAAGGCCGTCGTCGGAGCCGCCGGCCCACCAAGAAGAACGAATGATTGCACCAAATCGAAGATACGCCCCCATCAATCCTCCCTGGCCCGCCATAGCTCCATTCGTAATTTGAGATGCGCAGTTCCGAGATTGGAACAAAACGCTTTTTGACAGACCAAAGTAAAACCGCTACATTCACCTCTGTTTCACTAAACGTTAATTGCAGCGAAAGGTTCAAACAATGGAAATTCTTGTAACTGGCGGAGCCGGATTTATCGGCAGCCACCTGACTGAGAAGCTGCTTGAACGCGGCGATAAAGTTGTCGTCATAGACAATCTCAACGACTACTACAATCCCCGCATCAAGGAACAGAACCTTTCCCGGTCTATGAGGTCGTCCAACATGAACTTTATCAAGGGCGACATTCTTGACATGAATCTCCTTCAGAGAATTTTCGACAACAATTCTTTTGATGTAATTGCCCACCTTGCCGCCAGGGCTGGCGTGAGGCCGAGCATTGAACAACCGCTGCTTTATGAGGATGTCAACTGCAAGGGCACGCTGAACCTGCTTGAGATGGCACGGCGCCACCAGGTTAAGAGGTTCGTGTTCGCCTCATCATCAAGCGTCTATGGGAACGTAAAGGAGACGCCTTTCCGCGAGGATGCCAGGATTGACAAGCCCATAAGTCCGTATGCCGCAACCAAGGCCGCGGGCGAGCTTTATTGCCACAACTACCATCATCTTTTCGGCATTTCGTGCACCTTGCTTCGGTTTTTCACTGCCTACGGCCCCCGCCAGCGGCCGGATATGGCAATACACAAATTCACCACGCTCATAGATCAGGGGAAGCCAATTCCGTTTTTCGGCGATGGCAGCACTGCGCGTGATTACACTTTCTATTCCGATATAATCGAAGGTGTGACAGCCGCAATAGATCGTGATCTTGGATTTGAAATTATCAACCTGGGCGAATCACGAACGACAACACTTTCAAAACTAGTAAGCCTCATAGAAAAAGAGCTTGGCAAAAAAGCCACGCTGAACACGCTGCCCCTCCAGCCCGGCGATGTGGGAATAACCTGCGCGGATGTTTCAAAGGCCCGCCGTCTTCTCAACTATAATCCTGCAACTACCATCGAAGATGGTGTTCACAGCTTCATGGAATGGTACAAATCCTCTTCCCGTGCGTAGGCGCTTGTTCTGAAAAATTGCCAATTCATTTTAATCTGTTACCTTGGTTTGAACCATGCCCCGGAGTCCCCGTCTACATCCAGGGAAGCATACCGCCGTGGAGATTTGCCTGTCTCTTCATGTGAAATGTAATTTGACCATGCGGGAGTAACATTTCATCAATGAAGGCGGGTCATGGCAGCGCGGAACATCATTCCCAGACCAGTGGTCTCCTCGCGGGGCAAATAGTCCGACATGGCTTCCGTGATTTCCTTGTCCGACAGGAGCGCGACTCTGGCGCGCAGGAAGTCATAGAATTCACCGACTGTAGTTCCCTTGAAATAATCGGTCCGGGGCACCAATCGGGAGTAGGAAGGGGATTGCAGTCTTGATTCAAGTGTCGCGATATCCGGTCCTATGTGCATCTGGATGAAAAACCAGATATCATAGATATCCCTGATCAAACGCCGCTCGTTCCAGGCCGCCATTTTGTTTGCCATGGCCACGGAGTAATCGACAACATGAATGATCCGTTGGGGGAGATTGAATTCCGGTGAAAATAGTTTGGTTGATGTGGTTGATGTTTTGATGTCCATGGCCACTTTTGCCTCGATCTGGATCGTTGCCTGATCAGCAGTTACAACGACGCGGAGACATTTCGAGTTAAGGGTATAATCAACAGTAGCCCCTTCAATTGACTTCAGGCAGTTGAGAATCTCCGGAAGGATGTCTTTCTTCGATTTGTAGGGGACGAAGACATAATCCAAATCATTGGTCAGTCTTTGAGACCCGAGAATACGGAGAACCATGCCGCCTCGCAGAATCGCATTCTTATCGAACTTCCGGGCAAACAAATCCAGTATTTTAGCCAGCAATGCTTGTTCTTTGTTGATCATGGGGTTCCCCATATGCGGTTGAAGAAGGTGATGAAGCGTAGGTCGTACTTTTTCAGGTAATTTGCGATTAACTTGGAGTCAAGGTTCTCACGGTTAATATCGCTCGCGGGGTCAAAGGAAAAGAGTTTACCCTTATAGCAAAAGTAGCAGACGTCCAGGAATGCTTTTTCCGGGGTTGCAAAGCGGATGCCGTTCTTTGAAATGAAGCCGAAATAAAGTTTGGGGTCAATGCTGAGGTGTTCGATGGTGCCCCCTTCAAACTGATAGGTTCGGGGTCGGCCGATTTTGACAGCCTGCACCTTTCTGGCGGGGATGGAGCCGATAATGGCCTTTTGAGCAAGGACGGTTCCGGTTGTGATATAGGAGTCCGGTTCAATTCTGCAGCTAATGGTGGTCAGGGATGCCTTTTGGGTGGCATATATGCCTCGCTTAACTTTCATCAAAACCCTGGCCTTCACGAGGGCGCCCAGTTTTCGATAGAGCGTGGCCTCAGAATCCTCGTCCAGCATTACCTTCAAGTCGGCGATGCAGAACACGCCATCCTGATCCTTTTCCCATTGCTGGACGGTATTGTAGAGATTTATGTCCATGATCAATAACTATCAAAAAATGAGAGTAAGCGTCAATGTAAATAACAGGGCGGACGTATTCCCTCAGTTACCGGGTGGCGCAAATATTTTCTTATGTAGGGCTCGCGCTTGCGCGATGCCGTCTTTGGCTGCATTTGAAGCAACGGACGGCGCGCCCGCCGCGGCGGGCGGCCCTACAAACACGAATCACCTGATCACAGTGGTGGGTGAAATATAAGATGAGATCGCCCCGGCGAGATAGAGCGGGGCATGCAGGAGGCCGTCATCCAATTGGTGAGCACCAAGGCCTGAGAAGAGAACGGCTTTTTCAGGCACGTATTTCTGCCTGTAGGTTTTCAAGCTTTTCGCCTTGGTGTTTTCACCTGCCTTGACTTCAATGGGAATAACCTGACCGTCGTGGGGAAGAAGAAACTCGATTTCCGCCGTCGTGCCGCGCCATGTGAATACTGGTCCTTGACCGGCGCAGAGCATTTCGGTCAACACAACGTTCTCCGCCAGAAAACCCTTGAACTGTCCGAAGTCATAGTTATGAATAGCGCCGGGAGCAAGATTCAGCATGGCGCCCAGGATTCCGGTGTCAAAGAGGTATAGCATGAACGCATTCTTCTCCACATAGGCAGACAGGGGTTGCATAACCGTGCGACAGATGGGGACACGGTGGATCAATCCCGCGCGGACAAGCCATTCGATCGGACCTTCCAGCACATCGTAACTGGAGCGACCTGGTACTACATCCTTGAACAGGAACTTTCGCGGACTGGACGTTTCACGGGCCAGTTGTTCCGGGATATTTTTCAGGACAGAGGCGATGCGAATGGCTTTGAGCGAGCCGGCATGCTTGGCAATGTCGTCCAGATAGGAATCAACAAGTTCCTGCTGGAGGCTGCGAACGGCCTGGAATGCCGCAACCCTGGTTTTGCGCAGGGAGATGTAGCGATACACGACCTCGGGCATTCCGCCTGTGATCATATATTCCTTGAACAGGTCAAACGCCTTGCTGTGAATCGCCGGAGAGATCTTCGTTACAGATGCAGCCGCCAGCGACAATGCGTTCCGTAACGCCGTTTCGCCCATTGCATCGAGAAATTCGAAAAAAGACATGGGACGCAACCACTCCCGCTGGACTTTACCGACTGGGAAATTCTGTTCCGACAATCCGAGGCCGAGCAGAGATCCGGATGCGCTTATCCATGCGGTAGGAAATTCTTCGCAGAAATATTTCAAAGAAGTCAGCGCCTCAGGGCACAGTTGCACCTCATCAAAGATCAGCAGGGTATTGGATAGTGATATGTCCCGACTCAGGTAGACGCTGAGATCTGTCAGGATGCGTTGGGGTTTCAGATTTGCTGAAAAGAGACCCCTCAAATCCTTATCTTCAGCAAAATCCAGCAACTCGCAGTGTTCGAATTCCTTGCGGCCGAATTCCTTGAGGATCCATGTCTTGCCCACTTGCCGGGCACCCTGCACAAGAAGAGGTTTGCGCTCTGGCGCCTGCTTCCACGCAACTAACGAGTTCCAGAATGTCCGTTTCATAAAGGCAAAGTTACTCTATCCATTGTTTCTGTCAACAATAAATCGACCGAATAAATGCTAATATATGCAATTATTCAAAGGAATAACTGAAGTATATGGACTATAATGCGACTTGAACAACTTGTTTCTTATCGCAGTTCTTCATATATGAGGTGCTAAATATTCTTCTAAAAATCCTGAACTTTTCATGACAGGATTTGTGTTTTCCAGTCAATATCTTGTATAATCAAGGAATAATGAACAGATTGAGCCAGACTGAAGTGATGAAGCAGGCTTTTCAGTATGAGTCTGCATTGGTGTCTTATGCCTATTCCTTGTGCCGGGACTGGAGCGCGGCGGAAGATATTGTTCACGAGGCGTATCTGGTTTTGATGGAGAAATGGGAGTCCTACAGCCCGGAATACAGCGTGTATACCTGGGTCAGGAAAATGGTGTATTTCAAGACTCTCGAATATCTCCGGACGCGGAGCCGGGCTATTTTTTCAGGGGACAACGACCTGTTTGAATCCGTCCGGGTTGCCATGGAAATGGAAGTCAGCGAAGAAGCCGTCAATCGCTACGTTATGCAAATGAAACACCTTGATAAATGTGTGGAACAGCTCGGCAGTGGGGCAAAAGACGTGCTGGTTTCCTATTACTGGAAGAACCAGTCCTGTTCCGATATTGCCGCCAGATTGAAACGCAGTGTCAATTCTGTCTGGCTGTCGCTCTCCCGCATACGGAAAAGCCTGAAGGAGTGCGTCGAGCGCTATATGAAGAATCAGCCCGGCGAAATTGCCTTTGGCACCATAAGCCTGGGGAGTGGCGATGAATAGGAAGAATTTTACCACAAAGTACACGAAGGTCACTAAGTCAGGAAAACATCACCGGTCTTTTTGTTGTATTTCTTCCTTTGTGTTCTTGGTGCCCTTTGTGGTGAATCTTTTAACTTCCTTTGGAGTGTCATGAACGAAGAGCTTTTTGAGAAATATTATTTCGGCACGCTTGATCAGGCGGAATCGGACAGGTTGAAGAACTTGCTTGAATACAATACCGCTGTTCGATCCGAATTTGCCCTGTATTCCATGGAACGCGCCATGTTTGTGCGATCCGCCGGCAAGCTTGCCGGGTTAAGCGGGACGTTCGGGAAACAAGATATCTTTGCGCAACCAGTTTCAGAAAACCGGTGGACTGGCAATGTTGCCCGCAAGCTTGCCGCCATTGCCGCCACCCTGCTGGTCATCGGTGGCATTAGCGTTGCCCTTTATTACCAGCGCTATCCGACTGTCGCCAGGCTGGATAGCGTCACCGGTGATGTATATGTCACATACGAGACAAATACTTTGAAAGCAGAAGTTGGACAAAGGCTTATATCCAGGATGCAGATTGAAGTCAGGGGCAATCAAAGTCAGGCGATTATTTTTCTGAAAGACAAAAGCCGGATCAGGTTCCCGGGCGATGGAAAAATGGCCATTACCGAGCTGGCCGGCCGGAAGGAACTTCATCTTCTGGCTGGCATGTTCGAAGCTGATTTTCAGAAACAACCGGCAGGTAAGCCGCTATGGATCATAACCCCGCAGTCCCGTTCCGAGGTGCTTGGCACGAGTCTGCAGATCAGGACAACTCCAACCGCAACACGGCTTGAAGTAGTCGAGGGACACGTACGGATAATGCGAGGTTTGGATGGCAGGTCTTCAGATGTCATGACGAGGTATGCGGTATCGGTTGGAAAACGTGAGGACAATATGGCGGTGGAGCGGTTTTTCTGGGCTGATAGGTTTTCCGGCGGAGAGGGTGGAGTTTGCGGCACGATGCGAACATCTTTGTTTGATGAAGAACTCAGGAGATTGGATGAACAGCACAAGAGAGCGGAAATGAGATTCAAAGATTCCGGCGGTCGTTGATTGGGTGATCACATGAGAACAAAGATAATAAATATGGCAGTACTTCTTGTTGTTACCGCCGTTACAGCGGCATCTGCCGCGCCTGCAAATTCCTTGTACCATGGAGAAAGTTACGACGGTTACGACAAGACGACAATGACAAGCACTAACCTTCCCTGCTCAATCATCGCCGTG
>Ga0118677_10012975_pt1 | contig 12101 bp, 9 predicted proteins | sample AliMusrvi5mmetaG_FD_86154 | JGI IMG/M metagenome (GOLD analysis project Ga0118677, IMG submission 86154)
GTGAACGACCGCCGTTTTACCGGGGACATAGGTGTAATGGTAGGGAGCGGGACTGCTGCAGCCGGTCAAAACCGCCGTCGCAGCCAGAGCGCAAAGAGAGAAAAAAGAAAATCGGGGAAAAGGCATCCGCGAATATTACGAGAAACGAACGCGGCGCAACAAGCCGAAGTGAAATTTTTTTGTTATTTCCCCGCCAACCCCACCATCAGCGTCACCGGCTTCTTGTCGGGGTCCGATTTCAATTTGAGTTCCACGCCGCCCGGCACGTCCCGCATTTCGATGGGGCCGCCGTCATAAGGATCGCGCAATTTCGCAAGTTCCCCGCGCACGCTGCTGGGATTGAGGATTTGGGCATCGAAGGCAGTTTTCAAAATCGTCCACATAGTTTCCATTTGGACTTCTTTGAGGCGTATTGATGGTGCGGGCAAAAGCATGAGAGAAAAAGGATCCAGCAGAGGCTTCTTCTCGAGATACTTTTCTAAAGCCGCAATTTTTGGTCTGGCTTCGAGGTAAGGCAGCCCCATCAATTTTTCAACTTCCTGAATCCTTTGCTCGTAATTATGAATCATGAAGAGATAGAGCGTGGGGGATGTGTGCATCAATGTTATGATCGGACTCGCGTTTACATCGTTTTTTTCATTATCCACCCCATATTTCCACGACTGTTTTGCTTTTCTCGCATTCTCCTTGGCAAGCAGATTGCGAAGATAGGGAGTAAACATTTTCGATTCCATCGCCATTGCCTCCTGCATCGAATGAGATGGAGGTAATGCGGCAATTCCCTCACAGAGTTTCTGAAGCGAGGACGCGTCAAACTGGGGTAAATACCGCGCAACAAAACTGATGCCGATCATGTCGGTGCTAACTCTGACCAGATTGCTTATCAGCATTCCTGGTTCACCTAAATGGCGACCGAACCGAAGAATTAGCAACAAGTCGTCGGCAGTAGCGGAGGTATTCCCATTTTCCAAGTGCCACCGCGCGCGTAATCGCAGCGCGTGTATCAATTTTAACCCTTTGCCCACGTGGAGAATTTGGAGTGAGGGTCCGAGATTCAAATCCAGTTCCCACTCGCACTCCTTCTCCCTCGCACCTTGCTCCAAGAGCTTTAAGCTCGGCTCAAGTTTTGCGAGGAGTTCGGTTGCCTTGGCCGTATCCAACGGTTGATCGGACTTGGTGGAGAGAAGTTTTTCCTCCTCCTCGCTCAACTTTGGCATTGCCGCAAACGCCTGGTTGTAAAACACCGCCGCGCCGGAGACCGGTTTGGGTGGCGGCAGAACCACGAGCGGCACCTTGGGCTGATACCAATGGAGCGCCGCAACCGCCAGAATCAGCACGAGGGCGAGGAACCCAAGTAATTGGGCCAATCGTTTCAGAAGAAGCTTCATGCGTGGCGACGAGCAAGCCACAAAACCGAGCGCCTGCCAATCTCTTCTTTACGCATTCGCATTGGCGGCAGAGGGGAAAGGTGTTGGGCGGGCGAAAATTTGCCCTCGTTCCCAATCTCCTGATTGGGAATGCAAGTGTCTTGGAAACTCTGTTTCCCTACGGACGGCCCATGACTCCGGGCAAGGTTTCCGAAACGGAGTTTCGCAGACATCGGCGTTCCCAATCAGGAGATTGGGAACGAGGAAATGCATTTCATCACGAAGGCCACAGAGGCTGCAGAGGAAAGACACAAGCTCCCCCAAAAAACTCCTCTTCCTTCGTGTGCTTCGTGTCCTCTGTGGTGAATCCTTCTACACCCCGACGCATTTGCGCCAGAAAGCCGCCATGCGCGTGTGCCCGGCGGGGGTGGGATGCACGCCGTCAGAGGTCCAATACTCGGCGGGCGCTTCCTGGAGCGCTTCGTCGAACATCTTCTGGAAGGGGACGAACACCGCGCCGAATTCCTGAGCCAGCCGTACCACGATCTCCCGTCGCGCCGCGATCTCCACCTGCCACTCCGGCGTCACCACTCCGGTGAGCAGCACGAACGGTTCGCACAACACAAATTGCACTTCGGGGAGGCGGGCGCGCGTGTATTCCAGCAACATCCGGTAAACCTGCTCGTAGCGGTCCAGTTCCACGCCGTTTTGCGAGCCGAATTCATGCCAGGTGTCGTTGACCCCGATCAGGATGCTGATGAGGTCGGGCGAGAGGTTCACGGCGTCGAACTTCCAGCGCGCGTAGAGATCGACCACGCGGTTGCCGCCGATGCCCCGGTTGAAAATTTGCAGGTTGCGGCTCGGATATTCGGCCAGCAGCGCGCCGCCGATCTTGCCGACGTAGCCCGGTCCGAGGGCGGTATTGTGGTTGGGATTGGCCTCGGCGCTGCGGTCGCGCCCGCAATCGGTGATGGAATCGCCCTGAAAAAGAATAACCCGGCACTGTTCGATGTTCATGAAAGTAAGGGATTACACACCCGCCCCGGAGGGTCGCAATGCTTTTTTCGAGAAATTACGGCAACGGCATCTTCGAAGGCCGTCCGAAACAGGCGATACCCTCATCCCATTTTCCTGGCGAAAAATAGCGAAGGAATCAGTAATTTCCTTGGTTCACCTGCGCAGCCAATGGAAAATTAACTTGTCGCTCAGGGGACACGAATCCATCATCACCTACTACATTCCCGCCCTTTATTTCCTGCCTTCATGCTTTTTGTCGAAGCCCGCTTCTTTTACTTCTTTCTCCTGGTTTTTATCGTTCACTGGTCCCTCTCGGGCCATACGGTGCGCAAGCTTTGGCTGTTGGGGTGCAGTTACTATTTCTACGCCGCGTTTTTCCTGGGGCCTGAACCCTTTAGTGGCAAGCCGCTGCCACCCGGCTGGTGGTTTCCTTTTTTATTGGCTGCCTCCACTTGCATGGACTACATCGTCGGGCTCCGACTGGAAGATGCCAGGGAGCAACGCGTGCGCAAGCTCTGGATGACCGCAAGCATTTGCGCCAATATCGGCGTGCTCGTGTATTTCAAATACATGGGCTTTTTCATAGAATCCGCCCTTGCTTTCACGGCCTGGATTGGCTTTCCCGCCTCCTATCACACGCTAAAAATCATCCTCCCGGTAGGGGTGAGTTTTTACACCTTCCAGTCCATGAGCTACACACTGGAGGTGTACCGTCGCCACCGCCCGGCAGAACGCAACTTTCTGAATTTGGCCACCTTCATTTGCTTTTTCCCGCAGTTGGTGGCGGGGCCAATTGTCCGCGCCATGGTCTTTTTGCCCCAGTTGGCCGTTCCGCGCCGTTGGGCGAATGTGGACGTTCGGGGCGCTCTGGTTCTGTTCATGAGCGGATTCGTCAAAAAAGCGTGCATATCGGATGGCATCGCGCCGTTTGTGGACCAGTATTTTTCGGCTCCAACGCAGTTCACCTCCCTGAGCGCAGCCATTGCCGTCCCGCTCTACGCCGTGCAGATTTACTGCGACTTTTCCGGCTATACGGATATGGCGTGCGCCTGCGCGAAGCTCTTGGGTTATGAGTTGATGCTCAATTTCGACTTTCCGTATTTCTCGCGCAACGTCACCGAATTTTGGCAGCGCTGGCATATCAGCCTTTCAACCTGGCTGCGCGACTATCTCTACATCTCCCTGGGCGGCAACCGGGGCTCCCGAATCTTTGTTTATCGGAATCTGTTCCTCACTATGCTCTTGGGAGGACTCTGGCACGGGAGTCGGTGGACTTTCGTGCTCTGGGGTGTCCTGCATGGCCTGGCTTTGATTATCCACCGCGCATGGAAGCAGCGCCCAGGGAACCTCCTCAAGCAACAGGCATTGGAAGAAAACACGGCATGGCGACTGCTCTCCACCGCCTTCACTTTTTACTTTGTTTGCATCTGCTGGATATTCTTCCGGTCTGCCGATCTTACCAAGCCGATGAGTGGGGAGGACTTCACGCGCGCGCTTTATATTTTGCGTGCCTTTGTAGGATTGGGAGCGACACCTGTTGCAGGAGCTCCACTGCAATCCCTTGATCCGCGCCTCTTTGAGCTCTTTATCGGCTTGGCGCTCATTCACTGGTGTAATTTCAAAGGGCTTTTTTCCACTTGGTGGCGCAAATGGCCAGATCCCGTTTTTGCGACTGCTTACGGCCTTTGTGTTGCCGGGATCGTTCTCTTTATCCCTATAAAATACGTCCCGTTTATCTATTTCCAATTTTAGACAATGCCAGCAAGCGATCTTCAATCCGAACCTGCCCAAAGCATCGCAAGCGCGCTTGCGCATCGCGTCTCGCGCCTGCTGCGCGTGCTGTTGCTTGTAACGTGTTTTTGCCTGGGGCTGTTTGGTGGTTCTGTCCTCATTGAGCGTCAACTTCAGTTGCCCATGCTCCCGGTGCCGCTCGTCAAAGAAAAAATAGAATGGCTTGCCCAGCATGGTGATCAATACGACACGCTGTTTATTGGCACAAGCCGCACACTGGAACATATCCAGCCCGCCCTCTTTGATCAATTAATGGCGCAAGCGGGCATGCCGACCCACTCCTTTAACCTCGGCATCCTGGGTATGCGCCCCCCGGAAGACAGTTATCTCCTCGAAACCGTATTGGCCAAACGCCGGGCGCCGCTCAAACTCGTGATTGTGGAAGCCAATACCATCAATGCCGAGAACGAGGCGGACGCCCTTGGAACCTTGCGTGAGGTATATTGGCGCGACACTTCCCGCTTTTGGGTTGTGACACGCAGCATTCTCGAAAGAAAAAGGAAAACACTCTGGAAAACGGAGGTCCTTGTTCACAATCTCAACGTCTATTTGAGAAAAACCCTCTCCGTTGGTCGCGGGATCGAATGGCTTACAGGCCATCTCGAGAAAAATGCCTCCCCCCCGCCACAGAGCCTCGGTAAATACTCCGATGGGTATCTCTCCTATGACACGCCGCTGCGAACGATCAAAGACGAGGAATGGCGTGTTTTCCAAACCAAATTCAAGAGAAACATTCAGTTGGTGTTCAATGACGGAGCGAGCCAACAAGAGTTGGCAAAAAAGCGACTTTGGGTGGAAGCCCATGGTGGCAAAATGATCGCCTTTACGCCTCCCATTGCAGGAATTAACCACTTTATCCCCGATCCCCGACTTCACCCTGGACTGCCGTGGTTGAATTTTTTCCAGCCGGCCAAGTATCCAGAGTTCTTCCAAAAAGAGAATCTCGCCGACAGTGGGCACCTGAACCAGCAGGGAGCGGAGTTTTTCACGCGACGGCTTGTCGAGGAAATCGTTGCTTTGGAGCACAAAAAGAATTGACCACACCCGCCCCCTCCCTAGAAACTGCGGCCTCTTTTTTAACCAGCATTAATTTATGTCATACATCTCAGAAATCATTGCGCGCGAAATCCTCGACTCGCGCGGAAACCCGACCGTTGAGGTCGATGTGAAACTTGTGAGCGGCGCGGTCGGTCGCGCGGCAGTCCCCAGCGGCGCCAGCACCGGTGAGCACGAAGCGTGGGAACTCCGCGACCTCGACAAGTCTCGCTACGGCGGCAAAGGCGTGCTCAAGGCCGTCGCAGCCATCACCAACGTCATCGCTCCCGCCCTCGAAGGCTACGATGCACTCGACCAGATCACCATTGACAAGACGATGATCGAACTCGATGGCACCCCGAATAAATCCAAGCTCGGCGCAAACGCCCTGCTCGCCGTCTCGCTGGCCACGGCCCACGCCGCCGCCGCCGAACTCGGTATTCCGCTCTTCAAATACATCGGCGGGCCAAACGCCAAGGTGCTTCCCGTGCCGATGATGAACATCCTCAACGGCGGCGCTCACTCCGACGCTCCAATTGATTTCCAGGAATTCATGATCATCCCGAAGTCTGCCAAGAGCTTCTCGGAAGCCCTTCGCCAAGGGACGGAAGTATTCCACGCCCTCAAAGCCGTGCTGAAGGCTCGCGGCCTTTCCACCGCCATTGGTGACGAAGGCGGCTTCGCTCCCAAGCTCAACTCCGCCGAGGACGCGCTGGACTCCATCGCAAAAGCAGTCAAAGACGCGGGTTATGTGTTTGGCAAGGACATCTTCATCGCCCTCGATGCCGCTTCCAGTGAGTTCTACGACAAGAAGAGCAAGAAGTATGTCTTCAAGAAATCCGACGGTTCCAAGCGCACCGGCGCGGAACTCGTGGAATACTACAAAAAACTCGTGGCCAAGTATCCGATCATCTCCATCGAAGACGGCTGTGCCGAAAACGATTGGGCAACCTGGAAGCTCCTCACCGAAGCGCTCGGTGACAAGGTTCAGCTCGTCGGCGACGATCTCTTCGTCACCAACGTGGACTTCCTCAGCAAAGGCATCAAGGAAGGCGTTGCCAACTCGATCCTCGTGAAGGTTAACCAGATCGGCACGCTCACCGAGACCCTCGACGCCATCGAAATGGCCAAGGAAGCGGGTTACACCGCCGTTATCAGCCATCGCTCGGGCGAGACCGAGGATACGACCATCGCCGACATCGCCGTTGCCACCAACGCAGGCCAGATCAAGACCGGTTCGCTCTGCCGCACTGACCGCGTGGCGAAATACAACCAACTCCTGCGCATCGAGCAGTTGCTGGGTGAAAACGCCATCTACGGCGGCAAAATGCGCTAAGCTTTAGCGTTTTTCCAAACGGGCGGCATTCCTCGCGGGATGCCGCCTGTTTTTTGCCTTGGCTTGCCGGGGCAAGTGGCGTTACTCTACGCGTCGCGGCACCGCTTCCTCTGGCTGTTGCCTTGTTGGTTCAGATGGAAGGCCGCGGTCCCTTACCCCAAAGCCACTCCCACCGCACGTGAACGAAACCTCCTACGGCGACTACGAACGCAGGCACAACGAAGGCGGGTTCCATGTCCTCAACCGGCTTCTCATTTTCGTTATCATCGTGGCGCTCTGTGTTGCCGGAGTGATTGCATCCGTTCCCATTTTCAAACAATACCGGGAGCAGAACGCGCAGATTTCCGAGCTTCAGCAAAAACTCGCGCTCGAAAAAGCCCTCCTCGCCCGGCGTATTCGGGAGGAACAGTTACTCAAGAACGATCCTGCGTATCTGGAGATTGTCTCGCGTGATCGGCTCGACGTGATGAAATCGGGGGAAACAATCATTCACCTCGATCCGCCTCACACCGCTGGCAAGCCTGCCGCCTCCAAAAACTAAGGGCTGGCAACCGGGCACCTTTCCGCTCGTTTTTGCAACAGCGGCACTGTTTGGAGCAGGGGATCAACATGGCTCATGACGCCCGAAGTGCACCAATGCCACCCATCAGGCCTGCCTCAACGGGACTCGCATCAGTGGACTGCTCGCCATGCTGCAACAGGATGCGCTTGCCGACATTCGGGGCAGGTGGTCATTGATGATTGTTTTCCGCACGCTGGACAGCCTGCAGGATTCTCAAAGGCGTCAAAGGGTTGGTGGCAGCCAGAGCATATCCATACGGCAGCCTGGATGGGTTGAGCGTGGCATGAAGGGCAGGCAAATTCTTGATACCGCGGAATTTTAGCCAACGCCCGCAGCCTTTTCGCTTCTCCCAACCCTCTCCAACATTGGCTGAGGATGAAAAAAGCTATAATACCGATCCAGAAGGACTCCATCCAAAACGCGAGACCAAGAAGGCCGAGGGCTCCCGCGATACCGATAACCACGGCTGCGGTCAGACTATGGGCGCGGCCAAGCGGAAACCAGAGGAGAGCACGGAGAATCTGCCCGCCATCGAGGGGATAGACGGGGAGTAGATTGAAAATGAGGAGCCCAACATTAATGTTCCAGAGTTGCCGAAGGAAATGGTGAGCGGAAGAGGACATTGCGATGTCGCCCAAGTATGGGCTCACCATGCCGAATACCGCCAGGAGGGCCACAAAGGCGACATTGACCAGCGGCCCGGCAGCGATACTCCAGAGAACGGCTCCGGGGCGAGGAGGTGGGTTGACGAAGGCTACGCCTCCCAGAGGCCATAGGATGATCTCGTTGGCCGTGCCACCGACTTGTCGGCAGGCTAACGAATGTCCGAACTCATGCAGCAGCACGATCAAGAAAAGCATCAGATATTCGGCAATATTCCACCCCAGGGAACTGTATCTACCGGAGCGCTGATCCAGTTCGTATGCGGCCACCAAGAACCACGACCAGTGAAGAAACACGGTAATCCCAAAAACCTGGAAGAGGCGGAATTTCTGTCGCGACAAAGAAGCCATGGAAGAACCCATAGACGAGACTGAGTTCATAAACAACTTTGGAAATCAGCGTGTCCTGCAATAGCGATTGTGAACTCGGATGATGACCCGCGCTAACAAAAACGCTTTACGCCCGATTATGGCACACGGACCTGGGGTAATGTGGAGAATATGGTGACATACTTTATCCCAGCGCGTAGAGTCCGTTGGAGGAATTAATGAACTACTGTGAAAAGTTTCGCGTAAAATCAGGTACCAAGGTCAACTTGGCCAAGATTGATCCCGGCTTTACTGCCGAGCACAAGGATAAGAAATCTGCGGAAATTGCGGTTCAAAAGATCAACCTGAAGCTGCGAGATTTGCAGTTTCTTCTGTATGCCGAGGGAAAACGCTCGCTCTTGATCTGCCTGCAAGCAATGGATGCCGCTGGTAAAGACGGCACGATCAATCATGTCTTGAGCGCGATGAATCCACAGGGGACTTCGGTTCACGGGTTCAAAGTTCCGTCCGCAGAAGAAGCAGCGCATGATTTCTTATGGCGCATCCACCGCTATGCGCCAGCGCGGGGACAAGTCGCCATTTTTAATCGATCCCATTACGAAGATGTGCTCGTTGCGCGGGTGCATCACTTCGTTCCCAAGGAGGTGTGGTCAAAACGTTATGATGCGATCAACCGCTTCGAGAAAAGCCTCGTCGCCAATAAGACGCATATCATCAAAATTTTCCTTCATATTGATGAAGAAGAACAACTCCGGCGCTTTAAACAGCGACTCGACGATCCCAAGCGCCATTGGAAAATCAGCGAGAGCGATTACTCGGAACAGAAACTCTGGCCGGAATACACCAAGGCTTATAACGAGGCATTAAGCAAAACCAGTACCGACGATGCGCCTTGGTATGTGATTCCATCCAACCACAAGTGGTTCCGCAATCTTGCCGTTTCCAAGATTGTCGCTGAGACCATGGAATCCATGAGGATGAAATTTCCACAACCATCAGTGGATATTGCTGCTATCAAGCGTAAATACCATCAGGCAGAGGTGGAAAGCGTGAAGAAAAACACACGGAATAAGAATAAAATCGTCAGTACGTAACAATTTGTTGTAAAGTCCGCTAGAAGAGAGCGGCGGTTTGGCGTGATTTAGCATCCATCGACGAGCGGAGCAGGTTGGTTTATCACGAAATTCCGAGACGGTGTGGTTGCGGGCTCCCTGCTTCTATTGGCGTTGTTAACATCATCATGAAGACGAAATCCAAAGCGGGACACAGACTGAAAAAGCTTGCCACTGCCGTTCACGCGACAGCTTCCACCCCGCCAGCCAGAGTAATGTTCCCGATCGTTGGCATTGGCGCCTCGGCTGGAGGATTGGAGGCTTTGGAACATTTTCTCTCTCGCGTGCCGAAGACCAGCGGCATGGCTTTTGTGATCGTCCAGCATTTGGACCCGACCCGCAAAGGCATCATGCCTGAATTGCTTCAGCGCACCACCAGCATGAAGGTAATGCAGGTCAAGGACCGCACCCCGGTTCAGCCGGACCATGTCTATGTGATCCCGCCGAACAAGGATATGTCTATCTTGCACGGGATATTGCACCTGCTCAAACCGGTATCGCCACGCGGACTGCGCCTGCCGATTGATTTCTTCCTCCGCTCACTGGCGCAGGATCAACAGGAGCATAGCATCGGCGTGATTCTCTCGGGCATGGGCTCCGACGGCACGCTGGGGCTGCGGGCCATCAAAGAGAAGGCTGGCGTGGTGCTGGTGCAGGAGCCTGCGACGGCAAAATTCGACGGTATGCCGCGCAGCGCGATCGACGCTGGGTTGGCGGATATTGTGGCCCCTGTGGATGATCTTCCGGGACGGATAGTGGCCTATCTCAAGCGCACTCCGCTAGTCCATACCTCAGAACTGGCGCTGGAGGACAAGGCGCAAAGCGCCATGGAAAAGGCGATCATCCTGCTACGAGCACACACCGGCCATGACTTTTCGCTGTATAAGAAAAACACCTTCTATCGCCGGGTCGAACGCCGCATGGGCATCCACCAGATTGACAAGATTGCCGCCTATATTCGCTACTTGCAGGAAAACACTCAGGAGCTGGATTTGCTTTTCAAGGAGCTGTTAATCGGGGTGACGAGCTTTTTTCGCGACAGCGCTGTCTGGGAGGAGTTGCGCGAAAGCGTTCTCCCGATGCTTCTCGCCAGTCGCCCAGCCGGGCATGCATTTCGGGCATGGGTGCCGGGTTGCTCCACCGGAGAAGAGGCTTATTCCCTGGCGATGGTGTTCAAGGAGGCGATGGAAAAGCTGAAACCCCAGAAGAGGTTTACGTTGATCATCTTTGCCACGGACTTGGACAAGGACGCGATTGACAAAGCCCGTTGCGGTATTTATCCGGCGAATATTTCCGCCGACATATCACCGGAGCGATTAGACCGGTTCTTTATCAAAGTGGAAGGCGGCTACCGGGTGAGCACGGAGATCCGGGAAATGGTGATCTTTGCCCCGCAGAGCGTCATCATGGATCCGCCTTTTACCAAGCTGGATATTTTGAGTTGCCGCAACCTGCTGATCTACCTCGCTCCGGAGATGCAGAAGAAACTCATTCCGCTGTTTCACTACAGCTTGAGTCCCGGCGGCATCCTGTTGCTCGGCAGCTCGGAGACAGTCGGCAGCTTTACCGACTTGTTTGCCTCTCTCGGCGGCAAGACAAGACTCTATCAGCGCACTGAGTCCGCCATGAGGGGAATGCCTATCGAGTTCCCTGCGTCCTTTGCCCCGGATTTTCCCGCTGAGACTGAGGTTGGCCTCGAAACGAAAATACAGCCCAGTTTCCAGTCTCTCGCAGATCAGTTGATACTGAAGCATTACGCCCCACCCGCCGTGCTCGTCAACGACAAGGGCGATATCCTTTACGTCAGCGGACGGACCGGCAAATATTTGGAGCCCGCTGCCGGTAAAGCCAACTGGAATATTTTTGCGATGTCTCGAGAAGGGCTGCGTTACGAAATCAGCAATGCTTTCCAGATAGTGCTGAGGAAGGGCGGCTCCATGGTGCTCAAAAGACTCAAGGTTGGGACTAACGGCGAGGAGTATTTCGTGAATATCACGGTCCAAAGGCTTGAAGAACCGGAATCGTTGCAGGGATCGGTGATGATCGTTTTTGACGATGTGGCTGCGGCGCAGGAACCCAAAGCATTGGGACGGGTTGAGAAGCAGGGGAAGGCCACGGCACACAAAGCCCAGTTGTCGGACCTGGAACGGAAGCACCAACAGGTCTGCATGGAGTTGCAGACCACCCGCGAAGAGATGCAGACCTCCCAAGAGGAACTCCGGTCCACCAATGAAGAAATGCAATCCACCAACGAGGAGCTCCAGTCCACCAACGAGGAACTCACTACATCCAAGGAAGAGATGCAATCGTTGAACGAAGAGCTCCAAACGGTCAACACGGAGTTGCAGGCCAAGGTGGACGAGTTATCCCGGTCCAACAACGACATGAAGAACCTGCTCAACAGCACGGACATCGCCACGTTGTTTTTGGACAATGACCTGAAAGTGCGCCGGTTCACCACGCAGGCGACGAAAATCATCAAACTCATCCCCGGCGACGTGGGCCGCCCTATTACCGACCTTGCTTCCGACCTGCTTTATCCGGAACTGACGACCGATGCGCGCGAGGTGTTGCAGAAGTTGGGCTTTGTGGAAAAACCGATCAACGCGCGCGACGGACGCTGGTTCACGGTGCGCATCATGCCTTACCGGACGCTCGACGACCGCATTGACGGCGTGGTGATCACGTTTGCTGACATTACCATCGCCAAGACGCTGGAAGCGCAGTTGCGGGAGAAGCACGCGGCACTGGAAAAGATGGTCGCCAGACAATTACTGGAACCCAATCAAGGCGGGGACAAGATGGCGGCAAAACTCTTTGCAGGCAAACCAATCAAGCCGGGCGATGGGACACCGGCGGCACACGCTAAAACATGAAACTTGCCAGGCC
>Ga0118677_10012976_pt1 | contig 12100 bp, 12 predicted proteins | sample AliMusrvi5mmetaG_FD_86154 | JGI IMG/M metagenome (GOLD analysis project Ga0118677, IMG submission 86154)
CTATTTTGTAACTTTGGTATTTAAGTGGGTTAACCTATATCATTGATAATAAATCCAATTTTATGACAGAAAAAATATATGTCCCGGCAGATTATGTTCCAATCCTTATTCAATCGCTGGTTGCATTTGGTTTTGTTGCACTGACTATGTTTGCGACCCATTTTATTTCAAGCAAAAGAAAAAGAATCAGGACCTTACGAAAGGATGAGAATTTTGAATGTGGAATTGAAGTACAGGGAAATGCCAGGTTTCCATTTTCAGTCAAATATTTCCTTGTAGCCATTCTTTTTGTCCTTTTTGATGTGGAGATCATCTTTTTTTACCCTTGGGCAATCAATTTTCTACAGATGGCATGGCGCGAATTTTTTGCAATGCTTCTTTTTGTTACACTCCTTCTTTTTGGTTTTTACTACATCTACGAAAAAGGAGCGCTCGAATGGGACAACGATGAATAATTAATTTTAATGATTAAATGATGTCACAATATACCATAGTAGAACCACCGGAAGGGTATTCAGCTCCCGGTTTTTTTGCGACAACTCTCGACAGGGTGGTAGGACTGGCCCGAAAGAATTCGATCTGGCCATTGCCATTTGCTACCTCCTGCTGCGGAATCGAATTTATGGCCACCATGGGTGCCAACTACGATTTGGCCAGATTTGGTTCAGAAAGGCTCAGTTTCTCGCCCCGGCAAGCCGACCTGCTGATGGTAATGGGCACCATTGCAAAAAAGATGGGACCAATTGTGAACCAGGTTTATGAACAAATGGCCGAACCCAGGTGGGTTTTGGCAGTTGGAGCCTGTGCGTCGAGCGGAGGTATATTTGATACTTACAGTGTTTTGCAGGGGATCGATAAGGTGGTACCTGTGGATGTTTATGTACCCGGGTGTCCGCCGAGACCGGAACAAATAATTGACGGATTCATGAAGATACAGGAATTGGTTGGAAACGAGTCCCTCAGAAGACGATATTCCCCTGAATACAGGGAACTTCTTGAAAAATACGGAATAAAATAAGCATGGAGGATTCATTGATACAGAACAGCCTGAGGGAAAGATTCGGAAATCAAAGCACCGCAATTGATGAGCAATCCGATATTTTGACAATCACTGTCAACAAGGATTTGATCGTAGAGGTTATACAGTTTATCAAGGATGATTTGGGATACCAATTTCTGACTGATCTTTGCGGAATCCATTACCCGGATCAGGAACTTCAACTTGGCGTAATCTATCATTTGCATAATTTTCAGAAGAATACAAGAATCAGGGTAAAGTGTTTCACCACGGTGGCGAATCCCGAGATACCAACGCTAACAAATCTCTTTTCTGCTGCCAACTGGATGGAACGTGAAACATATGACTTTTTTGGAATTGACTTCGTTGGCCATCCCAACCTGATCAGGATACTCAATGTGGAGTACCTCGATTACTTTCCGTTGCGGAAAGAATATCCGCTCGAAGATCAAACAAGAACAGACAAGGATGACCGTTTTTTTGGAAGATAACTACCTATGGAACATTTAGGAAAAGAACATATATTAGTCAGGCCTGAAGATTACGACAAGAACTTCAGCACGTTGAACTTAGGTCCGACGCACCCAGCCACGCACGGCATCTTCCAAAACATTCTCACCATGAATGGGGAGACCATCATCGATGCAGAACAGACCATCGGTTACATTCACCGTGCTTTTGAAAAACTGGCGGAAAGAAGGGCGTTTTACCAGATCACCACACTTACCGATCGGATGAACTACTGCTCTTCGCCGATCAACAACATTGGCTGGCAAACTACCGTCGAGAAGCTTTTAGGCGTGAAAACCTCCAAGCGGATCGATTACATGAGGATCATCATCATGGAACTGGCCAGAATCTCCGACCACTTGATATGCAACAGTGTGATTGGAGTCGATAGCGGAGCGTTAACCGGGTTCGTCTATGTTTTCCAGGAGCGGGAGAAAATATATGAAATTTACGAGGAGATTTGTGGGGCAAGATTGACCACCAACCTTGGTAGGATCGGCGGTTTCGAGCGGGATTTTACCCCGTTGGTCATCAAAAAGATCAGGGAATTCATTGACAATTTGCCAAAAGTAATTCGCCAGTTTGAGAAACTACTGCTGCGCAACCGGATCTTTATGGACCGGACGATCAATGTGGGCGGGATTTCTGCGGAGCGTGCCATCAATTACGGTTTTTCAGGTCCTTGTCTGAGGGCTGCAGGAGTTGACTATGATGTCAGGGCCATGAATCCCTACTCATCTTACAATGATTTTGAGTTCACCATTCCGGTAGGGACAAACGGAGATACTTACGATCGTTTCTGTGTCAGGCAGGAAGAGATTTGGCAGAGTATCAAACTCGTGAAAAATGCACTCGAAAACCTGCCGGAAGGGAATTTTCACATGGATGTTCCGGAGTTCTATCTTCCTGCCAAGGAGGATGTTTACAGCAAAATGGAAGCATTGATCTGGCATTTTAAGATTGTAATGGGAGAGATGGATGTGCCGGTTGGAGAGGTTTATCATTCGGTGGAAGGCGGAAACGGTGAACTTGGATTCTACCTGGTCAGTGACGGAGGAAGAACACCTTTCCGGCTTCATTTCAGACGTCCATGTTTTATCTATTACCAGGCATTCCCTGAGATGGTCAAAGGATCCTTCCTTTCGGATGCGATTCTTACCATGAGCAGCATGAATGTGATTGCCGGAGAACTGGATGCGTGAGGAAGGATAAAGGTTAAAGGATAAAGGATAAAGGATAAAGGTAAAAGGTTAAAGGTTAAAGGTTAAAGGATAAAGGTAAAAGGTTAAAGGATAAAGTGTGGGAGGAGATTGGTGGTTATTTGGTAATCACGCAAAGTCAAAGGAAAAAGAATATATGTTAGACAAAAAAATAAACCATTCGCTGCACGAAAAAGAGGGCAAGACGATTTGCTTTTCTGAAGCAACGCTTAATAAGGTTGAAAAGATCATTACGCGCTATCCGGAAGGCAGACAGAAATCTGCACTCCTGCCTTTGCTTCACATAGCCCAGGAGGAATTTGAAGGATATCTCAGCGTGGATGTGATGGACTATATCGCTTCTTTGCTGAATATTCAGCCGATAGAAGTCTACGAAGTTGCTACCTTCTATTCTCAATATTACCTGGATCCGGTAGGAAAAAATGTAATCGAAATATGCAGGACCGGCCCTTGCGCCATTTGTGGTGGTGAGGCCATTCAATCCTATCTCGAGAAGAAATTAGCCATCAAGACTGGTGAGACCACACCCGACGGACTATTTACTCTGAAGGCAGTAGAATGTTTGGGAGCCTGTGGCTCAGCTCCTGTGATGCAAATCAATACTGAATTTTACGAGTTTCTGACAAAGGAAAAAATCGATCAGATCATCGAAGAACTGTCCAGTAAAGCAAAAGAAGAAAAGCCCGAAAAATTACTATGGAAAGAAAGATTCTTTTAAAAAATATAGCAGTTCCGGGGATAAGAACTTTTGAAGTCTATCGCTCGACAGGTGGTTACCAGTCGGTGGAAAAGGCATTGAACAGCATGACACCCGATGAGATCGTCGAGGAGGTGAAGAAATCTGGTTTGCGGGGTCGTGGAGGTGCCGGATTTCCTGCAGGCATGAAATGGAGCTTCATTGACAAAAAATCAGGCAAGCCTAAGTATTTGATCTGCAATGCGGATGAGAGCGAACCTGGCACCTTCAAGGATCGCTATCTGATGGAGAAAATTCCGCATTTGCTGATCGAGGGGATGATCTGTTCCTGTTATGCATTGGGCGCCAATACCGGATATATTTATGTCAGGGGTGAATACAAATACATCATCGGCATCCTGAATGAAGCGATCCGCGAAGCCTATGCCAACGGCTTTCTTGGTAAGAATATACTCGGAACAACTTATAGCCTTGATCTTCATGTTCATTCAGGGGCAGGTGCCTACATTTGCGGCGAAGAAACGGCATTGATTGAATCACTCGAAGGAAAGCGGGGAAATCCCCGCATCAAACCTCCATTCCCTGCCGTTGTTGGCTTGTATGGTTGTCCGACGGTCGTCAACAATGTGGAAACGCTGGCCAACATTGGCTTTATCGTGAACAACGGTGGTGGAGAATATGCCCATTACGGTATGGGAAAAAGTACTGGAACCAAGTTGATTTCAGCGTGCGGGAACATCAACAATCCTGGCGTTTATGAGATTGAGCTTGGTTTAAGCGTGAGGGAATTTCTCTATGATCCCAAATATTGTGGCGGGATTAAAAATGGAAAGGCTTTGAAAGCTGTGATCGCCGGAGGTTCATCTGTTCCCATCCTGCCGGGAAACCTGATTCTTCAGACAGTTGCAGGAGAAGAGCGTCTATTTACCTATGAATCCCTGGCTGAAGGAGGATTTGTAAGCGGAACCATGCTGGGTTCCGGAGGTTTTATCGTGTTCGACGAGGATGCCTGCATCGTCAGGAATACCTGGAATCTGGCACGTTTCTACCACCACGAAAGCTGCGGACAATGTTCCCCCTGCCGGGAAGGAACAGGATGGATGGAAAGCGTCCTGCACAGGATCGAACACGGACATGGGAAGACCAAAGATATTGAACTGCTGGTAAGCATTGCCGGGAAAATTGAAGGCAATACGATTTGTCCGCTGGGGGATGCCGCAGCCTGGCCTGTTGCCAGTGCAATCAGGCATTTCAGGCATGAGTTTGAGGAGCATGTGTTGCATCCCGGGAATTGTGGGCATTGAGATTGAGTGGGAGAGGGGGAGAAGAAGACTGGGGGACAGGGAGACTTGGAGACTGGGGGAGAGCTACGAATGAATTTTGTGTCCATTTTGGTGAAATTTTAAATATAGAAATTGGAGATCGAAGAAAGCTCGGATTGGGACAATCCCAAATCGAAAATCCCAAATCGAAAATTTTCGACAACATAACAAAAGAATTAAATTAGAGTTGAGATGCTGACTGTAACGATAGATAATCACACGATTGAGGTAGAGGAGGGAACTACAATCCTGCAGGCAGCCAGGTTGATAGGAGGTGAAGTTGTACCTCCGGCCATGTGTTATTATTCAAAGTTGAAGGATTCGGGCGGCAAATGCAGAACCTGCCTGGTGAAAGTTGCCCAGGGTTCTGCTAGAGATCCAAGACCCATGCCCAAATTGGTAGCCTCCTGCAGGACACCGGTTGCCGATGGCATGGTGGTTCAGAACATCACATCGCAGGAGGTGCTGGATACCCGAAAAGCCATTGTCGAATTTTTGCTCATCAACCATCCGCTGGATTGTCCGGTTTGTGACCAGGCAGGAGAATGTGACCTGCAGAATCTGAGCTACAACAATGGAAAAGAGGAGACCCGGTTTGAGGAATCCAAGAGAACCTTCAAGGTAATTGACATCGGCGACAAGATTCAACTGCATATGAACAGGTGCATCCTTTGTTACCGCTGTGTTTATACGGCTGATCAGCTGACTGATAGAAGATCTCATGGCATCTTGTACCGGGGTGATGTTTCCGAAATATCCACCTACATTCAAAACGACATTGAGAATGATTTTTCAGGGAATATTATCGATGTTTGCCCGGTAGGTGCCTTGACCGACAAGACCTTCCGGTTTAAAAACAGGGTCTGGTTCCTTAATCCGATGAATGCAAGCAGATCCTGTACCAAATGTTCGGGGAAAGTAACTGCCTGGTTGAGAGGGGATGAAGTTTACAGGGTAACCGGAAGAAAAGATCAATATGGTGAAGTGGAGGAATTCATCTGCAACGAATGCCGTTTTGAAAAGAAAGAGGCATCCGACTGGACCATTGAAGGGCCAAGAAACATTAAAAGAGCATCCGTGATCAGCCAGAACCACTATCTGAGGGCAAAAATCCCATCTGTGATACTGCCGTTGGAAAACAGGACGGTGACACTGCAAGAGTTTGAAAAAGATAGTAATAACGAAATACAATCCTGAATATGGATGGCAATTACATCCTCTATAAATTTATCCTGGCTTCTGCAATCCTGCTGATAAGCCTGCTGGTGGCCATGTATTCGACCTTGCTGGAACGGAAAGTTGCCGGTTTCATGCAGGACAGGATTGGTCCAAACAGGGCTGGTGTTTTCGGATTGCTCCAACCACTTGCAGACGGACTTAAACTATTCTTCAAAGAGGAGTTTATGCCCGGGACTGCCGATAAATTTTTGTACATCCTTGGTCCTTCGCTGACCATGATGATCGCCCTGTTGACGAGCGCGGTCATTCCATGGGGAGATAGTTTCACCATCGGAGGGACCGAATATACTTTACAGGTGGCCGATATCAATGTGGGAGTCCTGTATGTTTTTGCAATTCTATCCATCGGTGTCTATGGCATCATGATTGGCGGCTGGGCCTCCAACAACAAATATGCGTTAATTGGTGCCGTAAGGGCTGCATCCCAGATGATCAGCTATGAACTGGCCATGAGTATGGCTATCATTGCCATTGTAATGATGAGTGGCACCCTGAGCCTGAAGGAGATGGTCGACCAGCAGCATGGCATGAACTGGAACATATGGTACCAGCCATTGGGATTCCTGATTTTCATTGTCTGCGCTTTTGCCGAATGCAACCGGTCGCCATTCGATCTTCCGGAATGTGAAACGGAACTGATTGGCGGCTACCACACCGAATACAGCAGTATGAAACTTGGTTTCTATCTGTTTTCGGAGTACATCAATATGTTTATTTCCTCGGCCATGATCGCAACCCTCTTTTTTGGCGGGTACAACTTCCCGTTCATGGACAGCTTGCCTGTCTCACACAATGTATTGACCATCATCGGATCAGTCGTGTTCTTTGTCAAGATACTGTTCTTTGTATTCTTCTTTATGTGGGTGCGCTGGACACTTCCAAGATTTAGATACGATCAGTTGATGCGCCTGGGCTGGAAAACGCTTTTGCCTCTGGCCATTGTTAACATACTGATTACAGGTTTTGTCATCATGATCAAACACCATTTGTAGTTATGACAGTAAAACCAAATACCTCATCCTTGTCAGGTCGAAGCAAAATTGTTTCGAACAAGAAAATGACGTTCGCCGAAAAGATATACCTGCCTGCTATCTTTGGTGGATTCGCCATTACCATCAGCCATTTTTTTGGCAAAAAGGCGACTATTCAATATCCCGAAGAGACCAGGTCGAGGTCTGAGATTTACCGTGGAAAACATGTTTTGAAGCGGGATGACGAAGGCAGGGAGCGATGTACTGCTTGCGGGCTTTGTGCCTTGTCATGTCCGGCCGAAGCCATTACCATGATCGCCGCCGAAAGAACGGATGATGAATTGAATCTTTACCGTGAAGAGAAATATGCGTCAATTTATGAAATCAACATGTTGCGCTGTATCTTCTGCGGACTCTGTGAAGAGGCGTGTCCCAAGGAGGCCATCTTTCTGACTAATGAGATTGTGCCATCCGACTACCATCGGGGAGACCTGATCTATGGCAAGGATGTATTGGTAGAGCCTGTCGACAAAAGAGTCGATATCAGCCACCGCCAAACGCCGGAAGTATTGGAATTTAAAAAGGATAAAACACAAACTCATAACTTATAAAAAGTACTTAGAGTACTTCGAATACTTAGAGTACTTAAAGTTATGGAACTCCGTTTTTTTAACTCTAAGTACTTGAAGTACTCCAAACTCTAAGTACTCCTTACTTCACCTTGGCTTCCATCTTTGCAAACAAGGCATCCCGTTCACGAAGGAATTCGGATAGTCGTTCGATAGGTGATCTCGTTATTGCAATTCGTCCGGAACGGATAAACTGCAGTACGCCGAATTGGTTCAAGCCGTCGAAAAGCGCCTGGGTCTCCTCTTTGTGACCGGTTTTCTCGATGACAGTGTACTCCTTGGTGATCTCGAGGATGCGCGCATTGTGGCTACGGATCATCTTCTCGATCTGGTCACTCTCCATCAATGCCTGCGTAGGTACTTTGTAAAGGGCGATCTCCTGGAAAATCATCTCCTCGTTGGTATGGTAAAAAGCCTTGAGCACCTCAATCAGTTTTTCAATCTGCTTCACGATGTTGACAACTTTCTCCTTCTCTTCGTTCACCACGATGGTGAATTTCGAGATGCCGGCCAATGCCGATTCAGAAACCGTCAGACTCTCGATATTTACTTTCCTGCGCGTAAAAATGATGGTGATGCGGTTCAGCAATCCAATGTGGTTCTCACTGTATGCGCTAATAATGTATTCTTGCTTCATGGTATGTTTCTTATTGGATTTATAATTCGTCTGAACCAAGCAGGCACCTCGATACGGTTGCTCCGGCAGGAATCATCGGGAAAATGTTGTCTTCCTGTTCAATTTTAACTTCCAGCAGATAAGGGCCTTTGGCCTCTATCATGGTTTTCATGGCCGCCTCCAGATCTTTTCTGTCGGAGACGGTGGCTCCGGGAATGCCATAGGCTGCTGCCAGTTTGACAAAATCAGGACTCGTAATCTCCGTAAATGAATATCTTTTTTCAAAGAAAAGTTCCTGCCATTGGCGTACCATACCCAGAAAATCGTTGTTCAATATGACAATTTTGACAGGCAGTTTCTCCTGAGAAATGGTACCCAACTCCTGTACAGTCATCTGGATGCCACCATCCCCTGCGAAAAGTATCACCTCTTTGTCGGGAGCCCCGAACTTGGAACCAATGGCTGCAGGCAATCCGAAACCCATGGTGCCCAGTCCGCCGGAGGTAACCCAAGACCTGGATTGCTTGAAACGTGCATAACGTGCGGCAGCCATCTGGTTTTGACCCACATCGGTAACAATTACCGCCTTGTTGTCGGTCAGGTCGGTTGACAAGCGAACCACCTCGCCCATGGTCAATCCGGGTTTGCTGGGGGTTAAGTCATTGACAATTACCTTGTCATGCTCCTTTTGTCTGGCTTGCAGAAATTCGTTGACCCATTCGGTGTGTTTTTTCTCATTGACCAACGTCGTCAACAAGCGCAAGGTATGCTTGGCATCTCCCAGGATGGCAACTTCAGTCTTGATATTTTTGTCGATCTCGGCAGGGTCAATTTCGATATGGATAACCTTGGCTTGTTTGGCATAAGTGTTGATATTACCGGTAACCCGGTCGTCGAAACGCATGCCGATGGCGATCAGCACATCACACTCGTTGGTTTTGATGTTGGGTGCATAGTTTCCGTGCATCCCGAGCATTCCCATGTTCAGGGGATGGTCGCTGTCGAGGGCTGAAATGCCCAGCAAGGTGGAAGCGGCAGGGATACCGGTTTTTTCGATAAAATGGAGCAACTCTTTTTCGGCTCCTGAAAGCAGAATTCCCTGGCCATAGATCAGGTAAGGCTTTTTGGCAGCATTGATCAGATCTGCTGCTTTTTTGAGATGTTTTTTGTCGGTGGGAAACTCAGGAACATAAGAGCGAATTTTTGTGCATTTCTCATAGGCAAACTGAAGCTTTCCAAATTGTGCATCCTTGGTAATGTCAAGCAAAACAGGACCTGGCCTGCCTGTTGAAGCAATGTAAAAGGCTTTGGCGATTGCTTCAGGGATTTCATCCGGGCTGGTAATCTGGTAGTTCCATTTTGTCACTGGCATGGAGATGCCGATCACGTCGGATTCCTGAAAAGCATCGGTTCCCAGCAATCCGGAGGTTACCTGTCCTGTTACACATACTAGCGGTGTTGAATCGATCATCGCGTCTGCAATCCCGGTGATCAGGTTGGTGGCTCCCGGGCCTGAAGTGGCAAAACAAACGCCAACTTTGCCTGAAACCCTGGCATATCCCTGGGCAGCATGGACGGCCCCCTGTTCGTGGCGTACCAGCACATGTTTGACGGCGTGGCCAAAGTCGTAAAGTGCATCGTAAATTGGCATGATGGCTCCCCCGGGGTAACCGAAAATAGTGTCAACGCCCTCCGCTACGAGCGACCGAACCATGGCCTCTGACCCCGACATCTCAATGGTCTCTTTCGGGTTATTTTTTATTTTTTCATTTTTAGTTGTCATATTCTGATCGTTTAAGATATTAGAAGTTGTAAAAATCCAATCTGTATCTTCCTAAGGCATTTATTATAAAATGATATTTAATCTGTAATCTGTAATCTATAATCTGTAATTTTTAATTATTCAATGATGCGAACGGCCCCTTTGTCGGCGGAGGTGACATTCTGTGCATATGCCTTCAGTGCCTTGCTGATCACTCTCTCTCTCGTTAAAGGATGGTAGGCCATTTTACCTCTGGCTTCTTCCCTTGATTTGCGTTGAGCAAGTTCAGCGTCACTGATGATCCACTCAATCTTCCTGGCAGGAATGTCAATGACGATTCGGTCACCATCTTCAACCAGTGCGATTTCTCCTCCCGCAGCGGCTTCGGGTGAAACATGTCCGATTGACAAGCCGGAAGTTCCTCCCGAGAAACGGCCATCGGTAAGTAGAGCACATGATTTGTCCAGTTTCCTGGATTTCAGATAAGAGGTAGGATAGAGCATCTCCTGCATACCGGGTCCACCTTTGGGCCCTTCATAACGGATGATGACTACATCACCGGGTTTAACCTTCCCTTCCAAAATTCCAATACAGGAATCCTCCTGGGACTCAAATACACGTGCTGTTCCTTCGAAATGATAAACTGAAGCATCTACTCCGGCTGTCTTGACAATGCAACCATTGCGTGCGATGTTGCCAAACAGGACAGCCAGTCCGCCTTCTTTTGAAAAAGCGTACTCCATCGAGCGGATACAACCTTTCTGTCGGTCAAGATCGAGCTCAGAATAATATTTGTCCTGCGATCCCATCACCAGGTTTCTTCCCTGGTTGCCAGGGGCAGAAGCGTACCATTTTTTGGCTTCCGAATTTTCGCCAACCCTGCGGATGTCCCATTTTTCGATGGCAGCGGCGAGGGTTGGCTCATCCACACGTGACACATCCAGTTTCAGTAAATTTTTTCTTTCAAGTTCACCAAGGATACCCATGATTCCGCCTGCCCTGTTCACATCCTGAATGTGGTAGGAGGAACTTGGTGCCACTTTGCAAATGCTGGGAACGATGCGGGAAAGGTCGTCCATCTCTTTCATTGAAAATTCGACACCTGCTTCATGAGCAATGGCCAATAGATGCAGGACCGTATTGGTGGATCCTCCCATGGCAATATCCAGTGTCATGGCATTCATGAAGGCATCGCGGGTCGCGATGGATCGGGGAAGAATGGACTCATTGCCTTGATGGTAATATTCATTGGTGATCTCTACGATCCTTTTGGCGGCCTTTTCAAAGAGTTTTTTGCGGTTGAGGTGGGTGGCCACGATGGTTCCGTTTCCCGGCAGGGAGAGACCCAGCGCTTCAGTCAGGCAATTCATCGAGTTGGCAGTGAACATGCCAGAACACGATCCGCAAGTGGGACATGCATCTTGTTCGACTTCGGAAAGAAGTTGCTCATCTACCGAATCGTCGGCACCCATCACCATGGCATCGACCAGATCGTATTGCTTGCCGCGGATTTCGCCGGCCTCCATTGGACCGCCGGAAACGAAGATGGCAGGGATGTTCAGCCTCATGGCAGCCATCAGCATGCCGGGGGTAATCTTGTCACAATTGGAGATACAGATCATTGCATCGGCCTGGTGGGCATTGACCATGTATTCGACACTGTCGGCAATCAAATCCCGGGAGGGAAGTGAATAGAGCATTCCAGAATGTCCCATGGCGATTCCGTCATCTATGGCAATGGTGTTGAATTCAGCTGCGAAACAACCTTCTGCTTCTACCTGCCTCTTGACCATCTGTCCAACTTCATGCAGGTGCGCATGACCCGGAACAAACTGGGTGAAAGAGTTGACAATGGCAATGATCGGCTTTCCAAAGTGTTGCTCTTTCATCCCATTGGCACGCCAAAGACTCCTGGCTCCTGCCATTTTCCGACCCTGCGTAGATTGATTGCTTCTTAACCCTTTTTGCATACTCTTGTTATTAAAAAAAAACCTTTCTCGTTATGTTGAGAAAGGTTCTTCTATTTTTTGTCATCACAAAGACTCAACCTCCTCAACCAGCACAGACGAGAATTAGAATTACCACGAGGAGGAGACTGTCAACGGATGCTTTCATA
>Ga0118677_10012977_pt1 | contig 12100 bp, 12 predicted proteins | sample AliMusrvi5mmetaG_FD_86154 | JGI IMG/M metagenome (GOLD analysis project Ga0118677, IMG submission 86154)
GGGCCAGTGGATCGTTACATTTGAAATTATCAGTTGAGATCACCCTTCCCGTAATCCCCTCCCATCAAGGGAGGGGAAAGTATGCGACTCCCTCGCCCCTGGTGGGAGAGGGTTGGGTTGAGGGGGGGCAAACAATAAAAAGGTGCTATTCCATCAGGTCTGTTGAGCAAGGCTGCTCATCGCCCGAGCATTTGCCCCTTCAAACTCTCCTGCGCGGGTTTTGCGCACAGCCAGATTCCAAAAAGCGCTTTTTTAAAATCAGCTCCCGGTATGGTTGCTTTGAGCTTACCGTTTTTGCTGATCTTTGTGCCGGCGCCGGGCGCGTACGCAAATTCAAATATATCTTCCTTGTTGATTTTTTCCCGAAACACGGCAATGAATCTCTCGATCCGGTCGGCAAGGGGCGCAAGTGCGCCACCCGCGGCATTGGCAAAGCCCTCACGGGTTGCTGCTTCCATTTTTTCGCTCGTGATAAGCCCCGAAATAATATGCAGCCGCAGGGCCATGGGCGCATCGGCTGCGAGAATTTTTTCCGCATTGCTCTCCTTCTGCTTCAGATACAGCCCGCCCACGTACATATCCATGAAAAATTTCGTGCGCACCCCTGCCCCGTTTAACACAAGGCCCTGGCCATCGGCCTGCAGCGTATCTGGCATGCTGACACCGGCGATCTCTTTTGCCTGGCACAGCGATGCCGAAAGGATGATGATGCTGAAACACAGCGCTAAAAGTTTTTTCATAATGCGTCCTTTTCGGTAATATTGTATTGGGTTAGTAAAATCCTTATCCCCATACCTGTCATTAGCAAAATCCTTTACTGAGAACCAATGCCCGCAATCGCTATAGGCATCGACAACATAAACTCAAGATACTGAAATTCACGCCTTACATTCTCAAAATGAATCATGCCACTATAACAAGCTTTCCCCTTTGATTCCGCTCTTCGCCGTCCAACATTACAGAGATGGCGTGCAAATGATTCACTTGGCACAACCAATACGCCAATTTGTGCTGAGCCATGTTTAAAAGCAAGTAGAAATTTTAAAAAATCCTGATAATAAGTCCGGGCGTTACCAAATTCCACTTCAACCCAAGTGCCGTCTTTTTCAAAATCACTTTTTAAGCCCAACCCTGGAACAACTCGCTTTTCAATCTCCCATGCCCAACTTGCAAATTGATGAGAAAACATTCGATTGTAGTGAGATTGCCCCTCTGAATCAACGAACTCAATGCTCTGAATAATTGCTTGGATTTCTTGCAAGGCATCGCCAGATCTATGTTTGCCAGCGCCCTTGTGCAACAGCCAATCATGTACGATAAGATTGTCTGGTTTTTCTTTTAGTGGAAAAGGAAGAATCCGAAAAACCTGATGATCAATCTTATGTATTTCAATATAATTTCCGCAGCTCTGAGAATTTGACTTACTGAAAACAACTCTCATCCACTCACGGAATGCAACTCCATTTGCATCATCATACTTTATTTGGACATGACCTCGCTCGTTGTTCAAGCGCCTTAAGGTCGCAGAGATACTCATATTTTCAAACAATAAAGTAATAAGACGTTTCTGCCCTTTTTCTGGAGCACCTACCCATTCCTCAAATGATCTCTGCACGGCAAATCCCTCTTCGAGAGTTGATTTACCTATCAGATGCCGGAAAATCGGAGTAGCTGCCATATTTTTAGCTTAAAGTAGTGAGACAATTAATCTTGACCGGATTAAACGAAATTAGTCCGCCATTCTTTTTTCTAAATGCCTTTCCGCCGGACACGCTGCGCTTTGACTGGCCTACTTGGCTTTATAAAGCACAGGGCATATTATCCCAAGTGCGGCCAAGTAGCAGTCGACCGTTTGCCCGCTTCTTACCGTCAGCGCCCAAGCCGCCTCTTATTTAGTCCATTGAAACTTGCGTTTCAGATCGTTGAAATAATTCCACTTCTTAGTCAGGTGCTGATATCGACCGACAATGATACCTGGTGAAATGCCCAGTTCGGCTGCAAGGTTTTCAACTTCAGCTTTGGATGTAAAAAGTCGAATACGGCTATCAAGGTTTTTAGATATTAAGGTTTCGGCGGCAAATTCATTGGCTTTCCGCTCCCTCGGATCGTCTTCCGTATTGTCATTGATGTAAATATCCTTTTTCCCGTCATTGAGGACATGCCCCGCCTCATGAAAAAAAGCAAACCAAAACAAGTCTTCTGTTTTTCCGCGGAGGTTCAGAAGTATCATTGCTTTTGAGGGGGATAGCCATTTAGTGGCGCCGCTCCAGGGAGCTTTTTTCATTTCCGGAACAAGAGCCAGCGCTACTCCCGACTCGGAGCATAATGTGCTCATTTCCGGAATGAATTTTTCTGGATTTTCTCGTGTTAACCTGTGGATATTCTGAATTGCCTGTTTAAATTTGTTTTGATCATATGGCGCGCACTGGATGGCATGGGCCTGCAATTCCCCAAGTCGTATCCATGCTGATGCTGGGCCGGGGCAGGATTGAAAACAGGGCGACCGCCGGGCTGCAACAGCCGGCACTTCCCACATTTCACGCCATGCAGCTATGCTGCTTACGCCGTAAAATTTCATGGTCTCACGCAAAAGTACGACTTTTTCTTTCTGATCCGGAAGAGCACCGCGCTTTATAAGCTCCTGTGAAGGTATTGCTTTTAACCAGTCAAGCTCGCTTTCAAAACGTTTTTGCTCTTCGGCTTTTGAAAGCTGCTCGCGATACTGCGCCTCAAGATTATTCCACATCCGTGCAGGCACACCGGTTGCCAGTTCAAGCTTATTTGCAGTTTCATAGGTGATGGGCTGCTCGCCTTTAAAAATCCGGTTAAGCGATTGAACCGTCATGCCTGTGCGAATCGCCAGCTCTTTTTGTGTCATATCCAGCGATTCCATTACCTCAATAAGCGTAATACCGGGAGGTATGGCATAGTCGGGTTCAAAGCCGTATTTTTTTAAAGCTTCCATGTGCTAATTCCTTATTTATGAGTATCTATACCTATTTCAATAATTTCTATTTCCGTGACTTTTGACCAGTCAAGGCCGCCGTCAGCTTTTTGCGTCAATGGATTGTGCGCTGGAATAAACAGCAGTCGATACGGATGTTCCAGGTCAACAGACAATTGACCGGCCCTGTTTCCGGATAATTCATGACAGCGTGGAGGGGGCAAATGCGATATATCTGCCAGCGTGGAAGCTGCTTTTAATTCCATAAGACGCTGCTGCAGTCTTTTGGACATGGTGGCCCCGAGTTTTTTATCGGCTTCCCTGCTAGTATTGCAAAGCTTTTGCAAGCGCTTGTTTCTGAAGTATATAACCATGGCCCCCCATGTCAATAAAATTATTAACATATTGTGTTAATAAAAATTTTATGCCAAATTGTGTTCTAGGCGCATTGAGCAGTGCGTACGTCGTGACTCAATCCTTCCATGCGGTATGAGTCGGGCAAACCCTTCCGCCGGACACGCTCCGTTTTGTCCGTCGGACCATGGTCCAATCTGCTCTTTATCAAACATAAACGGCTTCCTTATCGATTCTTGTTTTTAAAAAACGGTTCATTTTTTCCCTGTACGCCACAATATCCACATGCTTATGTGTTTTTTCCTCAAGGTCGTCTTTGATTCCAGCCAGGGCAAAAAGATCCGGTTTTTCCAAGTACACAACGACATCCACATCGCTGTCATCGCGGGCGGTCTCGCGTGCAACCGAACCAAAAACACCCAGATTGCGTATCCCGTATTTCTCAGCATATTGGGCTTTGTAATTACGCAAAATTTCAAGGATTTCATTTTTGCCCATTGTTTGCCTCCCTTATCTTGCATTCATAATACTACATACAATTTTATCGCATTAATTTCATCCGCTCTTTTGCCGGACACGCTCCGCTCTGTCCGGCCTTGCTCTCTTCATGGTCGCAATTTGCGACCATGAACAATGCCATACTACACAAGCGCAAATTTTCAATTTTTATAAATATATAGCAAAATATCAGCTTACGGCAGATGTGTCAAACCATGTTGTTGTTGACAGAATAGCAAATGCTTTTGTCAGGGAAGGTCAAATGCGGATTTTTTTTGACGAATGTTAAAAGGTTCATTCTATTGCCGGAATCAGACGTTTGCCGACACCGCAGTTGGGGCAGGTATCGGGCGGATCGCCTTCAACAACAAAGCCGCAGGCTGAGCAGATGTGCAGGGCGCCGAAGCTGCAATCGCCGCCCTGCTCCAGAGCCATCAGGGCGTGTTCATACAAACGGGCATGGGTCTCCTCGGATCGCTCCCCCCAGGAGAAGACAATACGCGCGCTGTCGGCATGATCAGCTGCTGCCTGAGAGATGAATTCGCCATGGGCAAGCCGGCAATCGCTCTCATCGCCAAGGGCCTGACGAATATTTTCAGCAGTTGTTCTGATCCCGCCCGCGGTTTTTAAATGATTTGCAGCCTGTATGGTCTCTGAGCGCGCCATGGCCCGAAACAGGCGCGCCGCAGCCGGGAAGCCTTCGTCCTGCGCCTTCTGGCCATAGGCAAGGTAGCGCCGGTTTGCTGCGGCGTTTGCGATAAATGCTTTCATCAGGTTCGCGGTGGTTTTCGTCATATGCTGCCTTTCTGATGCTAGCGCATGTAACAAAATGCTGCTGCCATATGTTCACCGGGGAGTTTTTGGCGAAGCAGCCCGTGCGGTTCGAGCCACTGGCGTATTTCCCCTATTTGCCTATCTTGCGAGAATATAGCACGGGCGAATGAACCAAAAGCTCCCCGGTGTAAACGGCTACAGAAAGTTAAATGCTCTAGAGAGCCACGGGGCGCCGTGCACTTGAGAAATTCATGAACAGGTGGGAGATACACCCCTGCCCGCTCACTGCAGCGACAGACGCACAAACCTGCCTCTGTGAATTTTATTCATCCGCCGCAAAGGCCACGGCCCAGGTGCCCGGCCCCGTGTGCACGCCCGTGGTGAGCGACAGGGGCCGCACGAGCAGCTCAGCCCAGGGGAAGCGGGCCCGCACAGCTGTTGCCGCTTGCTCGACAAAGCCGCGGTTGTCCGTATACTGCAGAAGAGCAATGCCGCGGCCATCGGAGGCAAAAACCTCAGCAAGCTTATCAAGGGCAAAGCTCATTTGCTCAGCGCGGTTCCTGACCATGGCGACCCTCCGCGCGCCGTCGGGCTGGGGGCTGATGACGGGCTTGCGCTTCAGCATATCGCCGAAGAAGGCCCCTGTTTTTGAAATCCTGCCGCCGGCGGCAAGATATTTCAGCGAGTCGGCAAAGATATATTCAAAACAGAAGTCGAGCGATTCCCGCACATAGGCTTCGACCTCAGCGGGCTCGAGCCGGGCCTTGCGCGCAGCCCGGTGCACGGCAACGGCAAGCCGGCCCGAGGCTGCGCCCGTATCGATAATTGTGAACCGGTTGTCAGGGTCATGCTCCCGCTTCCACGCAGTGGCGGTAGCGAAGTTCCCCGTATAGGCCGAGCCCACGCAAAGGTAGAGCACATACGGGTGAAGCTCCAGCGCTGCACGGTACCGCTGGCAGCGCTCTTCGGCTGATGCCTGTGCGGTTGAGCAGCGCTGGCCCTGCAGCATGGCACGGTACAGGGCTTCGGCCTCGCAGCAGGTTTCGGGCATGCTCGCAGTTTCTATGTTTATATAGCTGTCAAGCAGCGTTATGCCCAGCTCCGCGGCATCCTCGCGCGTGAGGGAGCCTGCGGCGTCGGTCATGATATGGACCATGCCTTCCGCGCCTGTCCGGGAAAACGCCGTGGTCTGCGCCGCCAGGTCGTCATCGGCCCAAGAAATAATTTTCCCCCGCTCGCTCAGCGCGGCCCTTGCCTGCAGCAGGTCCGGGGCGTGCAGGTGCACTTTTACATAGTCGCCGCTGCGCATGACAACGGCGCTGTCAGCCTCGGGGTCAAGTGCTGCCTCGACATCGGCGCCAGACTCCAGCACCGCATCGATGCAGTAGCCAGAGACCGCTTCGGGGTGAAACTGCGCGTCAATGCTCAGCCGGTCACTAAAGATAGCGGTTTCGGACGAAAAGACCGGGTCCGTACCGGCAAGGCAGGAGAAAAACCCGTCAAAGAAAAGATACATGCCCAGAGCGCCGGCATCGACCACGCCGGCCCGGCCCAGGACGGGCAGCCCCAGCGGCGTGGCTGCCACGGCCTGCTCAAGGGTTGACAGGGCGTCCGATGTCCAGAACCTGTCGGGCTGCGGCAGCGTTTCAGCGCACAGCTCCGCCAGCTCGTCGAACAGGCTGAGCATGGTGCCGGGCTGCGGATCGCGCACGGCCTCGTACGCCTGGTCGCGGCCGCGCTGCACCGCGACAGGCAACTCGTCAAAGGAGGCTGCAGTCACAAGCTCCTGCAGAAAACGGGAGGAGATATTGCCGGAATTGCCGCGCGCGGCAACGAGCAGGCTGCGGCAGAGCTCTTCGGTATTTTTAAATTGCTGCTGCAGCGGGGCAAGGCTTATAACAAGGTTGCGGCCCGTGTCGCCGTCGGCAACGGGAAATACATTGATGCGGTCCAGAAGCTGCGACCAGATTGCCACCTGCCTGGCCCCCGCGGCAAGGGCTTTTGTGAAAACATGCTCGGTCATAACACCTCCAGGGCGGAACGGATTTCAGCGGGCATCTCGAACTGCATTTCGCCTTCGGGCATCTGAACGGCTACCTGCTCGGTCCGGCCTTTAACGCACACTTTGCCATCGGCCTTGAGACGGACCTCGAAATCCACAACGAGCTTTTCTTTGCATTCCGCCACGGTTGCTTTGCAGATAAACTCATCACCGTAGCGCAGGGGATAGATATGCTTGGTGGCGGTTTTGATGATGGGAAACACGCAGCGGCTTTTTTTGTAAAAGTCGAAAAGGTCGATGCCCCGGCTTCGCAGCAGGGCTGACCTCGCGTCCTCGAAATACTTATAGTAGTTGCCGTGCCAGACGATCTGCATGGGGTCAAGCTCATAGAAGCCGACCTTGTGCTCGATCTCGATGCTCGGTTGGTGTTCGCGGTTCATGGCTTCCTCATGTCGGTAGATGAAAAACAGCGCCTCCGGTAACCGCCTGCGCCACCGCCGCAATATCGCGGTCAAGGGGCCGGTCTTGTACAAGGCGAGGTGATAGCTTTCTGATAGCGCTGACAAGGGCTGCCAGCTTTGGCCGCGCTGCAAGGCGGCCCCGCAGTTCGCAGGCCTGCGCTGCGGCTAAAAGATGAATGGCAAGCACGCGCTCGGTAAGCTCGCAGATCCGCTGGGCATCGCGGGCTGCGATGGTGCCCATGCTCACCTTGTCCTGGTTATGGGATTCGCTGGAGCGCGAAAATGAGGCGGCAGGCATGGTGTTTTTGAGCGCCTCCGCGGCAAGGGCTGATGCCGAGATGGACATGGCCTTGAACCCGTGATGAAAAAAATGCTCATCCCCGCTAACGCCCACGAGATCTTCGGGCAACCCCCGGTTGAACTGCGGATGCACTAGCAGCAGCATCTGGCGGTCTGCCATATCGGCAATCGAGGCAAGGGCTGCTTTCAAAGCGTCCATGGCGAAGGCAATATGGCCGCCATAAAAATTGCCGCTCATGAGGGGCTCGCCTGTCCCCGGATCAAATATGGGGTTGTCATTTGAGCTGTTGGCCTCGATGGTAACCCACTCGCCCACCCACACAAGGGCATCGCACAGCACACCGGCAATCTGCGGCGTGCAGCGCACGGAATAGGGGTCCTGAAGGCTGTGGGGTCCGTCATCCTCAAGCGTACTCACCGCGCCTTGTGCGGCAAGCAGGCGCTCAAGGCTCCGGGCGGCATAGGCCTGTCCGGCGAAAGGCTTTGCCCGGCTGATGGCCGGATGAAAGTGGCTCATCTTGCCCTTGAATGCATGCACGGTCAGGGCCGTGGCGCACAGAGCTGCCTGCACAATAGCGCGGGCGCGCATGACTGCCATAACCGCAATGCCGGTCATGGTTGAGGTGCCGTTGACCATGGCAAGGGGCTCCTTGGGATCAAAAACATACGGTGCAATTCCCGCTTTTTTGAGGGCCAGGCGCGAGCTCATTCGTTTGCCCTGATACCATGCCTCCCGCTCACCGGCCATGCAGGCAGCAACATAGGACATGGGCGTGAGGTCGCCCGATGCGCCCACCGACCCTTCAGACGGCACCACGGGCGTAACACCCTCGTTGAGCATATCGGCAAGCTGCTGCAAGAGCGCCATGGTCACTCCCGAATACCCCGTGGCCAGGCAGAGCATGCGGCAGAGCATGGCAGCCCGCGTTTCTTCAATCCCGATGGGCTCGCCCGTGCCGCAGCCATGAAAAGGCAATGGGTTTGCGGTTTTGCTCAAAGCCGCCGATTTCGGCAGCCGCTTGCCGCATGATTTGCCGAAGCCCGTATTAACGCCGTACACGGCAGCACCGCTTGTGAGTGCCCGCTGAAGTGCTGCCTGCGACCGGACCATGCGGCTGCGGAATGCTTTCTGTTTGCTGAGTTCCACACGGGCACAGCCCCGGGCCACGCTCTGAATCTGCTCAAGGGAAAGCGGCCCCTGGCCGACTATAACCACATTTTTTTTTGTCATGTATTGCAACTCCCGTTATGGAAGAACCCGAAGGGGCGTATGGCCATACGCCCCTACTTCAATATTTTATTCTTCTCTGCCGAACACTTTCGCCGCCAGATCGCGCCGCCGGGGAATGAAAGTCTGGTCGGCCTTTTCCTTCTCCACAACTTTTTTAAAAAGGTTGAACATTTTATAGTTCTGCGGCTCGTCGCGGTAGAACATATCCCAGGCATAAAAGTAGAGCTCCTGCAGCCGGTCGGCCGACATATGCCGGGGCTGAAACACAACCTTGTCGCAGGTGTAGTCGTTCCAGTCGAAGCTCGTGATGCGGCTGTCCCGGTGCATATCCTCGAATGCCTGCGTGTGCGGAAAGGGAGTCAGGACGGTGAACTCGGCCATATCAAGCTCTACTTCAAGCAGAAAATCAATGAGCCGCTTTATATAGTCTTCCGTGTGATTGTCCATCCCGAGCAGTATCGTGCCCTCGACGGCTATGCCGTAATCGTGATAGCGTCTGATCCTGTCTCTGATATGGTCCGAGGTATCAAACACCGCCTGATACACATACCAGGCCCCGGCCCGCGCCGCGGCTTCCAAAACCTCATCGTCATCTTCAATGGGATGGCAGCACCACTTCTTTTTCAGCGGCGCTATTTCTTTAAAAAGGCCCAGTTCCCACTGCCGGTCCTGGGCAAGGGAATTGTCGACGATGAAGAGGCGGTTATTGTCGATGCCTGCCATTTCCGCAATAACCTTGTCATAGGGCCGGGGCCTGAACTGCCGGCCGCCCAGAAAATTGACGCAGCAGGGATAGCAGTTGAACCGGCACCCGCGGGAAGCATGCACAAGATCAACCATCTGCACGCCCCGGTAATTATAGAGATCGCGCTGCAAAATGCTCCTGCGGGCCGGGCCGATAAGCTCGGTGGCAGGATACTCGGCCATGTAGTCATAGCAGGGCTTAAGCCTGCCTGCTGTAAAATCGTCAAAGACTTCGGCCATTCTGCCTTCGGCCTCGCCCAGAAATACGGCGTCGGCATGATCCATCGTTTCACGGGCATGCAGCATGGTTGCAATGCCGCCGCACATGACCTTGATGCCTCTGGCGCGATAGGCGTCGGCTATTTCCCAGCCCCGCCTGGCCTGCGCCGTGAGCATCATGGAGATGCCGACAAAGTCGGGCGAGTCGGTAAGATCAAGGGCCTGCACGTTTTCATCGACAAATTCGATCTCGGTATCTTCTGGCAAAGCTGCGGCAAACACGACGGGCCCGTGCGGCGGCAGATGAAACTCCGTCTGCCGTTCAAGCTTTTTCCATTTTGGATAGATGAGTTTAAAATTCATAGGTTGTGCAACGGCAATTTTATTTTTTATCGCCCGGTGCGACCGTCTCTGCACTGATAAGCTTCATGTGCAGGGCGTAGGGCTTCGGACTCAGCGCTTCAAAGTCCAGCTCGCCGGGATAGCCGTTTTTCAAGGCGCTGATTTTCAAGCTGCGCAGTTTTTTACGGAGGACTGAAAACTCCTCAACCTCCCAGCCCTGGCCCGGATGAACAATAACATCAACCGTCTTTCCCTCGCTCTCCCGATACCTGCACACTGATGAGCCGTCATCAAGGGTGCCGGACGCTGTCAGCGGCCCTGAAGGAAACATAAAAATAAAACGCACATCCCGCATCAGAGCCTCGGCAAACTCCGGCCCGTCAAAAGGAGGCACGCTGCGATGCACCTCCACCCGGTCCCCGGCTGCCGTAGCATCAAAAAGAGTGAGGCTTTCCAGCGTCATTAAGGCGGCCTGTACCGTATCCGCGGCCGGGTCAATGACCGAGACGCCCATGACCGTCATGCGGCCGCCTGGCAGCTCGGCATCAAGGGAGTGTATGTAGCGGCAGCTCGTGCTGGTAAACGGCAGCCTGCACAGCGCAGGGTTTACCGGCTCGGACCGTATATGCCGGGGGCCTGCGCAGGCCAGCATGAAGGCCACAGCCGCAGCCAGCGCGCACCAGCGGCCGGCGGAATTATTTTTTTTCATCAAGGTCTCCGAAACAAATTGTCGTCCAGCGCTTGATTGAGTACGACATCGCTGAAGTGAAAAACCGTTGTGCCGCCTTCACCCTCGCGGATGGTGATGTCTGAAATGACGCCGGGCCTGTCCGGCGCAAGTGCAATTTCAATGCCCGTTATAATTTTTGCAAGCCCGGCATCCCGGGGCGTCAGCAGAATTGTCGGCCCGTCGCCGGCTTTAAGCTCGGCTGAAAAGCTGCGGCTCTCACGAAACCGGCCCTTGCTCCACAGGGCTATTTCCTCCAGCATCACATTCATCGACTGCAGTGCGGCGCTCGAATCCTCGGAGAGGCCATCTGCCCCCTGCGTGTAGCGCTTAACCGTTCCCGCATGCATGAGCAGAATGCTCTTTACCGGAGCATCATAGGCCCAGCGAACAGCGTCCGGCGCCTTAAAGTAAAAGCTGCCGGTCGATACCAGGGGCTTGGAAAGTATGCGCATGTTTTTTGACTGTTTGAACCGGGCTTTCACGCTGGTGAGCTGTGCAGACTCCCGCTGCAGGGTTTCCCACGTGCCGGACCAGCCGGCAAGCAGCAGGCTGCATACAGCCAGAGAAAGCAGTCGGCATTTGGCCGCAGCAGTCTTCATGCTAAAACATCCCGCCATTAACCGATATGACCTGGCCGGTCACATAGGAGGCATCATCGGAGCAAAGGAACCGCACGACTTTTGCCACCTCTTCGGGCCTGCCGATGCGCGCCATGGGTATTATCTCCTTGATCTTCTGCACGGGAACGTCCTTGATCATCTCCGTGTCAATGATCCCGGGGGCGACAACATTGACCCGTATGCCCGTGCGCGCCACTTCAGAGGCAAGCGCGCGGCTCGCGGCAATAATGCCCGCCTTTGCAGCGGCATAGTTTGCCTGGCCGCGGTTTGCCATCAGGGCCGACACCGATGAAATGGCGATAATCGACCCGCTGTGATTGACCGCCATCTTTTTCAGCACGGGCTGGGTGACATTGTAAAAGCCTTTGAGCGATGTGTCGATAACCGAACTCCATTCTTTCTCGGTCATGAGCATGAAAAGCCCGTCGGCGGTGATGCCGGCATTGTTGACCAGCACCTGTATGTTCTGAAACCGGCTGCAGATTTCATCCATATTCCGGCCGGCATCGGCTGAATCGGCCACGTCGAACTTGACCTTCTCGGCGCTGCCGCCACGGGCTGCGATGCTGTCCAGCGTCTCCTGCGCCTGAATCTCGTTTGTCTTATAGGTAATAATGACATGATAGCCCGCTGCAGCAAGCTCAAGGGCAATGGCCCGTCCTATGCCCCTGCTGCCGCCGGTAACAATGGCTATTTTTTGATTGTTCATACAGCCTCTACAATCGCAATTTTTTATTTTGAATCTGTAGGGGCGGTTCGCGAACCGCCCCTACAACGCGAATTTTTTCAATCTTGATGGCTTCGTAAAAAGTCACGCGGCATATTTTAAACCGCAGAAATAGAAATTCGGGCGAGACCTTAAGAAAGCAGCTGCCTTGCCC
>Ga0118677_10012979_pt1 | contig 12099 bp, 7 predicted proteins | sample AliMusrvi5mmetaG_FD_86154 | JGI IMG/M metagenome (GOLD analysis project Ga0118677, IMG submission 86154)
TTGGCGCTCACCCGCAGGGTTAGGACAAATCAAGGTCGCCGCCGCATCCATGACGTTGAGATTACGTCACTTGCCGCGCTTTGGCGAGTTTCTCATTTTCCTTTTTAGGCTAAAGGCTTCCCCCGTTCCCCACGGCAAGATACCGTGCCGCCTCTCCGTATCCGTGCCCCGCCGCATGTCCCTCGCCAGCCAGATCCGTTCATTCATTCCGTTGGCCATCGGCTTGGCCGTGGACGGTCTCGGCGCGACCTTGTTTCTCCAAAGCATGCCCGCCCCCGAAGGCTCGCCCGAAACACACGCTAACAAACTCGAATGATCACCTCCTCTCTATCGGAATCCCGCGCGCCGGCCATCGACATCCGCTGCCTGCGGGTCGACTATGGCGATTTCATGGCCGTCGATGACCTCACGCTGGCGGTGCCCGCCGGCGAGGTGTTCGGATTGGTCGGCCCGAACGGTGCCGGCAAAACCAGCACCTTCCGCATCCTGACCACCCTCATGGAACCGACCTACGGCGAGGTGGTCATCGATGGCGTTGACGTCCTGGAAAACATGGAGGACGCCCGCCGCATCATCGGTTACATGCCGGACCTCGCCCCCGTGCCAAGCGACCTGAAAGTCTGGGAGTTCCTCGATTTCCACGCTGACGCCTACGGCCTCGGCAACCGCCAACAACGCCGCCAACGCGCCGCCGAATGCCTCGAGGAAGTGGCCCTAACAGGACAACGCGACTGTTGGTGCAAGGAACTCTCCCGCGGCCAAACCCAGCGCGTCGTGCTCGCCAAAACCCTGCTCCACCGGCCGCGCGTCCTCATCCTCGACGAACCCGCCAGCGGCCTCGATCCCCTCGCCCGCCGCGATTTGCGCCACGCCCTGCGCAAACTGGCGGATGCCGGCAACACTGTGTTCATCAGTTCCCACATCCTCAGCGAACTCGCCGAAATGTGCTCGTCGCTCTGCGTCATGAACCGCGGCCGCCTGCTCGCCTCCGGCACCGTCGATCAGGTCCGCCACCAACTCGGCAGCACCGACCGCGTCCTAACAGCCACTGTGTTGGCCCGCCAGCAGGAGGCTGCCGAGTGGCTGGCCTGCCAACCCGCCGTCCACGACCTGCGCCTTGCCGACCACAAGGTGGTCTTCGGTTTCACCGGCACCGATGACGCCCAGGCGGATTTGTTGGACGGTCTCATCCGCCACGGCATCCGCCTGCGGGCCTTCGAGGAAAAACGCTCGTCCTTCGAAGACATCCTCGTCGAAGTCGCCGAAAGCAACCGCCACCCATGAACCCCGAACCACCCATCAATCCGCCCGTCCGCCATGCCGCCTGGAAAATCTGGGCGAACCCGATCTTCCGGCGTTATTGCCAATCCCGCCTGCGCCCGCAGGGGTTGGGGCTGGCGCTGCTGATCACTGTGATCATTGCCGGCTTCATCGTGGCGATGGGCAGTTCCCTCGGCGTCCGCGGCACCATGACCACGGCGGATGCCGCGCGCAACGGCATCATCCCGCTGCTCTTCGTGCAGGGCATCATCCTCTTCATCCTCGGCACCGCCCAGATCGCCGGCGGCATGACCGCCGAGCGCGACGAAGGCGTCATCGACTATCAGCGGCTGATCCCGATGTCGCCGCACGCCAAGGTGATGGGTTATCTGTTCGGGCTGCCGGTGCGCGAGTATGCCATGTTTCTCGCGACCCTGCCGTTCACCGCCTGGTCGATGTGGCGCGGACAGGTGGCATGGAATGTCTGGCTGCCGCTCTATCTGATCGTCATGTTCTCCGCGCTGCTCTATCATTTCACCGGACTGCTCACCGGCACCGTGGCGCGCAACCGCCGCTGGGCGTTCCTGTTATCCATCGGTCTGGTGTTCGCGCTTTATACCATCATCCCGCAAATGGCGAAGTTCGGATTGGTGTTTTTCAAATATCTCACCATCAGCCCGGTGTTTGAGGAAAGCCTGCCCGGGATCCTGCCCTCCAGCGCCGGTGCCGTCGCCAGGGCCGCCCAGCGGCTGCTGCCCACCGTGAAGTTCTTCAACCTCGATTTCTCCGAATCGGTCTTCACCGTGTTTTCCCAGGGCGGATTGATCCTGACCTTCATCGTGATGCTGTGCCGCAAGTGGCGGCGGGCGGAGGCCCATTTGTTAGGAAAACCGTGGGCCGCCGGATTCTTCGTCTGGATCCAGATCCTGCTGTTAGGAAACGCGCTGCCGCTCATCGGACCGGGTGATCTTTTCCCGTCGCACGGGCTCTATCGGATGGTGCGGGTGATGCCCGATTGGGCGCCCACTCGCGACGAGGCGGTTCTGCTTTCTGGAATCTACGGCTTCGTCACGCTGGCGCTGATGCTCGTGCTCGCCACGATCATCACGCCCACCGCCGACAATCAACTCCGCGGTTGGCGGCGCGCCCGCAAACAGGGCGTGTCCACGCTTCCGCACTTGGCCGACGCGGCCACCGGCTTCTGGTTCGTGCTGGTCATGGCAGTCGCGGGCGCGGTGGGTTGGTTCCTGTTCACCCGCGCCTTGGTCGAATCATCGTGGTTTCCCGGCCATCAGGTGCCGCTCACGGTGCTCGGCTACTTCACCGCGGTCATGGTGGCGGCAGGACTCGGCTATCAGACGCTGTTAGAGTCGAAGGGCGGCCATGCGGTCAGCCTGGCTATCATCTTCGTCGGGGTCGTCCCGGTTTTGGTGGGTTCGGTCCTCAGCGTGATCAGCGACCGCTTTGCCCCCACCGCCACCTGGCTGATCGGCATGTCACCGGCCAGCATGCCGTTCTATGCTTCGGGTTCCCTGCTCTCGATCGCCGAACTTCCCACCCAGGTATCCCGCGCCATGCCCCGCGCCTTCACCTTCTGGCTCCTCGTCTTCCTCCTCGTCACCGCCTGGCTCGCCGCCAAACTCCTGGCAAAACGCAAGGCCATGGCCCATCACATGCTCGCCATCCCGCAGGTCGGCCCCGTAACCCAGGATCCGCCGTAATTCCGAAGCAGGGTGCCGGTTGCAAAGGTCACCGGCTTGATGCGCCGCAACTCCAGCATGGCCCCGGTGCGGCGGCTCCTGGGCGGTGACCGGGCGAATGCCGCCTCCGCCTTTTCCACGGACTGATATAATGGCTGGAATATTGGTGTATAGGTAAAACCAAAATGAAAACAGCGCACGAACGCATGATGGCTGCGATCCTCGGGATCTCTGTGACGGGCATGGGAATTGCCGCAGCCGGTGAACCTAACGGACCAATCGAATACCCGGGCATGAAGACGTTGGTGAACGGGCAGGGCGTGCAGGCACCCGATTACCTGTTCCGCAATGACGGCCGGAAGACGGAACCGTGGCAGGCGCAATGGATCACGGGCAGCGGGTGGTTCCGCAAGGAAGTGACACTCGATGCCGCGCCGGCTCAGGTGGCGGCGCGCGTCACGTCGGACGCCCCGTATTTCCTCTGGGTCAACGGCAGGCTCGTCTCGCGCGGACCGGTGGACCAGGGCCGCGACTATGACGGTGGCGCGACCCACCGGTGGCTCTACGATTGCCGGGACCTGACGCCGTATTTCCACCAAGGCAAAAACGTGATTGCCGCCACGGGAGGCGGACGATTCATCTTCGAGGCGCAGGCCGACAAACTGTTAGTGACATCGGACGCGACGTGGCGCACGGCACCCTCGCATGACGTGAAGGACTGGCAGTCACCGGACTTCGATGATGCGGCGTGGCCGGCGGCGCGGGAAGTGAAGGAGCCGTGGCTGCCGTTGGTGGCGAGTGAAATTCCGCCGCTGATGGAAGCGAAGTATCCGGCGGCCCGCCTCGAAGGACTGCCTGCTAACAAAATCTTTGAGAAGGACGGAAGTTTCAAGGTGGTATTCGACCGGGTGTTGAGCGGTTATCCGACGTTGATCGTCGAGGGTGGCAAGGGTGCCCAGGTGGTGATCCGGGCGCACCGCGAACAATCGTTCACCCTCACCGGCGGCAAACAGTCGCTGCAATTCGCCGCCATGTCGGAGATCGCGCCATCGTTCACCGTCGAGTTCAAGAATGTCACCGAAGCGGTGAAAGTCGTGGATGCCGGCGCGATTTTCACCTCGCAACCGGTCGCCTACCGCGGCAAGTTCGATTGCAGCGACGACAACCTGACCCGTCTCTGGCAGGTGTCGCGGTGGGCGGTGCAGATCTGCCTGCAGACCCATCATCTGGATTCGCCGAACCACCAGGAGCCGATCTGCGATCCGGGCGATTATGTGATTGAGGCGATGGTGGACTATTATGCGTTTGCCCAGCCGTGGCTGGCCCGGCAGGATGTGCGGAAATTCGCCTGGATTCTGAAAGACCGCAATTACCATAACTTCCACACGAGTTATTCGATCGGCTGGCTGCAGATGCTGATGGATTATTATGACTACACCGGCGACAAGACGCTGGTTGATGAAATGGCACCTTATGTTCACGAGTTGTTGGACACCTATACTACCTGGCGGGGCAGGAACGGCATCATTTCCGAAGCCCCGAATTATATGTTCATGGATTGGGTGGACATCGGGGGATTCGGGTGTCATCACCCGCCGGCGGTGATCGGGCAGGGATATCTAACGGCATTTTACTGCCATGGTCTGGACATGGCGTCGCGGGTTGCAGCGCTGCAGGGCGACACGGCCCGTGTCGCCAAATACGCGCAGCTTCGCAAGGAAACCGCTGTGGCGTTCAACCGCGAATTGTGGGTCGGGGAAAAGGGCTTGTATCGCGACGGCAAACCATTCCAGACCTCGGTGAAACCGTACCAATGGATGCCTGCCGACAAGGACATCGAAACGTTCAGCCCGCATGTGAACCTGCTCGCCGTGCTCTACGACCTCGCGCCACAGGACCAGCAGGCGGCGATTGTCGGGAAGGTCCTGGAGGCGAAACCGCTGAACACGCAACCGTGGTTCATGCACTGGGTGTTTCAGGCGATCGACCATGCCGGTCTCTTTGATCGATTTGGCGTGCTTCAGATGCGGCGTTGGCGGATCGTGCCGGAGACCCAGTCGTTCCGGGAGATGTGGAATGGCGGCGACCTCAGCCACGGTTGGTGTTCGACGCCGTTGGTGCAAATGTCATCCCGCGTGCTGGGCGTGACGCCAACCGCGCCCGGTTTCAAGACCATCGCCATCCGGCCCACCCTGTGTGACCTCGACTGGGCCAAGGGCAGCGTGCCCACACCGCACGGCGACGTGGCGGTGGGGTGGGCCATGGGCACCGGCAAACTGACCCTCGAGGTGACCGTGCCCGCCGGCACCGAAGCCGACGTGATCGTGCCGACCTCGAGGTTTGAGCAACCTGTCATCGAACTGGATGGCCGCCCGGCACAGGCATCGGCGCATGTGCCGGCCGGCCGGCATAGTTTCGTGGTGACTGGCAAGCTGAAGAGTCTGCTGGGAAAGGAAAAGTAAATATATGAAAAGCAACCTGATCATCTATCTAACACTATGCACTCCGGCGCTTGTTGGAGCCGTGGAGCCGCCGCTGGCGACGCTTGAGAAACAATTCCGCGAGGTGCCGATGGAGGCGCGGCGGCATACCGGGCCGCTGTTCTGGATGCATGGCGATGAAACCAAGGCGCAACTGGAAAACGAATTGCAAAACGTGCTGGCGGGTCACAACGGGACCTTCACGGCCGAACCGCGCCCGCACAAGGATTGGCTCGGAGAAGGGTGGTATCGCGACCTCGCCATCAACCTCGACTTCGCCCGCAGGAATGACTTGACCATGTTCATCTACGACGACTGGTGGTGGCCGAGCCAAATGATGGGCGGCCGCGTGCCGGCGCAATATGGCAGCAAACGCCTGGATGCGTCGGCCACCACCGTGACCGGACCGAAAGCGGTGCGCGAAACCGGTTACGGCGACTCCAACCTGATTGCCGTGGTGGCCGGACGCGTCGCGGAAGGCGACACCCTGGACGGCGCAAGTTTGGTAAATCTAACATCGTCGATTAAGGACGGTACGCTTTCATGGCAGGCGCCAGCCGGCAACTGGAGGATCATGAAGTTCACCTGGCGTTTCAACGGCACCAAGGGCGGCCAACAACGGTTCGTTGCCGTGGATGGGGCCAGCCCGGACTGCGTGGAGTGGTTCATCAAGACGGTCTATCAACCGCACTTCGACCGCTTCGGCAAGGACTTCGGCAAGACCATCACCGGCTATTTCTACGACGAGCCGGAGACCCAGGGCGATTGGGGCAGCGACGTGCCCAAACTGATCGCCGAACGCAAGCTGGACCTCGCGAAGCTGTTGGTCGGCTACAAGTTCAAACTCGCCGGCGACGAACAAACCGCGGCTTATTATGCCTATCTCGATTGTTTCGCCGAGTCCTGGGGGCGCACGATGTATGGCGGCATGAGCCGCTGGTGCGGCGAGCACAAGGTGGTGTCCATGGGCCATTTCATGGAACACGGCGAGGACATGTTCAACCGCGATCTGTCCGGTGGCAACATGATGCAGTTACAGAAATACAGTGGCATGGGCGGCATGGACCTGGTTTGCGGCCAGCTCCAGCCCGGACAGCGCAACATGGGGATCTATCAGATGCCCAAGATGGCCAGCTCGGTCTCGCATGCCTATCACAAGGAGAATGACATCGCGTTCTGCGAGATCTTCGGCGGCTATAATCAGGGCCTCACCTATCCGACGATGAAATGGCTGACTGACTGGCATCAGGTCCGCGGGGTGAATTTCCTTATCCCCCACTCGTTCAATCCGCGGGCACCCTACGATGGGGACTATCCGCCGTATTTCAACAATGGCGGCATGGAACCGCGCTGGCCGCTCTACCGGGTGTGGGCCGACTACACCAACCGTCTCAGCCTGATGCTTACCGGTGGTCGTCACGTCGCACCCATCGCCATGTTGCACCTTGGCCAGAGTTATCATGTTGGCGCGAAACAACGGCCGGAAGAGTTGACCAGCGCGCTGCAGGATGCCCAGTACGATTGCGACTGGCTGCCCTATGACGCGTGGGAAAGCGCCGCGAAACTGGATGGCAAAGGGATCAAGCTGCATGACGAGGACTTTCAGGTATTGGTGATGCCTGCCGCGGAGGTGATTCCATACCCGACTCTCGTCAAGGCGCGCGAGTTCTTTGAAAAAGGCGGAGTGGTCATCGGTTATGCCATGCTGCCATCGAAGTCAGCCACCCTCGGCCATGACTCGAAAGATATTGCCAAGGAATGCGATGCAATCTGGGGCGCGGCCACGCCGGGTCTCGCGCCGTGCAAGACGAGTGCCGCCGGCGGACGGTCGTATTTTCTGGCTGCCCAGCCGACGCCCGCGGATCTCCGGAAAGTGTTGGCTGACAGCGCGGGCATTCATCCGGCGTTGGAGATGGTGTCGGGCGATACCGGAAAATACCTGCATGTGCTGCACCGTCAAAAAGCCGGAAGTGATGTTTTCCTCGTCTGTAATCAGAACCACGAGGGGACCGCGCGGACGTTCAAATTGAAAGTCACCGCCGCAGGAGAACCCGAGTGCTGGGACCCCATGCGCAACGAATTCACCGTTCCCACGTTCCGCCGCAGCGATGCGAAATGCGTGGAAATCGAACTGACCCTGGAACCATCGGAAAGTGTCCTGTTGGTTTTCCAGGACAAGGCCCGGCAACTGCCGCAACGCCTAACCAGTGAAATGAAGGCGCAGCGCGAAATCCCCTTGCGTGACGCCCGCCCGGCACCTGACAAGAACGCGCCGCCCAAGCTCGTCGTGGTGAAAGCCACCTATGGTGTTCCTGGCGATGCGAAACGCACCCGCGACGTGCGCGATGCCTTGCAGCGGCGGATTGACGCCGGCGAACGCCTGCTAGAGGTGGCGCGTCTGGCCGATGGAGATGATCCGGCATTCGGGGTGGTTAAGACGCTGCAAGCCGAATGCACCGCTGGTGACAAACACATCACCCTGAAGGGCACCGATACCGAGGCCGTCATGCTGAGCGCCAATCCGGGCGCGGCCCAGCAGGAGGTCCTGCGCAAGGCCGCAGGCAGGCATTACAACGCCAGTCCGGTCACCGCCAATCCCATGATCGCCGTCTGCACCATCCCCGCCGACCTCGATCTATCAAAATCGCGCGTTTTCCTGGAAGCCGCCGACCTGGTGCCGGAGGCCGCCGCGAGCGCGACCGTGAACGGCCAATTTGCCGGTGGGTTCATCGGCAAACCCCTGCGCCTTGATGTCACCCGCTTGCTCAAGCCCGGTGACAACACGATCCGCCTTGACCCTTTCGCGCCGAAGTCGGCGCGCTTGACCGTATATTGACCTGCTTTCCCAATCTCCCATTTACGGCTTCATTCCGGTATGAATGTTCCTTGTTTGATCACTGCCGCGTGCATCGTCCTTGGCTCTGGAGTTTCCGGCGCGGATGACCACTGGTCACTCGCGGTTCCGGGCAAGACGCTGCATGTTTCCGGCAAGATGCTGGATCCCATGAATGTCAGCGGACTGGCCAGCGCGGGGATGGGCCAATTGGTTTTCGCGTGTGACGAGCTGAAACACGAGGCACAGGCCGGCCGCTTGGATCCGGAGAAAATGGAGATCATCATGGATGAAAATCCAATCATCCTGTTGACCGGCCTGAAAAAGGAACTCGACCTGGAAGATGCGGCCGCCGACCCCGAACACCACTGCTACTATGTTTGCGGGTCCTGCAGCGTGAGCCGCAAGACGGGCCAAGCGGCCCCAAACAGACAGTGGTTGTTCCGCATCGGAACGCATCCCCAAACCGGACTCATGCTGCCGGACAAGGTGACCAAAGTGTCGCTCGCCGGGGCGCTGCGGACAGATGCCATTCTGGCGGCGCACTTGGACAAGAGCGCTGCGGACTTGGGCATCGATGTCGAGGGGATCGCCTTCAAGGATGGGCGGCTTTGGTTCGGGCTGCGCAGCCCGAATGTGAATGACCGGGGGCTGGTGCTCGCGGTTCCAGCGGACGACATCATGGCCGGAAAACCGGTGGTATTTCAGTGCTTCGAGCTGCCGCTTGGGCACGATTTGGGAATCCGTTCCATCGCGACCATCCGGGACGGATTCCTGCTGATCGCCGGTCCAACCGGTGCGCTGGAATCCGACAAAGGGGGGTTCTCGCTGTGCTATTGGGCTGGCAATGCCGACCCACCGGTGCGAGTGGGCGGACTGCCGAGGCCGCCCAGGACTACCGGTGGCAAGGATGGCAAAGGCAAGCCCGAAGGACTGCTCGTCATGTCCGAATCAAATAACAGAATCGGCCTAATCGTGGTGAGTGATGACGCCGAGAATGGCGCACCCACGCTCTATGAAGTGACCCGGCCACCGCCGCGAAACGGGAATCGCATCCCGGAAAAGGAGTGATCCTGAAAACCGGAATGTCAGGGCTCCGGTGTGCATGGTTTCTTTGCGGCGTGATCCGGGGGTCTCGTTCGTGCCTCGCTTATCCCCGGCTACAAGCTGCCATCCCTCCGGGATGAAGTTACGCCGGGGGACTTCGTCAGCGTCACCGCGCATCGTGGGAGACGTGTATACTCGTCAGGCCGTTGGCCTAGGCTGATATATGGCCGGGCCTTCGGCCCTCGGAAATTAGACTGAATCCCATATTCCTCCCAACTTGACGCGCACGTTACGCGGTTGGCTGGAAAAAACATAAAATTGCACTTGGTATTGTGAGGGCGAAGCCACAACATCATGCAGTTTTTGCCGCATCGGCAAGGCGAGGGGGTAACAGGGATGTGAATGGCGTTGATTATCGTAGCAGTTTGTGGGATCTCGAGGGAAAACCGCTCGAGATACCAAAGGGAAAGTCATTGTCCGGCGGCAAAGATCCGACCACCACTGTTGTCGATTTTCCCATGGCATCGATTCCCGCCCTGCTCCTTGGCTCGCCCGGGCAAGCCAAGACCCCCGGTTGGTTGTCGGCAATCCTCCGCGCCGCCCGGAACCTCGTGCATGCCGACGGCAGGGCCTCCGTCCTCGTTCCGCTACAAGTCCGCAGTCCTGACCAGGCACATTTGAAGACCCCTCCGGCCGCCGCACCGGCCAAGCCGCGGCGTGAGGGGATTGCAGACCGCCAGTGGCGGGTCATCTACCGCAAGCCTCCGACGCTGCTGGAGCGTTGGTCAGGCAGGGACAGCGAGGCGGAGTTGGCCAAAGGCAACACCGAAACACAGATCGACCGCTACGAGATGAAATACCTCGTGCATCCCAACCTGATGCCCGAAGTGCGCAAGTTCATCGCCCCGTTTGTGATGCCGGACCCGCACGCTTCGGGCGATCCGCCGTCGTACATGGCCACCACGCTGCAGATCGATTCGATCAACTCCACCCTGCATTATGCCAAGCAGCGGGATGTGGACGCGCGCTTCAAGCTGCGGATCAGGACCTACGGTGATGATGGCAGAACGCCGTATTTCTTCGAGTTGAAACGCAAGATCGAAGGCAAGATCTACAAGAGCCGGGCGGTGGTCAGCGCCAGGGATTACTGCAAGGAAATGGTGATCAACCCCACCAAGATGGTGTTCCTGAAAGATCCTTCGGAACAATTGAATCTGCTGGATTTCATTCGGCTCAACAAGGCCATCGGCGGAATCCCGGCCGTCTATATCCGCTACGAGCGCGAGTGTTACGCCGCCTACGGCAAGGATTACGCCCGGGTCACCTTCGACCGCAACCTGTGCTACCGGCCCGCGATGAACTCCTGGTTGTTTCCGCTGCGCGAAACCAAATGGTATCACATGGATTCCGCAACCGCCCAGGCCCGCGATTATTCCGGCGCCATGTTGGAACTCAAATCCACCGGCGAGGCGCCGCACTGGATGCTCGAATGTGTCGAGCGTTTCAACCTGGTGCCAGCCGGCCACTGCAAGTACTCCATCGCCATGAACCTGGAGGCACTGCTCCGCGGCCATACCTTTTCCGAAGGTTCGGAGGACACCACTCCGTTTGAAACCGCCGCAGACTGATTTCAAAAACCTCTCAATTATGGAAGCACTATTCAACGCGTTGGGGCCGGCACAGGCGTTCGGAGTGGCTGAGGTCTTCACCAGTTTGTGTCTGAGTTTTGTCATGGGCATGTTGATTGCCAAGGTCTATCGCTGGACCCATGGCGGATTCTCCTATTCCCGGTCCTTTCTCCAAACGCTGGTGCTCGGGGCCATCGTTTCCACGATCATGATTGTGGCCATTGGCAACAACATGGCCCGCGGCCTGGGCATTCTCGGCGCCCTGGCGCTGATCCGATTCAGAACTCCCTTGCGCGATCCGCGAGACATCATCTTTGTCTTTGCCTCGTTGGCGACGGGGATTTCCTGCGGTGCCCAGGTATTCACGATCGCCATCATCGGGCCGCTCTTCTTCTGTGCGGTGGCTGTCTTCCTGACCTTCTCGCCTTTCACCTCGCGCCGCACGTTCGAAGGTCTCCTGCGCTTCATTGTGCTGCAAGGCCACGATGTCGAGCAGACCGTCCAACACATCATAGCCACCCATACGTCGCATGTGGAAATGGTGGCCTTGCGGGAAGCGTTGCAAGCCGATGCCATGGAATACTCCTATCAGGTTCGGCTGCTGCAGCCATCCGGCAAGGCCGATCTGGTCGCCGCCCTGGAAGAGATCGAGGGAATCGATGATGTCAGTATGATCATGCAACGCTCAACGGTGGAAATCTGATGTCCAAGCTCACTCCCAACGTCCCGCATAACAAGAAACACCGCTCGGTGTTCCGGCGCCTCATGAGCGGCTGGTCCTTCCTCGTGTGGGTGGGCATGATCGCGGTCACCTATCTGTGCTATACCCATGGAGGATCCTTCCTCCCGCTCAATGGCCAAGTGGTGGTCGTGAAGGAAAATGTTTCCTGCATGGAAACGGCCAGATTATGCCGGATCCTGGTGAGTCCGGGGCAGGAGGTCAAACGTGGCGATGTCATCGCCGTCCTGGATCCCAGCCTGAGCGATCTCAAAATCGCGGAACTTCGCGCGAAATTGCGGCGGCAACGGCAGATGGAAGGACTCGAGGCCCTGGACCGGCAGCGGCGACTGATGACGGATGCGCAGGACCTGCGCAAGAACATCTACGAAGCCGAAATACGGCAGGAGCGCGACAAGTCAACCCGTGAGGC
>Ga0118677_10012980_pt1 | contig 12098 bp, 12 predicted proteins | sample AliMusrvi5mmetaG_FD_86154 | JGI IMG/M metagenome (GOLD analysis project Ga0118677, IMG submission 86154)
CTGGACGACTCCCCGCATCACGCCTGCGGAAGTCCAGCGCGACCTGGTTTCATCCCGGGGAGCCATCACCCGCTTGAGTTTTCCCACTGTCGGGCCTATCGGCCGAATCACTCCCCACCCCCGCCAGCAAATTTAATCATGAGTTCAACCAAGGCCAACCCCAAACCGGTTCGTTCCGAGGATATCGCGGACGCCATCTCCATTGCTCTGCTTATTGAGGAAAAGGCCGGCCAGATCTACCATCAACTCTCCCTGAAAAACGACGCCGGCCCCTGGCGTGATTTCTGGCAGTCGCTGGCGGTCGATGAGGCCCAACATTACCATTTGTGGAAGGAAGTGCATCAAAAGGCCGTCAAGGGCACTTTGCGCCATTTCATCGAGGATGCCGGCGCTCTGTCCGCCGACCTCCAGAAAGTCGCCCAAACAGCCGACAATTTGATTCATAAAAAAGAACTGCCATCCGACCCCGGGAATGGCCTGCTGATGGCATCGGGCATGGAAATGCTCATGGTCAATCCTGCCCTCGCCTTCCTGCTCAGCGAAGTCTCCCCCGGCAAGGATGGAGTTTCCGCCGAAGACCTCTATTCGCAGCATCTCCATAAATTTTCCAACGCCTTCAGCCACCTCGCCGAAACTCACCCCGAGTTCCGGCTCATTGCCAAGATGATCGATTCCAACTGGCATAACAACCGGTATATCGCCCGGCAATTGGACCAAATCCGGATCTTGCGCGGCCTGATCCCCATCTGTTCCGGCTGTAAAAAGATCCGGAATGACGAGGGGTTTTGGGAGCAGGTCGAGTCCTATTTCGATACCGCGCTGAAGGCCCAGTTCACCCATTCCCTATGCCCGGATTGCATCGCCCGACTTTACCCGGATTACAAGGCCCAGGCCGAATCGGAGACTTAAACCCCGCGGAATCCACAATTGAACCAAACTGGTAAAACACCCGACTTATGAAAACCACTCGATCCAAATCCAAATCGAAACGCAACTACGCCATCGTCGGCCTGGGCGGACGATCCTACATGTTCACCCACGCTCTGTTGAAAAACTATAAGGACCGAGCCTGCCTCGCGGCCCTGTGCGATATCAATCCCACTCGCATGGATTTCTGGAACCAGAAATTCGCCACCGACCTCCAGATACCCCGTCCCATTCCCACCTACCGGCCCGACCAGTTCGATGCGATGATCCGCAAACACAAGATCAATACCGTCATCGTCACATCGATGGACCGCACCCACCATCGCTATATCATCCGCGCCATGGAATTGGGCTGCGATGTGATCACCGAAAAGCCCATGACCATCGACGCTCCCCGCTGTCAGGCCATCCTGGACTGCCAAAAGGCCACCGGACGGGAAATCCGCGTTTCCTTCAATTATCGCTATGCCCCGCACAACCTCAAACTCCGTGAACTGCTCAGCCAGGGGGTCGTCGGCCGGGTCCTTTCCGTCCATTTCGAATGGCTCCTCGACACCTCTCACGGCGCCGACTATTTCCGGCGCTGGCACCGCGACAAAAACAATTCCGGTGGCCTGATGGTTCACAAAGCCACCCATCATTTCGACCTCGTCAACTGGTGGATTCAATCCCTCCCCGAAACCGTCTTCGGCTTCGGCAAACTGGGCTTCTATGGGCGGGAAAACGCTGAGGAACGCGGCCAGCTCAAGTTCTATGACCGCTGTCATGGAAGTCCCCAGGCCAAAAACGACCCGTGGGGACTGGATCTGGAAGCCAACGAATATCTGAAGGGGCTCTATCTCAACGCCGAGCCCGAGGATGGTTACATCCGTGATCAAAGCGTTTTCGGCCACAACATCAGTATCGAGGATGACATGGCCGTCCTCGTCCGCTATCGCAACCAGGCCCTGATGAGCTATCATTTGACCGCCTATTCCCCCTGGGAGGGCTATCGGGTGGCCTTCAATGGCACCGAAGGCCGCCTGGAATTTAGTCTCGAGGAAAAAAGCTATGTCAGCGGCTCGAATCAGGATTTCAACCTGCCGGACCGGCGCGACACCGAGCCCATTGAAATGGATAACAAACCCCTCTGCATCCTTCGGCGGCAGTGGTGCAAGCCGGTCAAAGTCGCCATTCCCCAAGCCCAAGGGGGGCATGGGGGCGGCGACGAACGCCTGTGCGCCGACCTCTTCGGCGATCCGCAACCGGACCCCTTCGGCTTGCGCGCCAATCATATCGACGGCGCCCGGTCCATCCTCACCGGAATCGCCGCCAACCAATCCTTCCGGACCGGCCTGCCGGTGCGAATCGACGATTTGGTGAAATTCTGATTGGAGATTCGCCGAATTTAGGCTATATTCGCATCTCTTTTGTGGGCTGAACTGGCTTGGGGAATTGATGTGAAATATCATTTAAAAATAGACCGCGAACGATGCAAAGGCTGTGAACTTTGCATGGCGGTCTGCCCTAAAAAGGTGCTGTCCCTTTCGGAAGCACTCAACTCGCGCGGTTCCCATTGGGCAGAGGCTGTCAGTCCGGAAGCCTGTATCGGGTGTCTCCAATGCGCCGATATCTGCCCCGACGCCGCCATCGAAATTGAGCAGGAATTAGCTTAGATGGTCAAACGCACACTCATGACCGGTAATGATGCCGTCGGCGAAGGCGCCATTCGGGCGGGCTGTGATGCCTATTATGGCTATCCCATCACCCCCCAGAATGAATTGACCGCCTATATGGCCACCCATATGCCCCGCCTGAACCGCGTATTCATCCAGGCCGAAAGCGAAATCGCCGCCATTAACATGGTTTTTGGTTCCGTTGTCGCCGGAAAACGCGCCATGACCAGTTCCTCCTCACCCGGCATCAGTCTCAAGCAGGAAGGCATTTCCAACCTGGCGGCCGCCGAACTCCCCGCCGTCATCGTCAACGTCATGCGCGGCGGGCCCGGAATCGGCAACATCGCCCCTTCCCAAAGCGATTATTTCCAGGCAGTTAAAGGCGGGGGCCATGGGGATTACCGCCTCCCCGTTCTTGCACCCAGTTCAGTCCAGGAATCCCACGACCTGACCATCGATGCCTTCTCCCTGGCCGACCGTTACCGGACGCCGGTGATGATCTTGACCGACGGCCGGATTGGACAGATGATGGAACCCCTGCGTTTGCATACGCGTCCCATTCCCGCGCCCCCGCCAAAACCTTGGGCGCTGACCGGAGCCAAGGGGCGAAAATCCATTTTTGTCCGATCTTTGATGCTCAACAATGGCGATCTGGAACAACACAATATTCACCTTCAGGCCAAATTTAAGAAAATGGCCGCAGCGGAAGTCCGGTTTGAGGAAACCGCGATCGACGATTGCGACCTTCTTCTGGTCGCCTATGGAACCAGCGCCCGGGTCGCCAAAAGCGCCTTGGAAGAAGCGCGCCGCACCGGATTGCGGGTTGGCCTCCTACGACCGATCACCCTCTGGCCCTTCCCTTCCGAGCGCATTGCCGCCCGAAGCAGTCGGTGCCGCGCCGTCTTGTGCGTCGAAATGAGCGCCGGGCAGATGGTCGAAGATGTCCGGTTGGCCGTCAATGGGCGAACCCCCGTTCATTTCGAGGGGCGCATGGGCGGCGCCGTCCCCGAAGCCCGTGATGTTTTCCGGGCCATCCAAAAAATTCTATCCCCTTCTCGAAAAAAATCCAAACCATGAGCGAATCTAACGACTCCTCCAACCGCAAGTGGCTCTATCGTAAACCCCGGGCCTTGTCCGATACCCCGATGCACTACTGCCCGGGTTGCGGGCATGCCATAGTCCATAAACTGCTTGCGGAAGTCATCGATCAGCTCGACATCCAGGAGGAAACCGTTGGGGTCGCTCCGGTCGGGTGTGCTGTTCTGGCCTATTTTTACATCCGCTGCGACATCAGCGAAGCCGCCCATGGCCGTGCCGCCGCCGTCGCCACGGGCATCAAACGCGTCCTGCCCGGGAGGATTGTTTTTGCCTACCAGGGCGATGGCGACCTCGCCGCCATCGGCATGGGCGAAACCATCCACGCCGCCAATCGCGGCGAAAACATCACCGTCATCTTTGTCAACAATGCCGTTTACGGCATGACCGGCGGACAAATGGCCCCCACCACGCTGACCGGCCAGAAAACCGTCACCTGCCCTCAAGGCCGTGATCCCGAAACCATGGGGCCCCCCATTCGGATGTGCGAGCTGATCAACACCCTCGATCGCCCCTATTACATTTCCCGGGTTGCGCTCGATGGCCCTGCCGGCGTCCGCCGGGCCCGCAAAGCGCTGACCACCGCCTTTACGGCCCAAATCGAGGGGCGCGGCTATAGTTTCGTCGAAATCCTTTCGCCCTGCCCCATCTACCAGCGCTGCAAACCCGTCGAAGCCCTCAAATTCGTGCGCGAACGCATGGCGGCCGATTTCCCCGTGCGCGTCTTCCGTGCCGACGGAAAATCCACATGAAATCACGCTCTGTCAAACCTGCCGCCAGCCGTTCAACTCCACGACCCAAAGATTTTTTTGAACGGATTCTCATCGCCGGCGCCGGGGGACAAGGCATTATCGTCATCGGTAAGTTGATCGCCGTGTCCGCCCTCAAAACCGTCCCCCATATCACCTGTTTCCCCAATTATGGAGCGGAAGTCCGGGGCGGCGCCTCAAACAGTCAGGTCATTCTCTCGTCCCGTGAAATTGGCGCCCCGATCGCGGACCGGTTCGAATCCTTGATCCTGATGGACCAGGAAAGCGTCGATAAATATTTGAACAGTCTGGCACCGGGTGGATTGGCACTCGTCAACAAATCCCGTTGCCGCGTCAAATCCTCAGCTTCAATCCTCGCCCTCGATGCTTCGGCTGAAGCCGAAAAAATGGGCGATGCGCGGGTAGCCAATCTGATCATGCTGGGGGCCTGGATTGCCCGCAAACCGGCGTTGGAAGTGGACCAGGTGGAGGATGGCATTCGCCGCATGTTTGGCGGCAAGGCACTCACCCTGGTGGAACTGAATCTCCGGGCGCTCCGCCGGGGTCTGGAACTCGGAGAATGTTGATGAAAGGTCCTATGAATATCGAACGCGCCATTCAATCCCTGGTTAAGCAAAACCTGCTCAAGGCTTCCGATGAAACCCTCAATGCGGGACGCAATGGTTCCTTGATCGAGGGCTCTGTGTATGCCGATTCTCTCTTTCGCTGTGGACCCGGCCTTATCGGTCTCGCCCGCACCGAGCAGGGCAAAAAACTGATCGTGCTTTCGGCTGAAGCGCAGGCCCTCCGGGATTTCACGGGCGTCTCCTCGACGATCGGATCGGTCCACTGCCGCATCTGCCCTCTCACCCCCGAAAATGCCGCCGCCTTGCGCACCGCGCTCCCTTGGACCGCTCCCGTCTCTCTCGCCGACCGGCCCACCACCTTCGGCTGCGGCGACCGCCTGGGCCGTGCCACTCCCGGCCATCTCCGCGCCGCCCGCCAGTTCAAAGTCGCACCGGTCCTCGCCCAGCAATCCATCCGGGAATTAACCCTGACGCACCGCACATTCCGGGGTGTCGTCGACGACGTCACCTTCCAGGTTCTTCAGGCCGGGTATACGTTGGGATACGGCGCGGATGCCGACCATCTCAAAACGCTCGAACATATCCGCACCGCCATCGAAGTCGGCATGACCATGATCACGCTGGATCTGTCCGAGGTCATGCGTCCCGATGTGGCCCGGATGGAACCCCGCCAGGTCGCCGAAGAATTCGCCAAACTCCCCGCCGAAATCCAGGACATCACCAACCGGGATTATGCGGGCAAAAGTCTCGATCTGCAAAGTGCCGCCGGAAAAACAGCCATTGCTTTTTCCGCCGAAGAAGCCCGCCTCTGCGCCGTGATGTATACCCCGGCGCTTGATTTTGCGCGGGAGGTCTATGCGCTCCTGAAGGCCAAACGCGGCGAGGGCCGGTTTGATCTCGAGATGAGCATCGATGAAACCACCACCCCCACGCTTCCGGCGCATCACCTCTTCATTATTCGCGAATTGATCCGGCGCGGCGTCAAGGTCGTAAGCCTTGCCCCCCGTTTCATCGGCGAATTCCAAAAGGGGATCGATTATATCGGCGACCTCGCGGAATTCACCCGGCAATTCACGGTCCACACCATCATCGCGCAAACCCACGGGAATTATAAAATCTCCATCCACTCGGGTTCCGATAAATTCTCCATCTTCCCCATCATTGGCCGAATCACCGGCGGACGATTCCACGAAAAAACGGCCGGGACCAGTTGGCTCGAAGCCGTCCGTCTCGTCGCCACCCAGGCCCCCCGGCTCTATCGCAAAATGCACAAGATGGCGCTCGAACGATTACCCGACGCCCTGAAGCTCTATCACATCACTCCCGATCTCGCCAGTATCCCCGATCTCAACTTGATGAAAGACTCGGAGCTGGCGGATCTCATGAATCAGAACGCCGCCCGCCAGGTTCTGCATGTCACCTATGGATTCATCCTCGACGACCCTGCCATCCACGACGAATTCTTCCAGGTCCTCGACCAGTTCGAAGAGGATCATTATCGGATGATCGAGCGGCATTTTGTCCGGCACATGGAAGGCCTCGGGATCACCCGTCGCTAAGAGGGCGATCGCATGTATCGGCAGCGGTAGGGCGACGTCTCCGACGGAGCCGTCCCCTTCCCGCTCATTCTCTCCGGCTCGCTCTGCCCCTCGACATGGCTCGGGACAGGAGATCTCGCTCTGCCAACAAGGTCACCCAACGGCGATAGCCGCCACCTTTCCTTGGGCCGCAATCAAGCGGTCTTCCCAATCGCCATCTTTTGATTCCGGAATGCGGTTTTCCCGCTGCATCGCCTCATAAACCTTGGCCATCGCTTCGGCCAAGGAGAGGCGTGGACGGAATTCAGGCACATCGCGCATCAGTCGGGACGGACTGTAGTAACAGTTGTACGAAAAGATATCCCGGCAAATCTCAACCTGGGGAACTTTGGCCGCCAGGAGCGTCTGCAAGGGAACCCCGATCATCTCCACCTCCCGCCCGATGACGGTCATCGCGGTCCGGTGATAATCGGCCCAGGTGCCGAACTCCGGTTTCATCATGTTGTAGGTCTGCCCCACACAGCGGTCGCGGCCCAACGCAAACACAAACGCCGGCGCCGCGTCATCCACGTAAATCCATTGATGCAAGGCCCGTCCATCGCCGCAAATCACCATCGGCTTCCCGCGCCGGATCCGATCCACCCAACTCCCGTCCCAAGCGATCTGGCGCAACAAGGTCCACGTCGGGCCGAAGGTGGTCGACGGCTTGATCACGGTCACCGGAAAATCCTCGCGGTAATGAGCCTCCCAAAACACCCGCTCAGCCGCCACCTTGTTCCGCCCGTAATCGCTGATCGGCCGCAGGGGATGATCCTCGCTGACCGGCATCCAGTCATAGTCCACGCCGTAGGTGCAGACGGTGGAACAAAAGACGAGGTGTTTCACTCCGCGAAAAGCCCGCACCGCACTGCGCGCATCTTCGGCATTAAAACAAATCATGTCGATCGCGCCATCGAAATGGCCCGCCTGGATCGCCGCCTCGAAAGCCGGCCGATCCTGCCGGTCGCCCACCAGGGTTTTAACCCCGGGCGGCAATCCGGGCGTTTTGCCCCGGTTGAAAACCGTGACCTCGTGCCCCACCTCAACCAACAGCCGCACGATGCTCGAACTAATGTTCCCTGTCCCGCCAACGACAACGACTTTCATGTGTATTTCTCCCTGGACCGGTCAAGGCCTGACGATCTTTGTCACATCTCGATACCTGACTCAATTCAGTGTATCGAATCACTTTCGGGGAGCAACTGCTTTTTCAACTCATTTCGAACAGGATCAGCAATAAATCGCTTGCCATGACTGGTTCTGTACAGGATAATGACCATATGAAAGCAATCACCTACACGGCTGCCAGGGAAACCCTCGCCAGCACCATACAACGGGTCTGCGAAGATCATGACCCCGTGGTTATTACGCGTCGACGCGACCAGGCGGTCGTGATGATGTCCCTTGCGGATTACGAGTCATTGGAAGAAACCGCGTATCTGTTGCGTAGTCCGAAAAATGCCAGTCGTTTACGCATCGCCATTGAGCAACTCCGCGCCGGAAACGGAACCTTACGGAAGCTTCCGGAGCTGACATGAAGATCGTGTTCGCGGACCAAGGGTGGGAAGACTTCACCTATTGGGTCGAACACGACCGAAAGATTGCCATCCGAATCGTGCGTCTACTGAAAGACATTGAGCGTCAGCCCTTTGAGGGACTCGGTAAGCCAGAGCCCTTGCGCCATGATATGTCCGGATTCTGGTCACGCCGCATTACGGATGAACATCGCCTTGTTTATGCCATCGAAAAAAACCAATTACTGGTGGCACAAGCCCGTTATCATTATTGACCCGATGAAATCTTCAATCCAAAACTCAACGCTCTCCCGCCCCCAGCGCAACCTTTCCATTCTTTTTCTGATTGCGATACTCCTATCGTTAGCCGTCGCAACAAACGTTTCTGCCGCTTTCTTTGAGTCCTTCGAAAACAGCACCTTCCCCCCGCTGGGCTGGTCAAAAACCAACCCTTTGGGTGGTTCCGGATGGAACCGACTTCAGGCCGGCATCTCCCCGTTACCCGGATGGATCTACGGCACCAGCGCGGTTCCCCCCACGGCCGGGGCCGGGAATTATAACGCGTATTGCACATGGGACACCGGCGGAGGGGCCGCGGAAGGCTATCACAACTCGCAATACCTGATCACTCCCGGCCTGAACGGGCTGACCGCCACCTCCACCGTCAGCTTCTGGTTGCGGTGTTCCTTCACGAATTACGATGACAGCCTGCGCGTGCTGATTTCCACCAACCGGCCAATCCCATCGGACTTCATTTATACCAACCTCGTCCTTGATTTTCCCCACGCTTGGGCGCCTTCCCAATTCCCCCCTTTTACCAATGTCATTGCCCATATCGGAACCAATATTCCACCCGGAACCCGGATTTATGTCGCCTTCCAGGAATGGGTGTTGGATAACACCATAAATGGCAAAGCCGTTGAACTCGACGTGGTTTCCAGCGACCTGACGCCGGATTCAGAAGTCCGCGCGGTACCCTCTTCCCTCCTTTTCACCACCTATCCCGGAGATCCGATCCCAAATCAGGTGTTCAGTTACACCAATATTGGCGCGGCCGGATTCACCTACTCAAACACCTTTCCCCTGGGCGGTGGCGGCGGAGGGATCACGATTTCACCGACCACCACCGGTTTTGTCGATCGCCTGCAAAGTCTTGCCATTACGGTCGCGGTGAACTCGGTCTCCTTCCCCTTGGGGTCCTATGCCTTTACCAATCGCCTGACCGTTCCCTTCGCCACCAATAGCCCCATCGATGTCCCCATCATTGTCTCCGTTGTGAAACGCCCCCAATCCATCGCGTTTCCCAATCCGGGAGCGCAATGGACCACTAACCAGCTCGCGCTTGCGGCCACGGCCGAATCGGGACTCCCCGTCATCTTCTCTGTCGAAACCGGCCCGGGATCCATCGCTGATGCTTCCAATCTGACCTTCGCATCCTCCGGAATGGTCCGGGTTGTCGCCACCCAACCCGGAAACGGCTATTGGGCTGCCGTCGCGTCCACTCAGAGTTTCACCGTCGCCAAAGTTGACTCTCTCATCACGTTCTTGCCGATTCCCGACCAGATCACCACCAACTCTTGCCTGCTATCCGCTTCCGCCGCCAGCGGGGAACCGGTCTCTTTCGCACTCTTAGATGGACCCGCCTCACTTCATTTTGGATCTTTCCTCACGTTCCAATCCGCCGGTGTCGTCCGCGTGGTCGCCTCTGAACCGGGCAACGCCCAATGGAATGCCGCACCGGATGTCACCAACATCTTTTCCGTAACCAAGGCCCAAGCCGGCATCACTTTGTTAGGGCTGGCCCAATCTTACAACGGTTTGTCCCATCCCATAACCGCCACCACCGATCCGGAAGGTCTGCTCGTTACGATCACCTATGATGGCTCCGCCACCCCACCCGTCAACGCCGGCGCCTACCGGGTTTCCGGCAAGGTTAATTTCGCTCTTTATTCAGGCCTTGCCGTCGACACCCTCATTGTGGCCCGTGCCGTGTCCACTCTTGACTTCCCCTCCATCCCCGATCAAAAGTCCACCAACCACCTGGTCCTCCAAGCTTCCGCTTCCAGCGGCTTACCCGTGACCTTCACGGTTGCCAGCGGCCCTGGATCAATCACCGGGCAAGCGAATCTGTCTTTCACCAGTGGCGGACGGGTCAGCATCGTCGCCTCTCAGTCCGGCAACATCAATTGGGCTCCGGCTCCGTCCGTCACCAACACGTTCAATGTCACCCAGGATTCCTCCGAAGTGATCCTTTCCCATCTCGATAATATTTATGACGGCGAGCCCAAGGCCGCCACCGCCCAAACCTTCCCGACCGGATTGTCCGTCACTATTTTCTATGACGGCTCACTCATCGAACCCGTCGCGGCCGGCACGTATTCCGTCTCGTGCATCGTTGCCGATCTCCAATATCAAGGTTCCGTCACCGGAACCTTGCGGATCAGCAAGGCCGATCAAACCCTTTCTTTCGCTCCTCTTTCCGCCCATCGCCCCACCGATGTGGTTCCCCTCCAGGCCATCGCCTCCAGCCAACTGCCGGTCGCATTCCTGATATCCAGTGGTCCCGGCCAACTCACCGACGGATCTAATCTCAGCTTCACAGCCGACGGGGTCGTCGTTGTGACGGCCCGCCAAAACGGCGACCGCAATTGGAACCCGGCCCCCGATGGGGTGCAAACGGTCCGCGTCTCCCGCCTGGCCACCCCGGGTGATTACAATAACGACGGCGCCACCGATCTCACCGTGTACAACCCCCACACGTTCGACTGGTATAGCCTGACCCCCAACGGCACCGCCCTCGTCTGCTGGGCCGTGCAATGGGGCACGTCCAATTACATAACGGTTCCCGGTGACTATACGGGAAATGGCTGTAATGAACTGACCGTCTACAGCCCGACTGAGGGCGCTTGGTATCTGCACGCGTTGGGCACTACTCCTCCCCTCTCTTGGAAAATCCTCTGGGGCGGGCCCGGCCTGATGCCTGTCTGGGGCGATTATGATGGCGATGCCGTTTATGATTATGGCGTCTATTCCGCGGGCTCGGGAAACTGGTATATATCCAGTTCAAACGGAACAGCCATCGCCTTCGGCTCAAACTGGGGCGGACCCGGCCTCAAACCCGTGCCCGGTGATTATGACGGCGACGGCATCTTCGACCTCGCGGTCTATGACACAAAGTCCGGCAACTGGTATATCCGAACCCTCGATGGCACCCTCCTCGCCTGGGCACGGAATTGGGGCGCCCCCGGCCTGATTCCCATCTCCGGCGATTACAATGGCGATGGTCTTGCCGATCTGGCCGTCTTCAACCCAACTTCCGGTAAGTGGTATATTACAACCCTGTCGGGAACTCTCCTGGCCTGGGACCTGTCATTCGGGTGGAATGGCGCGGTCCCCGTTCCCGGCGATTACGATTATGACGGCAGTTCCGATCTGGCGGTCTATAATCCTGACAATGGCGATTGGTATATCTACTCGATTCGTAAGAATACCGTTCTCGTCTGGAAACGCGCCTGGGGTTCAAACAGCCTGGTTCCCGCCATCAAATAAATTAATGAGGTAATGCCATGCCTGCTTCCTCTCGGACGTCCCACCGTCTGGCGGTTTCAAAAACTGCCTGGCTGAACCTGCGCCATCTGCCAAACTTGCCGCTGATCCGCCGGGCGGTGCAATCCCTCGACCGAACCTGCACGGAGTGGAGCAAAAACCGCACCATCCAAACTGATGAAACGGGACACAATTGGCATCTGATCCGGGCCCGGATCCTTCAGACCCGCGTGGTCAGCCTGCTCGTCCAATATGGCCGCACCGGGAATCGATCTTTCCGACAGGCCGCGCTCGATTACATTCGCGATATGGCCGGTTGGGAATATTGGTCCTGGATTACCTGGCGTGACAAAAATACAGACTACAACGCCATCTTCGACCTCTCGAAGAGAAAGGGAAGCCTTAACACTAGAAACTGATCTGCCATAATCCGCAAACCCCTCTGTTT
>Ga0118677_10012981_pt1 | contig 12098 bp, 8 predicted proteins | sample AliMusrvi5mmetaG_FD_86154 | JGI IMG/M metagenome (GOLD analysis project Ga0118677, IMG submission 86154)
GCCCCGCAACACATGGACGGCCGGATCGTCCGTCGGCCCCTCCGCGCCGCTGTTCCAGGAGCGGTTGTCCGAGGTCCCGTCGCAGTTCCCTTCTCCATTCGCCTCGTTGTGCTTCTGGTTGTAACTCACCGTGTCGGCCAGCGTGAATCCGTCATGCGCGGTCACGAAGTTGATCGACGCCCATGGTCTGCGGCCCTGATGCTGAAACAGCCGCGAGGAGGCGCAGAGACGCTCCGCCAGCAGACTGCCCGAAAGTTCGCCGCGCCAGAAGTCTCTCACGTCATCGCGGTATTGCCCGTTCCACTCGGCCCATCCCGGCGGGAAGGCGCCCACCTGATAGCCACCCGGGCCGACGTCCCACGGTTCGGCGATCAGCTTCACGGCCCCCAGCACGGGATCCTGACTACAGGCTTTCAGAAAGCCGCTCTGGTTGTCGAAGCCGTTGGGCTCCCGCGCCAGAATCGTACCGAGATCGAACCGGAAACCGTCCACATGCGTCTGCTGCACCCAGTAGCGCAGGCTGTCCGTCACCATTTGCAGCACGCGGGAGTGGCTCACGTTGACCGTGTTCCCGGTGCCCGTGTCGTTGATGTAATAACGCGGCCGTTCCGGCATGAGCCGGTAATAACTCGCGTTGTCCAGACCTTTGAAGGAAAGCGTCGGCCCCAGTTCATTGCCTTCCGCCGTGTGGTTGTAAACCACGTCCAGAATCACTTCGAGGCCGGCATTGTGGAGTTGCGCCACCATTTGTTTGAACTCGCGCAGGCTCTCCCTGGGAGTGGCGGCATACCGCGGATCCGGCGCAAAGAAGCCTATGCTGTTGTAACCCCAGTAATTCGTGAGTCCCTTCTGCAGCAGGTGGCCGTCGCTCACGAACGTATGCACCGGCATCAGTTCCACCGACGTCACACCCAGCGACTTGATGTACTTCACCACCTCATCGCTGCCCAGCCCCGCGTAAGTGCCGCGCAGGTGATCCGGCAAGCCGGGATGCAGTGCCGTGTACCCGCCGACGTGCAACTCGTAGAGGATCGTGTCGTCCCAGGGGATTTTCGTGCGGTCGCGCCGGCCGCTCCAGTCGAACTCGGGGTCGACGACCACGCAGCGCGGCACAAACGGGGCGCTGTCCCGTTCATCGAACGTGAGGTCGTCGCCGCTCTCCATCTGGTAACCGAAAATCGCGGGATCCCAAACCAGTTCTCCGGTGTGGGCGCACGCGTAAGGATCGAGCAGCAGTTTATTCGGATTGAACCGGTGTCCGGCTTCCGGCTCGTAAGGACCGTGCACCCGATAGCCGTACAAGGTGCCCGGCAACAGATCGGGCACGTAACCATGCCAGATTTGGTCCGTGTATTCCGGCAGCACGATGCGCTGCACTTCTTCCCGGCCACTGTCGTCGAAGAGACAAACTTCCACCTTCGTCGCATGCGCGGAGAAGACCGCGAAGTTGGTGCCCGCGCCGTCCCACGTGGCGCCGCGCGGATAAGGAGAGCCTTCCCGGATCCTGGGCTTCCGGCTCAAATTCCTGGAAGAGGGGGTTTCCTGAGCAAGCATAAAGGGAACGCGTCAGACGAACAGGCACACACCTGTGCATCGCGCGTTCCACCGTGCGGAAACTGCCTCTTTAAATGCGTTCCAGCCGTTCCTGCGCGTCTCCGAACTGGTCCAGCTTCACCCCATAGCGATCCATCAGAGAAAGGTAAAGGCTGCACATCTTGCGCTTCTCTTCCGCCTGACCGACGAAGTTCAGCGTGCGCCCGGTCTCGAGCGTGCCGCCCAGTCCGCCCGCCAGCAGCAGGGGCAGACGGGTATTGTCATGCTTCCTGCCGATCCAGAGGTTCGAGAGGAACATCAGGCACGAATGGTCGAGCACGGTGCCGTCGCCCTCCGGCATGCTGTCCAGTTTCTGCGCCAGATAAGCAAACTGGCTCACGTGGAACCGCGCGATGCGCTCATAACCCGCCGACGCGTTATCGTGCGACGCGCTGTGATGGCCGTCTTTCACTTCGAGGAACGGATAGTACATGGCCGAAAGATCGCGCGAAATAATCAGCGACGCCACGCGCGTCTTGTCCGTCTGGAACGCGATCGCGATAATGTCGCACATCAGCCGCGCATGGTCGCGCAGATCTTCGGGCAGACCGTTGGCCGGGCGATCCATCGTGAACAAACCGCGATTCTTCGCCTTTGCCTGATCTTCCGCCGTGTCCTTCGTGGCCCGCATGCTCTCGACGCGCTTCTCCACCTCGCGCACGCTCGTCAGATACTCGTCGAGCTTCGCTTTGTCCGTGGAACTGATCTTCCGCGTCAGCGATTCCGCGCTGTCCCGCACGCGGTCCAGAATGCTCAGATTGCGCAGGCTGCCGCGGTTCTCGAACAGATTGTCGAACGCCAGCGAGGGATAGATCTCCACGGGCACCGGCGACTCGGGCGTCTGCCACGAGATATGCGAACTGTAGGCCATCGAGAAGTTCGTCTCGTGGTACCCCGTCATCGGCTGGTCGCAGGCCAGCACGATGCTCGACTGCGGCGTGCTCTCCCCGATCCGGCTCGCGATCATCTGATCGACGCTGACGCCGGAGTGAATAATGGCGCCCTTGGTGATGTGCGCGCCCGTCAGCAGGCAGCCCGTCTGCGCCGGGTGAATGCCCTGCCCCGTCGCCGCTTTATTGAACAGACCGTCGATGACGTTGATCTTCTTCTTCAGCGGTTCCAGCGGTTCCAGCGTCTTGCTGAGCTTCATCTCCGCGCCGTTGCCGGTCGCGCTCCAGTGGTCCTCGTTAATGCCGTTGCCGAGGAACATCACGGCGAAGCGTTTCGGAAACGCTCCCGCGGAAGGCGTGTCGGCCAGCGCGTGCAGGGACGGAAGCCAGGGCAGAGCCATCGTGGCTCCGGCGCCACGAAGAACGGTTCGACGGGTTATACGGGAACTGGTCATGCGAATCACCTTTCCTTCTACTCTATCTCGGTTTTCTTAACGATTCATGCCTAACGGTTCATGGCCACGGCGGCCGACCGCGCGACAGGTTTGGCAACCGGCTCCGGCGCCCGCCGGTTGAGGAACTGGGGACTGGTCACCACCGCTTCCACCATCGCGTCAAACCGGTAATCTTTCGCCGCCAGCGCCGCCTCCATCCGGTCTACGAGCGGCTCGTCGGAAAGCTGCAAAGACCGGTTCAGCGCGTAGGACACCAGCTTCCTCGCCATGCCGTCGATGAAATCCTTCTGGCGATGCTCGCGGATGAAGGACTGCACGCCAGTCATCCCAGAGGCCTGCACGCCGCCCGGGAACGTCGCCGACGCGTCAATCGGGCGCCCGGCCAGATCCTTCGTGCGCGCCTCGCCCGTTGGCCCGTAGCCTTCGAACGCCAACCCGAAAACGTCGAACCTTGCGTGGCAGCCCGCGCAGACGGGATTCGCCCGGTGCTGCGCCAGCACTTCCCGCAACGGCAGGTCGGTCTTCGATTCATCGTGAGGCAACTCCGGCACCACCGGCGGCGGCGGCGGAATCACCTCTCCCAGCAACCGGTGCACCACCCAGTAACCGCGCTTCACGGGACTGGTCCGCAGACCCGGCGACGTGTTGGTCATGAACACCGCCATGGGCAGCAACCCGCCGCGATTATACGCGGCAGCGTCGTCCACCCGGACCCACGTGTCCTCACCCGGTTTGCCGTCCGTTTTGATTTCCGGCATCCCGTAATGCTTTGCCAGCACCGGATTCACGAACGTGTACTTGCCGTACAGCATGTCCAGGACCGACCGGTTGTTCGCAATCACATCCTGAATGAAGCGGATCGGCTCCTGGAACATGGCCTCGCGCAGATCGTTCGTAAAGGTCGGGAAGCGATCGCGATCCACCGAGTTGTAGTTTTCAAAGTGCCTGAAATCGAGCCAGTTACCGGCGAACTCGGTCGCGAAATTTCGAACCCGTTCGTCTTTCAGCATGCGGCGTGTCTGCGCCAGCAAAACGTCCGGACGCCGCAGATCGCCGGCTTCCGCATGACGCATCAGCTCCGCGTCCGGCATGCTGGACCACAGGAAATAACTCAGCCGGCTGGCAATCGCGTAAGGCGAGAGCGGCCGAACACCGCCTGCGGTCAGCGCCACATTTTGCACGCCCGAAGACGCGCCTTCCGAACGTGTATCCAGATCCAGCCGGTACAGGAAATACGGCGACATCAGAATCCCGGTGATCGAATCCCGAATCGCTTCTTCGTGGGACAGGCTGTCCTTGTCCCGCATCTTGTGGTAGTAAGCGAGAATGTCGTCGCGCTCGGCCTTCGTCAGCGGCCTGCGGTAGGCGCGCGCCGCGAACCGAAGCACGGCGTCCATATGCTTCCCTTCGGCGTCCACGCGGGTCTTTTCCAGCGCCCGCAGCGTGGCATTGATGCCGTCGAAGTGCGTGCGAATCGCTTCCGGCGCGACGGGATCGCTCTTCGGATCCGCCTTCGCCTTCGCCAGATACTGATCGCGCAGCCCCATAATCACCGGCGCATCCGTCACTTCGTGATCGGCCGGACGGGGCGACGCCGCTTCCGCGCCCTTGCCCAGCACCTCGCCGCTCTGGTTAAAGAAGTACTGCACGAACGTGCGCGCCGTGAAATCGGCGATGTAATCGAACTCCGCCCAGAGACGGTCCAGTTGTTTCTGGCCTTTCTCGTCGAGAATCAGTTGCATCAGCGGCGCATCGTCGCGATAGAAACCCATCACGCTGTGATACCCGGCGCTCAGCAGGCGGCCTTTGTCTTCGGAATCGTCCGGGAAATAGCGGCCACGCTCCGTGATGTAGAAGGTATCCGGAAACACCGTCGCGAAGCGCGCAAACGCCGCTTCATACTTGCTTCGCTGCGCCGCGGGAACCACCAGATCCGGATCCCCCAGACGAGCCTTCAAAGTCAGTGCCGCCCAGCGCGGAGCCGCTTCCTGGTGCAGTCCCGGATAGCGCGGAATCACCGGCATCGCCGGCGTCGGATCCGTATCGTTCCGCAGCGCAGCCGGATCGCTTTCCCGCCGGTGCATCGCGAATGCCCGCAGTTTCCAGTTCAGTAGAGGCTGCGATCCTGCGGGCAATCCGCGCACCACGGGCGCCGCAAACTGCATCGCCGTGTCGCGCCGGATCCGCATCACGAACTCCCGCATCTCCACGCATTTCGCCCGCAGCGTTTCCGGCTGCTGCGAGCGCGCGACACCCTTATCCGGACCGGGAAGCGCCTTCCACATTCCCTGCAACTTCGCCACCGGACCCACTTCCGCACTCGCCTTCGCCGCCGGCTCTTCGATCAGTTGCCAGATCACCGGCAAGTACTTCGCGCTGATTTTCGCGTCCGCCGCCACCGTGGCCAGCGTCGCGTTCGGCTTGCCCAGCGCGGCCCGGTGTTTGTACTTCCACGCCGCCAGAAAATAATCGGCGTAATCGGTCGGCTGGCTCTTGTAAAAATCGACGATTCTCTGGATCGGGTACTTGTCCCGGTCCGTCTCCGAAAGCATCGGGTGCGCCGCGAAATCGATCCCGTCCGGCGTCAGCACCATGCGGTCGCCCACCTCGCGCGCGGCTTGCAGATACTTCTTCAGCAGCGCCGCCGACATCGTCAGCGATTCGCCCGAATTATCGAACCCGGCCAGATTCGCCGGATCCACCGGGAACTCTTTGGTCGGCTGCATGTCGACGCCGGTCAGATCGCGGATCGTGTAGTTGTACTCGGAGTTGCTCAGCCGCCGGGCCAGCACGGGCCCCGGATCCCCGGCGTGACGCCGCGTTTCCGTCGCGCGCATCGCGTCGATCCAATCCGTGACCTTCTTCGCATCCGCCGCGGGAGGAGCCGGCATCGCGCTCGGCGGCATCGTCTTCGCCGCCAGCCGGTCATGCACGATCATCCATCTCGGATAGTCCCGGATGACCAGATCCGTATTCGTGTAAGCCTTCAGATCGAGCGAAGCCGCGGGAGTGGTCCCGCTGTGACAACCCACACAGTATTTCGCGACAAACGGCTGCACGGTCTGCGAGAACTGCCGCTCCAGAGCGGGGTCGGTGGCCCCGGCCAAAGGCAGCGCGGACAGGGCGAAAAGGGCGGAAAGCGTTCGGAGGCGCATGGGAAATGTCATCTGAATAATACAGGATCGGTATATGTGCAGACGAACGCGCCCGCCGTAAAGTAACCGTTTACCGGACAGGTTCCACATGCGGAGCGTACTTAGTCAGCCCGACACGCTGCGCCCGGTAAATTCCCGCATGCCCCGAAAACAGATAACTCACCACGCAGGCGATCCCCGCGTAAATACCGGCCTCGCTCCCGAACAACTCCATCGCCAACAGTGTGGACGCCACCGGCGTATTCGCCGCGCCCGCGAAAACGCCCGCGAACCCCATGCCCGCCAGCAGCGGCACTGGCAAGGGCAATACGTACCCCAACGCATTTCCCAGCGTTGCGCCAATGAAGAATAGTGGCGTCACTTCCCCGCCTTTGAAGCCGAACCCCAACGTCACCGCCGTGAACACGAATTTCGCCGCGAAATCCCACGGCCGCAGAGGATGCGCGAACGCTTCCACAATGGTCGGAATGCCCAGCCCGATGTACCGCGTTGTCCCGATGGCGAAAACCGCCCCCGCCACCAGCGCCCCGCCCACTACCGGACGCAGCGGCGCGTACCGGATCCACCGCTTCGCCGCCTTCGCGATCGCGTGCGTGCCCGCCGCGAAGAACCTGCCCGTCAGTCCAAACGCCACGCCCGCGGCCACCGCGCAGGCGAAGCCAGCCACGGAGGGCGCGGGCACGAACGGAATGCGGTAAATGGTGTGGTGGATTCCCCACAGCATGGTTACCCGGTCCGCCAGCGCCGCAGAGAGCATGCAGGGAATCAGCGCGTCGTACCGCATTCTGCCAATAGCCAGCACTTCCAGCCCGAACACCGCCCCGGCAAGAGGCGTCCCGAACACGGACCCGAACCCCGCGCTGATTCCCGCCATCAGCAGAACGCGCCGGTCGTGCGCCTCCAGCCCCACCGGCCGCGTCAACTGATCCGCCAGCGACGCGCCGGTCTGCAGCGCCGTGCCTTCCCGCCCGGCCGAACCGCCGAACAGGTGGCTGATCACCGTTCCCAGCAGCACCAGCGGTGTCATGCGGACCGGAATCACCGCTTTAGGATCGTGAATCTCTTCGAGGAGAAGATTGTTGCCGGCTTCCACGGACTGACCCGTATGCTGGTACATCAGCCCGGTCGCCAGCCCCGCCAGCGGAAGCAGCGCGATCAGCCAGACATGCGCTTCCCGCACCGCCGTGGCCCACTCCAGCGACGCCAGCAGCAGGGCCGAAGCGCTGCCCGCCAGCGCTCCGACGGCGACACTGAGAGCCGTCCAGCGCAGCAAATAGATTGCGGGCGCCAATATTCCGGTAAGCTTGTTCGACACGCGGATACTCCCGATTGTACCGGCCCGGAAACTGATATCATCGGTCTCGCACAAAGGAGGACACGATGCCCCTCATCACCCGGCGAACCGCTCTCCGCAGCCTCGCGTTGTCAGCCCCGCTCGCCTTCGCCGCCGACAAGACAGCCTCGAAATCCACCGCCTTCGCTCTGATCGGCGACCGCTATCACAACAGCGACTACATCCGCGTGGGTCTGGGCAAAACCCTCGGCAAAGAACTCGGCCTTTCCATCGACTTCCGCGACGAAGTCAGCCTGCTGACCGCGGAAACGCTCAGGAATTACAAACTCCTCATCGTCTTCCGCGACGGAATGACGTGGCCCGATGGCTACCCGGACGAGAGCAGCAACGCCGCCTTCGCCCATCTCACGTCCCCGAAGATCGTCAGTGATCCGCCTCTTCCCAAATGGGGTGGCCAGCCGAACTACTGGATCACGCCCGCCCAAGGCAAAGCGGTGAAAGACTTTGTTTCGAACGGCGGCGGCGCGCTGTTCTATCACAACGTCACCTATATCAGCCCGCATAACGAAGATTTTCGCGACGTTCTCGGCGCCGTCACGCAGCAGCACCCGCCCATTCGCCCGTTCAAAGTGAAAGTCGTGAATCCCGACCACCCCATCACGCGGGGCGTCAAAGACTTTGTGGTCACCGACGAACAGCACTTCATGACGTATCAGAAGGATCCGAAGCACCTTCTGCTGCAGAGCGTGAACGAGGATGGCCAGGCGTTCAGAGACCTCGGCACCTCGTCGGCCGCCGGCTGGGCTTACGATTACGGCAAAGGACGGGTCTGCTACCTGGCCCCTGGCCACCTGCTCGTGGATCTCTGGAATCCGGAATACGAAAAGCTGCAGAAAAACGCGGCACGCTGGCTGCTCCGCCAGATTTAGGGCACCGTCACATCCGGCCGCGTATCGCGCTTCCACGGAACCTTCCCGCTCAGCATATTGGCGAGCGACCGGTTCGGATTCAGAAAGCCCCGCATCAGAAGGCGCGGGAGCGGATGTGGCGTCCACCGCTCGAACCGCCGGATCACGTAACGGTCCAGCGCATCCTCGGCCAGCATCACCGCGAACCCGCCGACCGGAGTCACCACCAGATCCACCACGCCTGCGTGCCCCGGAGTCAGCGATACATTCCCGATCGAAGCCTCGCTGATCGGCCCCAGTTCGAACTCCGTGCTGTAAGCCGCTGCCCACCCCAGCGCGCGCAGGCGGCTCTGCCAGTATCGGGTTGACGCTCCGAACTCCTCCGCCCGGAAGCGCGGATCGTTCTGAACCTGGATAAACCCCGAAACCGCGCCCTGAAACGGATGCCCGACGTAGTTAATCAGGAAGGGATCGCCGTCACCCCACCCGTGCAGCGCCGTAATGGACCGGAAGTAATCCCGCACGAAAGGGCCTTTCAGCCCCGCCCTCGTGTCCGATTCGGTGGCGACACGAAACCCGTGTTCCAGCGCCATGAAGCCCAGCGACTGCCGCAGCGCCGCGCCCCACTGAAAGTTCCCTTCATCGCTTCCGGAACGTCTGGTTTCGACAAGGTCTTGCTGAGAAAAGGCGGACGTCACGGCGCAGGAAGCCACCACCGCGAGCCGCACCAGGACGGGTGGCCGACGCACGATTTCAGTATCGAAATCCGGACATGGCATTGTCTCGCCCCCGGAAGCCTGAACGGTGAGTTCAGCGACACTGAAGCGTGATTCCGGTCCGCAAATGGTATACAACCTTATGTCGCATGAATCGCCGAACCTTCCTCACCCAAACCGTGGCCCTCGCCGCCACTCCACTGCGCGCCGCGGACACGTCTGATTCCGAACAGACCGCGATTCTGCGCCGCATCCAGGCGCCGTCCTTCCCGAAAAAGGATTTCGACATCACCCGCTACGGCGCGAAGGCCGGCGGGGCCGACGATTGCACCGAAAGTATCCGGAAAGCCATCGCGGCCTGCGCCGCGGCTGGTGGTGGGCGAGTCGTCGTTCCCGCCGGCACCTTCCTGACCGGGGCCATTCACCTGGAGAGCAACGTCAACCTGCACGTTTCGGGCGGCGCCACGCTGCGCTTCAGTCCGGATCCCGCGCATTATCTGCCCGTGGTCTATACCCGCTGGGAAGGCACCGAGTGCATGAATTACACGCCCCTCATCTACGCCTTCGGGAAGACCAACATCGCCGTCACCGGCGCCGGCACGCTCGATGGCGGCTCCGACGAAGCCCACTGGTGGAACTGGAAGGGCGGAGCCCGCCGCACCGGCCCGAATCAGAATGAGGACCGCAATGCCCTGGTCGCATCGGCCGACCGGAACGTGCCGGTTGCCGAGCGCGTGTACGGCGCCGGACACTATCTGCGACCCAACTTCATTCAGCCCTACCGGTGCACGAACGTGCTGCTGGAAGGCTTCACGGTGAAGAACTCCCCCATGTGGGAACTGAATCCCGTGCTCTGCACCAATGTCACGGTCCGCGGCGTGAGCATCGATACGCACGGCCCCAATAACGATGGCTGCGATCCCGAATCCTGCACCGACGTCCTGATCGAAAACTGCACCTTTAACACGGGCGACGACTGCATCGCGATTAAATCCGGACGCAATGCCGACGGGCGCCGCGTCAACGTTCCCTGCAGCAATCTCATCATTCGCAACTGCGATATGAAGGATGGCCATGGCGGCGTTTCGATCGGCAGCGAAGTCTCCGGCGGCATCCGTAACGTGTTCGTGGAAAACTGCCGGATGAGCAGCCCGAGCCTGCAGCGTGCGCTCCGTATCAAAACCAACTCCCACCGCGGCGGCGCGATTGAGAATATCTATTTCCGCAATGTCACGGTCGGGCAGGTGGCCGAGGCCGTAATCGAGGTCGACTTCTTCTACGAAGAGGGCGAGGGCGGGCCGTTCAAACCGGTGGTGAATAATGTAGTCGTCTCGGACGTGACTTCCACGAAAAGCAAGTACGGTCTCTATCTGCGCGGCTATAAGTCGGCGCCCATACGCGGCCTTACCGTTTCGAAGTGCACGTTTGAGAATGCCGCGAAAGACAATTTGATTGAGAACGTCGAGTCCGTCAAAATGTCCGGCGTCACAGTCAACGGCAAAACGCTGTAAGCGGGCCGGGCCTACTCGGAGACGATGGCCTCGCGCAGTTCCTCGGCTCGCGGTGTCAGACCGGGGTGCTGCGCGAGAAACCGAACGCAGGTGTTCCAGCGCAGCACCGATTCGTCGTTTCCGGGCGGCCGGCTGGCTTCCGCTTCGCCGAAGCACTGGAGAGCTTTCACAATCCATTCGTAAACCGAATATTGTGAGCCCCGCGACCCCTCCTGGTGCAGCGCCCTCGCGCGGCGCTCCCAGACCAGGCCCGTGTAATAAGCGCGGTCATAGGCCGAACTCAGTTGCGCCGCGGCCGCGAGAGCATTCTGAAAAGCCTTCTTATCCTGCGGAATCTGATCGCTGAGGGAGAGCACGAATCCGATCAGCGCTTCCTGGTTTCCGGGCTGAATGGCGAGTATGTCGCGGCAGATACTCTCCGCCTGCGCCGGCTCGTTCAACAACCGATATCGCTCTACCTTCGCCAGCGCGCCGGGCACGCTTTCATGCGACAGAACTTTGAGGGCAAACATGGGACCTCCCAGACTTACAGAATATGAAACAGTTTCTTCAGCGGATCGAAGAAGTTATCCACCACCCGTTCCTTCAAAGGAATAATGGCGTTCTCGGTGATGGTGATCCCTTCCGGGCACACCTGCCGGCAACACGTCGTAATGTTGCAGTAGCCGATTCCGTTCTTATTCTTCAGATCCGGCACGCGATCCGCCGTATCCAGCGGATGCATCTCCAGCGCTGCGGTGTAAACGAGGAATCGCGGGCCGATAAATTCCTCGTGTTTGTGGTGTTCCCGCAGCACGTGACAAACGTCCTGGCAGAGGAAACATTCGATGCACTTGCGGAACTCCTGCACCCGGTCCACGTCCACCTGCTGCATTCGCCAGGTGCCATCCTCGGCGTCGGGTAGTCGCGGCGAGAACTTCTTAATCTGCTTCTTCACGGCGAAGTTCCAGGACACGTCCGTGACCAGATCGCGAATTGACGGGAACGCGTGCATCGGCTCGATAATCACCGGCATATCCAGGTTTAGTTCGCTCAGCCGCGTCATGCACATCAGCTTCGGCATGCCGTTAATCTCCGCCGAGCACGACCCGCATTTCCCCGCTTTGCAGTTCCACCGCACGGCCAGATCCGGCGCCTGTTCGGCCTGAATCCGGTGAATCGCGTCGAGCACCACCATGCCCTGATCGATGGCCGTTGGATAGTCCTGAAACGTGCCGCCTCCTGCGTCGCCACGCCAGATCCGGAAGACGGCGCGCGGCGGAGTGGGCTTCGATATCATCACGGTGCCCGACATTTATTTCATCTCCCCGATCACGGCCGTCAGTTCCGGCGGCATCGGCGGAATTTCCCGCTTCTCCACCAGCATTTCACCGTTCGGTCCCTGACGAACCACGTTGTTGTACTTTGCCCACTCCGAATTCTTCTCCGGATAGTCTTCCCGGAACTGCGCGCCGCGGCTTTCCTGGCGGTTGGCGGCGCCTTCGATGGTGACCACGGCCTGCTGGATCAGATTGTCGAATTCCAAAGTCTCGACCAGATCCGTATTCCAGATCATGGAGCGGTCGGTGACGCCGAT
>Ga0118677_10012983_pt1 | contig 12096 bp, 8 predicted proteins | sample AliMusrvi5mmetaG_FD_86154 | JGI IMG/M metagenome (GOLD analysis project Ga0118677, IMG submission 86154)
CAATCGCCTCTCGTCGCTTCAGACGCAACAACCGCAGACGCGGCGCTACCGCCTGGCACTGGCCGGCGGCAGCAGCCTGGAGATCGTCATCGACTTCGCGGCCGCTCGCGTAACCTTGCAGGGCGCCGGCGCGGCGGTCGACGCCTCGGTCATCGAGCCGCTCGAGCACCATCCGACCGAAGGCGTCGTCGCCGACGCAGCCGATCATCGCCACCTGTGCGCCGAGGCGGCGGGCGGCGACTGCCTGGTTGGCGCCCTTCCCCCCGGGGAAAGTGCTGAAACGGCTGCCGAGAACGGTTTCACCGGGCGCTGGAAACTGTCCCGTTTCGACGACCAAGTCCATATTGATGCTGCCGATGACCAATACCTTGTTCATGCCTGCCTTGAAAGAGTAATCCGGCCGAAAGCCGGTCGTGTCCGGCATGGACTCGCTTGCCGGGCCCATCGTCTGCGCATCGCAGTCGTCATGACGGCCGTTCGAAGCTGTCACGATTTAGCGTTGTAGTTGTTCGGATTGCCGCTGTCAAGCAGATTTTTTTATCCGGACCCCGTTCAAACTGCGCAAGGGCTGTTTTCACCGGGAAGCACGCATTTTTCAGCGCCCTTCTTGATTCTGCTGCAATTTCGCCTTAGAATCGTCGTTGCTGCAACGATTTAGCACCTTTTTGCGTACGGCGCACAACGATCGAGGAGCGAATTTAAATGGGCGCAATAAAAATCGAGGGCATCATTCCGGTGATGATTACGCCTTTCGCCGAATCCGGCGAAATCGATTATGCCGGGGTCGAAAAACTGATCGAGTGGTATATCGCCAAAGGCTCGGACGCCTTGTTCGCCGTCTGCCAGTCGAGCGAGATGCAGTTCCTGTCAATTGCAGAGCGTGCCGAACTCGGCCGCTTTGTCGTCAAGCAGGCCGCCGGGCGCGTGCCGGTCGTGGTGTCCGGCCACATCAGCGACGACCCGTACAGCCAACTGGAAGAATTGACCGCCGCCGCCGGCACCGGCGCCGACGGGGTCGTGCTGGTCACCAACCATCTTGATCCGAAGAACCGCGGCAGCGAAACGTTCCTCGGCAATTTGCAATGGCTGCTCGATCGCCTGCCCAAGGAAATGCCGCTGGGTTTGTACGAGTGCCCGGCACCGTATCGCCGCTTGCTCTCCGATGACGAGCTTCGCTTTTGCGTCGATAGCGGGCGGTTTGTTTTGCTCAAAGACGTTTCCTGCGACCTCGCGACGGTCAAGCGCCGCGTCGCGCTGACGTCGGGAACGCCTTTCGCGATTCTGAACGCCAATGCGGCGATTGCCTATGACGCCATGAAAGCCGGTTCGCGCGGCTTCAACGGCGTGTTTACAAATTTCCATCCGGATCTCTACAAATGGTTGTACCGCTCCGGGGCGGCGCATCCTGCGCTGGCCGACGAGGTTTCGACCTTCCTCGTTCTCGCTGCGCTATCCGAAGCCTTCGGCTATCCGGTGCTGGCCAAGATGTATCACCAGCGCATCGGGACGTTCGCGTTGATCAGGAGCCGCGCGATGAGCTTCGACGCGCGCGAGCGCTTCTGGGCGCTTGACGCCATTCTCGATAAAGTGGTCGCCGGCAGCGAGGCGATGCGCAGCAAGCTCGCAGCACTTTGAGCTAGAAATTACGCTTGATGAGGGCGCTCGCAACGATGTCGCGCGGGGCGCTGCGACCGGTCGGCGCGTCCGCCTCGAGCAAGCGTTCAAATACCCGCCCGGCCAGCGCGGCGACGTTCTGTTTGATCGAGAGCACCCGGTTGGGCAGCAGATCGAGCATGGCGTGGTCGTCAAAGGTGCCGATCAGGATGGCGCTGTCGATGCGGCCGATCTGAAACTTGATCTGTTGCAGCGCGCCCTCGAGCACCAGCAATGACGAACACATGAAGGCTTGCGGCGGGCGCTGCCGGGAATCGATCAAGCGCTGCATCATCTTGCTTCCGGCCAGTGCGCTGTCTTCGGGTTCGCGCCGGATCAAGCCTTTGCCGGCCTTGATCTGCCTTGTTTCGCATGCGGCCAAAAAGCCGCGGATGCGGTCCTTTATGCTCGGCGATCTGGCGTGCCCGCACAGAAAATGGCAGCGGCCGCCGGATTCGCTCAGCATGATTCCGGCGAGTTCGAGGCCGCTCTGATAGTTGTCGCTAAGCACGGTGGGATAAAGCGAAGGGCTGTAATCGCGGTCGAGCAGCACGACCGGAACGCTCGCCTTGTCGAGTTTCGCTTGCAGGCGGGTGGCGCGCTGGCAGGGCGCAATCACCAGGCCATCGACGCCGCGCGCCAACAGATTGCTCACGGCGCGAATTTCCAGATCGGGGTCTTCGTGCGAGGCAACGGTGAGGAGGAGCAGATTGCGCTTGCGGCAAAGCATTTCCAGCGCCGCCACGAGGCCGGCGAAGAAAGGGTTGGCGAGGTCGGGTACGACGAAGCCGATGCTTTCGCTGCGCTTGAGCTTGAGGCTGCGCGCCGCATGATTGATCGAATAGCCGTGCAGCGCGATGTAGTCTTCGATGCGCCTGGTCGTCGCCGCGCTGATCCGGTATTTTTCCGATTGGCCGTAAATGACCAGGCGAACGGTAGTCACGGAAAAGCCGGTTTCCCTGGCAATCTCTTCGACGGATTTTGACATGCGCGTTTCCCGCTGACTCGGCAGCGTGCTCGGGAGTGGCCGTATTATCGCAGCATTTCGCGCTGCCGCAGACGTGGCGAACACCGGGCGATTGCCGCTGCCCGCCGGCGCCAGGCGCGGGCCCAAAACAAATGCCGTTCAGCGCTGCTGAACGGCATCTGCATTGACCGCCGCAGCGGGTCAGGCGCCGGCCGGCGCCAGACTGGCGCGCATCTTTTGCATGGCCTTGCTTTCAATCTGGCGTATGCGTTCGGCCGAAACGCCAAATTCGGCGGCCAGTTCGTGCAAGGTGGCCGGATCCTCGCGCAGCCAGCGCTCTTCGATGATGCGGCGGCTGCGCGCATCGATTGCCGCCAACGCCGACTGCAGCGCCGGTCCGTGCAGATCGTCGCGAGCACGCGCTTCCAGCACCCGCGACGGTTCGTTGCGCAGGTCCTCGAGGTAGGCGATCGGGGCAAAGGCATCGTCGTCGTCGTGGCCGGTTTCCAGCGCGAGATCGCGCCCCGACAAGCGGGTTTCCATCTCAACGACTTCTTCGGGCTTGACGCGCAGTTGATGCGCAATGTCGGCGACCTGCGTCGGGTTCAGCGAATCGCTGCCGGGCTTCATGCTGCGCAGATTGAAGAACAGCTTGCGCTGCGCCTTGGTTGTCGCGATCTTGACCAGGCGCCAGTTTTTCAGCACGTATTCGTGGATTTCGGCCTTGATCCAGTGCATCGCGAAAGACACCAGGCGGACGCCGCGCGCCGGGTCGAAGCGCTTGACGGCCTTCATCAGGCCGATATTGCCTTCCTGGATGAGGTCGGCATGCGGCAGGCCATAACCCAGGTAACCGCGGGCAATCGAGATCACCAGACGCAGGTGGGAAAGAACGAGTTGGCGCGCCGCTTCGAGATCGCCTTCGTCACGGAAACGCTTCGCCAGCCGGAACTCATCCTCTTCCGTGAGCAGCGGAAACTGCTTCGCGGCCTGTATGTAGGCGTCGATACTGCCTGTCGCGGAGATGGTTGGAAAAGTCAGAACGTGCGTCATTTGCGTGTGCCCTCCTTGCTCACAATGGGTCTTTCCATTTTAGCACTCCAGACCTGAGAGTGCTAAGGGCGCCCGCAAGTTTCGTGTATCGGTTTGTGCCGCACGCTGCTTTCTTCGCAAACCCGCCCGCCCGGGTGGCGCCGGCGCTTCCGTGCTTCCATTGAGCGGCGCCGGGCTATTCCAGGACTCTATTCCAGGACGATTTGCCGATAGACGATGTTCTTGCGGTTCCAGGTGTAGGTCAGATGCAGGCGATTGGCGTCGGCAATGATTGCCGGATACGAAAACTCCCCTGCTTCGCGCTCCAGGTCGAAAGGTTCCGACCAGCGGTTGCCGTTGTCGAACGACAGACTCAGGGAAATCGGGTAACGCCGGCCCCAGTTTCCGGACACCGGGTTGTAAGCAAGGACGAGACCGCCGTCATCGAGGCGCGCGAGGTCGATGCCGCTGTTGTTGTTGGGCAAAGCCGTCGCATACGCCGGACACCAGCTGCGGCCATAGTCGGACGAATCGCTGCGATAGACGAAACCACGGGTGCTGCGCATCAACAGGTGCACCTGGCCGGGAGCCGACTCCCACAGCGAGGGCTGGATCACCCCGTCCCACTTGAAGATGCGGGCGACGTCGGTCTCCCACAAAGCTTCGGCAACAAGTCCGTCCCATCTTTCGCCATTGGCGGCCGCGCCGGGCCGGGTATGGTCGATCGGAACGTCGTGCTTGCTCCAGCTTGCGCCCTGATCGGCCGAGATATCGACGAAAGAATCCCAGGTTTCCTCGGTCTCCAGGGAAGCCGGAGCGATCCATTCGCCATTTGCCATGACGATCAATTTGTTGCGCACCGGCCCGCGCGGCAGCGGGGAGCCGGGAACGAGAGCGGCCGGCGCAGACCAGCTTCGTCCGCAGTCGGTGGAAATGGTCCAGCGCGTCAGCCAGTTGTGCACCGAGGAGCCCACCTTGTAGAACAGCCAGACCCGGTCGCCTGCGCTGTGCAGCACCGGGTTCCAGTGCGCGAGTCCGTCTTCGGCGAGCAGGCGCGCGGGCGTCTGCCAAATACCGGCTTGCGTACGGGCAAGCCAGATGGCCACATCGCTCTCGCCTTCGCGCTGACCTGCGAAAAACGCCGCCGCAAGTTCGCCGCCCGGCAGTCGCGTTATGGTCGATGCATGACAGTTGTTGAACAGCGCGTGATCCTGCGGCAGCAGAAAGCGCTTCTCCGGGGTAATCAACTTCATTTCGACGTGTTCCTGTAATAAGGGTCGTCGGCAATCGCCAAACGCCGCGCTCAGAGCGAACGCCGGGTCGGCCGGTCGCCGCTCATGCCGCCTCTGCGGCGGGCGCGGCCGCACTGCGGTGCAGCACGCCCTGGCTGAAGAAAATCTCGTTGATTTCGTCGCAGTAATCGAAAAACCGCTGGTCGCGCCGCGCTTCCAGGCCGCGCACGCGCGGCAGGTCAATGTGCAGTTCGCGCACGATCGTGCCGGGACGCGGGCTCATCACGAGGACGCGATCGGCGAGCAGTACGGCTTCATCGACGCTGTGCGTGATGAAGATCACGGTCTTCTTCGTCGACAGCCACAGCTCTTCGAGATCGAGCCGCATCTGCTCGCGCGTCAGCGCGTCGAGCGCACCGAATGGCTCGTCCATGAGCAGCAGTGGCGGGTTGTGCAGGAGCGCGCGCGCAATGGCGGCGCGCTGGCGCATGCCGCCCGAAAGCTCGTGCGGATAACTTTTCGCAAAGTCCTGCAGGCTCACCTGCTGCAGCAGCGCCATCGCGCGTTCGCGGTATTCCTTGACCGGCAGGCCGCGGATATCGGCCTGGAAGAGGACGTTCTCAAGGGTGTTGAGCCACTCGAGCAGGACCGGGCTCTGAAACACGATGCCGACCTCGGTGACCGGCCCGTCGACCAGATTGCCCTCGACCGTGATGCTGCCCGTCGTCACCGGAATGAGTCCGGCGACAAGGCGCATCAGCGTCGATTTGCCGCAGCCCGACGGGCCGACGACGGCGAGGAACTCGCCGGGCGCGATGTCGATGTCGACCTGCTGCAAGGCCAGCGTCTCCTGCTTGCCGCGCTGGTAGCGCTTGGTCGCATCCTTGATCTGTATGCCGTTCATGAGTTTGCCTTCCTGCCGGTCGCCGTGCATTGAGAATCGGTTCACGCCGCGTCGAGCCGCGGCGATCCGCTGCGCGGCCAGACCATGCCGAGCTTGCCCGCTGTCTGCTGGAGCAGTTCGCCAAGTTCCCGGTAGCGCTTGCTTCCCATGCGCAGCACCGGGCCTGCGATACTCATCGTGCCGAGCACGCGCTGGTTGTCGAAGGCGCGTATGGCGACGGCAATTGCCCGTACGCCGGGTTCGGCTTCCTCGTTCGACACGCCGTAGCCGCGTGCGCGCGTGGCGGCGAGTTCGCGCAGCAATTCGCCGACCGTGCGCATGGCCTGCGGGCTGACTGCCTCGCCGGCTTTGGGCGGTTGCCCGAGGCCGTTTTGCAGCGCCAGGCGAGTGGCGTCTTCGTCGTTCATGGTCGCCAGCCACGATTTGCCGTTGGCGGTTGTGTACAAAACCGGCCGGCCGCGCAGTGAAGGCTGGTACATCAGCCCCGGCGGCGCGCCTTGCGACGAGGACAGCCAGTGCAGGGTGTGTCCCTGCGCGACGGTCAGCGCGACAAATTCGCCGCATTGCTCTGCCGCTTCGTCGAGGAGGGGCTGCACCAGACCGGACAGTCCGGTTCCGCGCAAGTATTGCTGGCCGAGGAGCGCAAGCTTCAGCGTCAGGCGGTAGCGTTCGGTCGCAGCATCCTGCTCGATCCAGCCGAGGGCTGCCATTTCATTGACCAGGCGGTGCGCCGGCCCCTTCTGCAAGTTCAGGGCGTCGGCAATGACCGACAAGCGACGCCACTGCGGGTCGACTGCCAGCAGTTCGATCGCTTCCAGGCATCGTTCGAGCAAACCCTTGACAAGCCTCATTTTGTGGAACACAATTCTTATTGGAACGTGGTTACTTTAACGACAAAAGCTTGCGCTGTCAAGCACTTCAGCTCCGAAAGAGACGAGACCATGAATTTTGACCCCGGGCGATTCGTGCAACGATTCGCGCAGCCGATACGCGTCGCCCTGGCCTTTCTCGGCTTCGTGCTGGCCTGGGAAGTCTTTGTGCACCTGACCGGAATCAAGTCCTACATTCTTCCCGCGCCGAGCGAAATCATGACCGCGATGTGGAGCAAGGCGCCGCGTCTGGCCAAGGCCGCCAGTTTCACGGTCCAGCCGATGCTGCTCGGCTTTCTGGCGGCCGTCGTGCTCGGCGTGATCATTGCGCTCGGCATTGCGTTTTCGCGCCGCATCGAAGGTGTTGTTTACCCGCTGCTGGTGTTTTTTCAGATCATCCCGAAGATTGCCGTCGCGCCGCTGTTCATCATCTGGTTCGGCTTCGGGTTGATGCCGAAAGTCCTGCTCGTCTTCCTGCTCTCGTTCTTCCCCGTCGTCGTCAGCGCCATCACCGCGTTTCGCTCGGTCGATGCCGACATCATGGACCTGGCGCGATCGACCGGCGCAGGCCGGCTGCGGACGTTCTGGAAGGTGCAACTGCCGCACGCGCTGCCGACCCTGTTCACCGGTTTCAAGGTCGCAGCCGCACTGTCGTCGACCGCGGCGGTGGTCGCGGAATTCGTCGCTTCCGACCAAGGCTTGGGATTCCTGCTGCTCGAATACAACGGCGCGCTCGACACGACGATGACCTTCGCCGCGATCATCGTGCTGAGCGCCCTCGGTCTCGCGCTCTATGGCGCCGTCGAACTGATCGAACGCTTTGCCATTCCCTGGCATGTCTCGCATCGGCAACCTGCCCTGCAGGTACAGCCAGGCACCGCGAACTGAACTTATAATTTGGCAATTCCAATCCGAGGAGACCTTGATGAAAAAATTATTGCAGGCATTCATGCTCGTGCTGGCCCTGGCCAGCGCCGGTTCGGCTCTCGCGCAGGAGGCCGCGTCGTTGCGCCTTAACTGGCTTTACTACGGGTTTCACTCGTTCTTCGCGCTCGGCGTGGACAAGGGGTTTTACAAGGAGGAGGGCATCGACCTCTCGGTCGGCGAGGGCCAGGGATCGGGCCGCGCGGTGCAGATCGTCGGATCGAAGTCCGATACCTTCGGCCTCTCCGACGGGGCCAGCGTCATCGGTGGCGCGACCAAGGGCGCTCCGATTGTCGCCGTGATGGGCATCATGAACAAATCGCCGTTCGCCGTGATTGCGCGCGCCGACGCCAACATCAAGACGGTCAGGGATCTCGAAGGAAAGAGCATCGCCGCGACCACGGGCGAGGCGGGAATGACCATCTTCCCGGCGATCATCAAGGCCAACAAGCTCAACAACGATTCGATCAAGTTCGTTCGCGTCGACGGCGCGGGCAAACTCGTTGCGATGCTCGAAAAGCGCGTCGATGCGATGCTCGGCGGACTCGAGAACCAGTCGCTGATCCTCTCGCAGCGCGGCCTCGCGGTGACCAACATCGCCTACTCCGACGTCGGCGCCAATACGCTGGGCCTGGTCATCCATGTGCATAAGGACACCCTGGAAAAGAACCCGAAACTCGTCCAGGCCTTCATCCGCGCGACGCAGAAATCGATCGCCTACACCGAGAAAAATCCGGACGAGGCGATCGCCGCGCTCGCCAGGATCAAGCCCGACCTCGACAGGACGCTGGCCATGCAGCAGCTCAAGGCGGGACTGACCCTCGTGCGCGCCAAGGACGGCGAGAGCAGGCCGATCGGCTGGATGAATCCGGCCGACTGGGAAATGACGCTCGACATGGCACGCGAATACTAGGACCTGAAGACCGAGATGAAGCCCGCCGATTTCTATACCAACAACCTCGTAACGCCGAAATAGTGAAATCGCGACGATGCGACGGCCAAAGCTTCGATCAAGCCGCCGATCGCGCAGCGAAGCTGCGCGATAGTTTTTGTGGGAGCCCGGCTTCGCCCGGCGAACACAGCCGTGCAGCATCGACCGCCGATCGCGCAGCGAAGCCGCGCAGGAGTTCTTGGTGGGAGCCCGGCTTCGCCGGGCGATGACTGCCGGCAAACGGCGAATAATCGGGCCGTTTCAGCGGGAACTACGGAGTTACGCGGCGCAAGCCCGATGTTAAGCTCGCTTCGCATTGGCGGCGACACGCGGCCGCATTCAGGATTCAGGATTCAGTTTCACGACGAGAAAAATCAATCGGAGCCGATGATTCCCCAGGAAATCGAACACGATGAATTCCACGATCGCCCGGCTCTTCAGACCATGAACAAACGACTTCTGCGCAATGGCCCGCTCGTTCCGGCAGCGATCTTTGTTCTCGGGCTGTGCATCGCCGTCATCGCCGGCCTGTGGCAGCAAAACGAAGTCCGCCTTGACGGCGATGCTCTTTTTAAATTAAGCGCGGAACGTGTTTCCGCCGATATCGCCACGCGCTTCCTCAGAGCAGTCAACGGACTGCATGGCATCAAGGGCATGTACGCCGCGAGGCCGGGCGTGACGCGCGCCGAGTTTCGCAACTTCGTCGAATCACGCTCTATGTCCATAGCATACCCCGGGGTGAGGGGTTTCGGTTTCATTGAACACGTCGTGCGCGCGGATCTGCCCGCATTCCTTGCCGGCGAGCGTGCCGACGGCGCGCCCCAGTTCGCCATCCGTCAACTCGACGAGCGCGGGAACGAAGACCTCTACGTGATCAAGCTGATCGAGCCGGCCGCAAACAATACCGGTGCGCAGGGTCTGGACGTCGGCTCCGAAGCGCTGCGCCGGGAAGGAATCAGGCAGGCCATCGACAGCGGCGAGACCACCATGGCCGGGGTCGTCGCGCTGGTGACTGGTGCGCAAAAGGCGCGCGGCGCGCTGCTCTATGTGCCGGTCTACGCTCGCGGCGCGCATCCGGCGACGGTCGGCGAGCGCCGCGCGGCTTTGCTCGGCGTCCTCTACGCGCCGATCGCCTTCGATGAATTGCTCGGTGGAATACCCGACGTCGTGCAGGGCAATGTCGATATTGCGATCTCCGGGGCCGGCGGCGCGCTGCTTTACGACGCCGGACACGATGCCGCTCCGGGCAAGACCCACGATGCGCTGGGCGATCACCGTTTCGTCGACACCCGGGCGCTGATGCTGGCCGGCCGGCCGCTCACGCTTCAGGTCTCGAGCACGCCGGGGTTCGACGCGGCAATCGATCACTCGTCGCCGTGGCTCATTTTCGCAGTAATCGCTTTGCTCAGTAGCTTCTTTGCGCTGCTCTCGCGGCAGCAGACTGGCGGCCGTCTGCACGCCGAATCGCTGGCGCGGCAAACCGAGGCGTTGCAGAGGGTGGTCACTCGCGTCTACGACCAGAGTCCGATGTCGATCCTGGTTACTGACGCCAATGCCGCGATCGAGTATGTCAATCTGCAATTTGAGCAAGCCACCGGCTACCGGCTCGACGAAATCGTCGGTAAAAATCCAAGAATTTTCAGCGCGAACGAGACTTCGCCCGAGGATTATCGGGCGATGTGGGCCGCGCTCACCAGCGGGAAAACCTGGCGCGGCGAATTCCACAATCGCCGCAAGGACGGAACCCCGTTCTGGGAACAGGCATCGATCTCGCCCTTATTCGACGCGAAGGGCAATCTGGTCAACTTCGTGGCGTTCAAGGAAGACATCACAGAGATCAGGAAGCTTTCGAGTCAGCTCGCCGCCGCCAACGCCGAACTCGCTTTCCAGAACGAAGAGAAGGGCAAGCGCGCCGACGAACTCGGCGTCGCCAACACCGAACTCGCTTTCCAGAACGCAGAGAAGGGCAAGCGCGCCGACGAACTCGCGCTCGCCAACGCCGCTGCGCAGGCGGCAAACAGTGCCAAGGGGCGATTCCTGGCCAACATGAGCCATGAAATCCGCACCCCGATCAACGCCGTTCTGGGTTTTGCCTATCTCTGCCTGAGACTCGACCTTGGTCCTCGCGAACGCGAATACCTCAACAAGATTTACAGCGCCGCGAATTCGCTGCTGGCCATCGTCAATGACATTCTCGACGCATCGAAAATCGACGCCGGGAAGCTTGAAGTCGAGCGCATTCCCTTCGCGCTGAACGAAGTGTTGCAGCGGGTGAGCGGGCTGCTCAAGCTCAAGGCGCATGATAAAGGCATCGATCTGGTTGTCGTCGTCATGCCCGAGATCCCGGAGCATCTGCTCGGCGACCCAAGCCGTCTGGGTCAGGTGCTGATCAACCTGGTGAGCAATGCCCTGAAGTTCACCGAGCGTGGCGAGATCGGCGTGGTCGTCGAGACGGTGACCGACGGCGCGCAGACGACCCGCTTGCGCTTCTCGGTGACCGACAGTGGAATCGGCATGACGCCCGCACAGCAACAGGCCCTGTTTCACCCCTTCACCCAGGCCGACAGTTCGACCGCGCGCAATTATGGCGGCACCGGCCTCGGGCTTGCGATCAGCAAACAACTGGTCGAACTCATGGGGGGAACGATCGATGCCGTCAGCGAAGCGGGGTCGGGATCGTGCTTCAGTTTTACGATTTCCTTCGACCTGCCGGAGCCCGCTGCCGAAGCGCCCGCGTCAATCCCGGCGCTTGCCGGCAAGCGCGTTCTCGTTGTCGAAGATAGCGACGCCTTGCGCAAACTGCAAAGCCTGATCCTCAATAAATTTGGCTGCGAGGTCGATGCCGTGGCTTCCGGCGAGGCGGCGCTCGCGCTCTTGCAGAAAGGGTCGCCCTTCGACTTCATCCTGCTCGACTGGCACCTGCCCGATCTCGATGGCCTGGCCCTTGCCCGCCGCCTGCGCGCCGAGGGAAACTCGTCGCACATCATCCTGCTCACGGGTGACGAGCCGGCGCTGGCGCAAGCGCAAGCCGAAGGCTGCAACATTTATGCCTTCCTGAGCAAACCCGTGGCGACCACCCGCCTCTTCGATGCGATGATGAGCGCCGTGGACGCATCGGCCTCGCTGCCGCGACCCGTTGAGCATACGGTGGCCCCGCCGGACCTTGCGGGCGTCGCCATCCTGCTGGTCGACGACAACGATTTCAATCGCGAGGTTGGCCTGGGGCTCATTGAAATTACCGGAGCTACGGTCGCCACCGCCAACGACGGCGAGGCCGCCGTTGCCGCCGTTGGCGGCGGCAATTACGATCTCGTGCTGATGGATTTGCAGATGCCGGTGCTCGATGGTTACAGCGCTGCGCGCATCATCCGGGCGAGCCGGCCCGACCTGCCGATCATCGCGCTGACGGCGCACGCCATGATCGATGAGAAATCGAGGGTTGCCGACGCCGGAATGAACGACATCGTGACCAAGCCCGTCCTGCCCGATCTTCTCTATGCCGCGCTTTCGCGCTGGCTGCCGGGCGCGATCGGCAACGCCGGGGCAAGGCCCGCCGTCGGTGTGGCGCCGGCGCCGTCCGGGGA
>Ga0118677_10012984_pt1 | contig 12095 bp, 9 predicted proteins | sample AliMusrvi5mmetaG_FD_86154 | JGI IMG/M metagenome (GOLD analysis project Ga0118677, IMG submission 86154)
AGCTCTTCTCTACCCCTATAGTGTACAAGGATGTACTAATCTACATCGCATAGAATTTATTAAAATTAAACTATAAATTAGTTAGTTGTATGCTTTGTAAGTGCCATCCATGGCAACTGGATTCCGGCGATCCATGCCGGAATGACGGCTCTGGGACTTGTGGTAATATCAATTCTTCTTATGACCAGCTTACATTTTTAATTATGTGTTACCCACTGTAAATCACATAGAGCCTAAATTATTAACGTTCTTATATTACCGGCGTGGGAATGCAACCGAAGATGCACCAGCGTCCAATTACCCAAGCATAAGAACAATCAATTACGCAATGTCGCCAAAATACTATTGGCCGCCGCTTGCACAGAAAATACATCAGAAAGCAGTTGTTTGGCATTAGCGCCCATGGTGGCTCGTAACACGGGATCATGTAACAGGCTTAAGGCATTATTAAGCAAGGCTGCATCATCACCATTAACAGTCACCAATCCGGCTTTAGCGTTTTCTATAACGTCCTGCAAATCATTATCAGGATTAACACTGCCTAAAATCGGTTTTTCCTGCACCATATAACCCAATAACTTACCGGGAAAATTATGCGTAGCATGATCATGGTGTAGGCTAAACAAACCAATATCAAACTCTGCCAGCATATTTTTAAATTCATCCTGGGTAACCGAAGGCAGCAGCGTCATATTATGTAAATCATGTTGTGCCATTGCCTCACGCACCAGTTCTACTTCATCACCTGCGCCCACCAACACAAAATGCGCGTTGGGTTCTTGTCGCATGGCTATGGCCAGACGCACGATATTCATCATATCTTGGGCATGGCCGATATTACCGCCATAAAAATAAACCACTTTATCTTCCAGCCCTAACGCTGTTCGGTAATTGCTATTACCGGCAGGGACTGGCTCATTAGCGGCCCAGTTATACAAAAGATCCAACGGCTTTTTGACCGAGCTGGTTGCAGAAAACCAGGCTATATTTTTAGGGGATTGAATGCCAATGGTATCCGCAGCGCGGTAACTTAACGCTTCAAAAAACCGGAAATAACGAGTGATAGGTGACGTAGGGCTTAACATGCCATTATCAATGACCCATTGCGGAAAAAAATCCCGCAACACCAAATAACTGGAAGCGCCCCACAATTTCTTTAAACGATTCACCAAACGTCCCCAAAAAATAGTGGGGGAATAATAAATAATTAACTCGTGCGGATTTTGCTTAAAATACGGCTTAAAGGCTTGCCAGGCATGATAAGACAACAACGTTTCGTTGATAGCTCTTTTTATCTTTGAAACATTCTTTATCTCGCCGGAACGAAAACGGCAAATCGTAACACCATCAAGTTGGGTTATTTCAAACTTACTTTGCAAGCCAGGGCAGGGCGTAATAACGGTAACGCTATGTCCTTGTGCAATAAATTCCAGCGCCAATTCGTGCATCATTTTGGCACCAACTTTTATACTGGCCGGTAAATAATCATCAATGATTAAGCATATATTCATAATTATTGCGGCTTTTGCCAAACCACACGATTAATATAATCGGTATAAGAAATAATAATCCGCACAACTTTATCGGCGACATTAGGCATTGAATAATCACTCACCGGGCGGGTTACCCGACTTGTACTGCCGGCTTGAGATTCTAAAACCAGCAAGCCTTGCATAATGCGCTCTTTATTAAGACCCACCATCATCACCGATGCTTCTTCCATGGCTTCCGGTCTTTCATGCGCTTCGCGGATATTAAGGGCAGGGAAGTTTAAAATAGACGACTCTTCAGAGATAGTACCGCTATCAGATAACACCGCTTTTGCATCTAATTGCAACTTAACATAATCAATAAAACCAATGGGCTTCATTAACTTAATTAACGGGTTAAACTCAATGCCATGTTGATCAATCTTGTTACGGGTGCGAGGGTGTGTAGAAATAATGATAGGTAACTGATAATGCTCGGCCATCGCATTTAAGGTATCTATCAAGGCAAAGAAATTGCGGTCAGAGCTGATATTTTCTTCGCGGTGTGCAGACACTACAAAATACTCGCCTTTTTTGATAGCCAACTCATCAAGGATTAAAGAGGCCTTAATTTCATCCAGTCGGGAATGAATCACTTCAAACATTGGGCTACCGGTTTTAATAATACGATCTGCCGGCAAACCTTCTCTTAATAAATACTCTCTGGCAATATCACTGTACGTTAAATTAACATCACTGATATGGTCGACAATTTTACGGTTGGTTTCTTCTGGCACACGCTGATCAAAACAACGATTGCCCGCTTCCATGTGAAAAATAGGAATTTGACGTTTTTTAGCAGGAATGGCGCATAAACAACTATTAGTATCGCCCAAAACCAGAAAAGCATCGGGTTGTTCTTTTTCCAAAACAGGATCAACATTAATCAGGATATTGCCAATCGTTTCAGTGGCATTTTTACCCGCCGCATTAAGAAAATAATCCGGTTTTCTTATACCAAAATCCTTAAAAAATATTTCATTCAGCTCATAATCATAATTTTGCCCCGTATGCACCAAAATATGCTCAATGCTTTCAGTAGCGTCCAGTTTTTTAAGTACAGAAGACAGTCTGATAATCTCAGGCCGTGTGCCTACTACAGTCATTACTTTTAATTTTTTCATGGTAAACCGGGTTTATTTAAAATATAAGAGGAAGATAAAAGTCACGAAAAGCTTGTTTATCGCATTAAATGAAAATACATCCATTAGAAATCATTTTTTATTGCTGGCATAGTCAGATGACCTTTTAAGCGCATAAAGGCTAGTACGTCTTCAAAAACGCCAATCACAAAATCAGCTTCTTCTATGACCAGATTAAGTCGTGCGATCCTGTCTTTTATTGCTTCTGGATAATGGTGGGCAAATTTATTTCTTAATACTGCTGCTGTACCAAATTCATCTGCAGAACGAATAGCACCTAATTTTTCCATTAACAATACTTTGTCACGATTGGACTTGTTACTTAGATCTTCTTGTTCAAGATAGGCAATGCCTCTAAAAATTTGATCCTGGATCATCGCAACTATTTGAGAATATCGCAAAATGAGTGCATCAATAGATTCTTCTTGTTCATCAGAAAGATGAGCAACAGATTTAATGGTTAAGGGGAATAAATCGCGATTCTTGTTTAAGGAATAAGTCAGCTTCTCAATTCGCTGTTTACAAGCATCAATATTACTCAACAAAATTTCTTTTTCTTTACTCACAATAAAATTCCTTTGCGGGCAATCATAAAAATAGGCTGCTCTTCCTGTCCGGGATTTTTCACCAACAAATCCACTTTGGTATCACAGGTTGCGGATAATAAATATTCAAGTGTTAATGTTTGTTTTAAATCCAAAATAGTTGAAGTCTCAAAAAACAAATCAATATCACCGCCCCTTTTAGCATCATCTGTACGCGAACCAAATAAGTAGATACGCCCCGTGGGATCCGCCCCCTTTAGTAAATGACAAACGGCCTTATTTTCTGCAACTGAAAGTCTCATTTTATTTACCCTATACAATTTGCCGGTACAGCCAGATCATAAATTTTAATAAATGAATTATATCATTGGCCAAGCATTATCACATTCATGTCATAGAATTTTGGTAAGGGGGATTTATTTAAAAATTTCCCCTAACCCCTCTTTTTCAAAGAGGGGTCTTAATAATTACGAGTTTTTAATCAATCAAAAACCTTGCTTGCAATCGTATCAGGACGGTCACGATCAAAAATCTCATTGGCCCATAACATCACCACCATTTCTTCTGCCCCTACATTGGTAATATCATGCGACCATCCTGGAATGGTTTCTACAATCTTGGGCTGATCACCCGACGTAAAAAGTTTATAAGTTTCGTCCGTTAAAATATGCCTAAAACCAAAACAAGCCTGACCTTTAATCACCAAAAACTTTTCAGTTTTGGTATGGTGATAATGGCCGCCACGGGTAATGCCTGGATGTGCAGTAAAATAAGAAAACTGCCCTGAATCCTTCGTTTTAAGCATTTCCACAAAAACACCTCGTGGATCACCAAACTTGGGGACTTCATAAGCAAAGTCATCCGGTGACAAATAACTCATATAAGTTGAATACAGCGCACGAACCAAGCCGGTACCCACTTGCTCAGTAATCAAAGACGTCCGACTATCGCGAAATGCTTCCAATTGCCGCGCCAATTGACCAACGGTCGTTTGATAAAGGACAGGAACAGAATAAAACTCGGTCGCTTCAATGTCTTGTTTATGGGTTAATACATTTACAAACGCATCAACAACATCATCCACATAAACCAACGACAGCGCTGCGCTAGTATCATTGATTTGTATCGGCAAACCATTGGCAATGTTATGACAAAAAGTAGCGACTGCGGAATTATAGTTAGGTTTACACCACTTACCAAACACATTAGGTAATCGATAGATATAAACCGCCGCCCCCGATTGTGCAGCATAAGCACGCAAAGCCAACTCAGCATCCAGCTTGCTTTTACCGTAAGCATTATCCAAAGCTGCTTGTGTTGAAGACGTAAAAATAACCGGTACCTGCCGACCACCGTCAAGCAACGCCTTACATAAATCTTGGGTAAGACCGGTATTGCCGGAAACAAAATCTTCCGGTGCGGGTGGACGATTGACCCCCGCCAAATGCACAACCGCATCAATATCCGAAACCAGCTCAGACAATTGTTGTTCAGCCGTTTGCCGTGAAAAGGTAACAACCTCAAAACCATCTAACTCATTAAGACGAACTAATAAATTTTGGGCAATAAACCCATTTGACCCAGTGATTAAAACTTTCATTAATATCCTTGAAATATACTTAAATAATTGTATGAGCTTTTGGGTAAGTTAAATTGATAATGTTGACGTATTACATCATTCAATTCAATATTAAATAATCCACGTTAGTTGATGGATAGTTACTACAAAGTATCCACACACTAAATTTATCGATTAATACATCCATGTAAACTGGATTCCGGCAGTCCATGCCGGAATGACGAGACATTTGTAGCTTCTACATGGTCACGAAGTATCAATGCGAAGCCCAAGGCCAAGACAAAATCCAAAACTTTTACCAGCAAACCTTATAGCCGTCATCCCGGCAGGGAATGCCGGGATCCAATTGCCATGGATGGCAAATCGTAATAAGCTAAAAAACCTTAAATACTACCCACATTAATACCTCCATGTACTCTGGATTCCAGCGGTGCATGCCGGTATGACCAAACGTTTGAAGACGTCAATAGCTTTCTAAACGTAAGTGACGGGGTAGCAAGCCCCGTCACGCTTTAGTATCTATAAAATCGGTGGGTTATTTTTGCATCTTGCCTAAGTTTTAGTGCGTCATTTCATCATTGAAAACAGCATCCAAATTTGACGCTGAGATGGCGCTAATCAACCACTCTTTAAGTTGATCTTCGCTGCCGAGCCTTAATCTGTTGATAACTTCATCAGATAACTCACCAAAACGATGCTTAAGCATTAAGCCCAGCATTTCTGCCTCGCCTTCCAGCAATCCTTTTTGCCGTCCTTCCAGCAATCCTTCTTGCCGGACTTTGGCAATTTCAAATCGTTGCACACTCGTTACATATTGCATTTTTTCATTCTCCTCAAGGATTTCGATTTCTTGCCATAGTTGTTGCTCAAGTTCTTCGGGTAAGCGCATCATCCAGTCAATTACGCTAAACAAGTCGATAACCCGTTGTTTATCCCATTTGCGTTGATAGAGTAATCGTACCAACAGCCGCTTGGCCTGGTAGCGCTCCTGATCATTCTTTCGAGTCCGCTGTGTCAAGATATGCGTGGCTGTCACCACAGCAAACGAGTTATCCGCTGCCAGCAGTTCGTCCACCTTGTCATGATAATCGGTCAGCTTGGCAATGGGAAAACGGATAGAGGTTTCACTACCCAATACACCGTAACTGAAACAATCCGGTCGCCAATTGGCATGCTCATCGGCCAGCACTGCCAAACTGGCTACCGGTTTATCGTAGCGGTCGTAAATACGGTAATTGTAGACAAACATCCGCTTGGCAAATTCAGCTTGCCGGGTGCCTTGCACTTCAATGTGAATATAAATCCATTTTTCATCGCCATTGAGTAGTGTCACTCTGACCAGTTTATCAACAAAGCGCTTACCCAGTTCCGCATCCTGTACAACTGCCCGTAGTTCCTGATCCAGAAAAATAGGCTCCTTAGACCAATCAATCTGGGCATAAGCCCTTGGAAAATAAAACTCTATAAACTCCGGAAAATAATGCTCAACAGCCTCTTTCCAGGGACTGTCGTAATTATCATTAAAGGTTTCCATGCTCACTATGCGCTCATCTTGTTCAACCATACAATCCTCATCGATTTTGGGGTGATTATACCCAAAGATGGGTTCCGTGAGTAGGCTAGTGATTTTAAATCAATGACCCGCTCGGCAAGCCATACCAGACTGGATCAAAGTGTAATAATAAATCCAAATCCAAATCCAAAACTTAACCCACCAAACCCTATAGCCGTCATCCCGGCAGGGAATGCCGGGATCCAGTTGCCATGGATGGCAAATCGTAAAGCAGTTAAAATCCAATCTTAAATGCTACCCACATTAATACATCCATGTACTCTGGTTTCCGGCGATCCATGCCGGAATGACGAGGCTTATGTAGTTTCTACAGTGTCACGAAGTATCAACACGAAGAGCAAGGCCAATCCCCAATCCAAAACTTCACCCACCAAACCCAATAGCCGTCATCCCGGCAGGGAATGCCGGGATCCAATTGCCATGGATGGCAAATCGTAAAGCAGCTAAAAAACCACAAACCAAAACCACAAGTCATGCCAATCAGAATTAGTTCCTACCAAAAACGAAATCGGACACTATAAACAAGCCAACTTGTCCACTAAACAAGCAAAATCCAGCGATACTAACCCTTAAGCTCATCCTTAATATAATCCAGCTTCATTAACAGCTCAACCATACCATCCACATCTAAACGTTCGGTATTTTCAGACGTATAATCGGCCTCTTGGGACAGTTCTTTTTCGCCCTTTTCTTCATACATACCATAATTCAAATCACGGGTATCAGCAGACACTCGGTAATAGCCACCCAAGTCTTCAGCTTTTAAATACTCTTCACGGCTTAACAAGGCTTCATGCTTTTTCTCACCATGCCTTGTACCTAAAATGCGAATTTCATTATCGGCATTAAAGATCTTTTTCAAGGCTTCTGTTAGTGTTAAAACAGTCGCCGCAGGTGCTTTTTGCACAAACGTATCGCCCTGTGCGCCATGTTTAAACGCAAATAAAACCAGGTCAACCGCATCCGGTAAAGACATCATAAAACGTGTCATATCAGGATCAGTAATGGTCAAAGGTTTGCCGGTTTTAATTTGCTCAACAAACAACGGGATAACAGACCCTCTGGAAGCCATCACATTACCATAACGGGTATTGCACATGGTTGTGCCACCGATGGGCACATTACGCGAGGTTGCAACCGTCACTTTTTCCATTAAGGCCTTGCTCATACCCATGGCGTTAATCGGGTAAACGGCCTTGTCGGTACTTAAGACAATAGCATTTTTAACCTTATTTTTAATCGCTGCCTTTAAAGTATTTTCAGTACCCATAATATTGGTTTTAACCGCTTCAATCGGATAAAACTCACAAGAAGGTACTTGCTTTAAAGCAGCGGCACTAAACACATAATCAACGCCACACATGGCAGAATCAATACTGTCAAATGAGCGCACGTCACCAATATAAAACTTGATTTTGTCGTTGTTATAAAGTAGACGCATATCGTGCTGCTTTTTTTCATCACGGCTAAAGATTCTTATTTCTGCAAGATCGGAATCAAGAAATTGATCCAGTACCGCATTGCCAAAAGAGCCGGTACCGCCAGTGATAAGTAGGGTTTTATTGTTAAACATAAATAGTCTCAAGTTTTATTAAAATAAGTTTAAATCGTTCGCAGGTACCAACAAGCGTTAAAACATAATCGTGTACCAGAAAACCGTCCCACGCTGGTGCGTGGAAAGCAGGTAAGTTTTTTCTAATGCTTTTTAATATCCATAATTGCTCATTGTAGTCAGTTGATGTTAAATTATTATTACTGTACGCCATTATTTGAAGAGTTATCAATCGGTTTGGCAGTGGTTTTGTTCGCGTGTACTTTAAGTATTTCGTCAATTAGTAATTCGCGGATGACTGAGATCTCCTTATTTGCATTAAGCAGGGATGATACCCATATACGCATTTCTGCTTCGGTACGGTTGGGGTCAATATCGAGCAGTGTTGCCAGATAGCGCGTATCATCAACGCCTTCGCGAAAGCCCTCCCATTGGACAGTATCAATAACGCCATCGGAAGTTGGATAAGTAAACATATGATCGCGGTACTTGCCGTCGTCAAAATCGTTCCATGCCGCTTTAAACGGGAATTGGTAAGCGAAATCCATAGCGCCGTCATAGCCCGAAGTAAACAGGCCAAGGCCGTAATTTTTGCGATAAATATCTGGATTCTCAATTCCCACTTGAGGGTTGGCATACGAAAATACACGACTTGCACCATGCTTGCGCCATGCGGCTATATCCTCAGGGGTGGTTTTTGTGCCTTCAAGAACAGGAGTGTCAATTAAGTCGCCAGATGCAGCAATAGAGTCTACGCTAGCGTTTTGTCCTGCCACAGCTGCAAATATCTTAGCACCTAACTGATGTGTCAAATTAAAGAAGGGGCGTTCCTGTGCCAAAACAGCTAAAGGTGCCTCATCAACACCGTAGAAAAAGATATTTGTAAAAGAATTTCTGGCGGCCACATCCAAGACTGAAGTGTTAGTTTTTTTAAAAAGCTCTATTGCCTCTGGTGTCAAGGGCAGTTGAATCCATGAATTGCCTAGCGCGTATAGGCGGTCAGTAGGAAGACCTACAGCCTTCATCATAATCAATCTTTTTTCAAGGTTGGCAAGAGGCTCGTAGACGGTAGGATACTTTATGCCATGGTCGCGCATATTAGCGAGTTCTATTTTGATTTGATCACTTGATTTGGCATTAGCAAATCCTGGCTTGTCATCCTGCGATAGAACAGAGGAGTAGTAAATACTATATTCAAGACGAGACTGGCTTAAGGTAAATGGTAAAACCGTAAGCTCCACGTTAACTGTGTTAGTGTGACCGCTGGCGCCTTTGATATTTATAGAGCCTTTATAAAATCCGGGTTTAGCACTATTCGGTACATGAAATGTGAGCCAAATCTGTTGGTTGTTGTGGGCAATAAGATTGAATGGCAGCAGGGTTTTGGAGTCATGTACCGTTGCTTCACCTGGCGAAATTGAGGTTGGCGTTGTGAGGTCAATGTAAGTTTCTGCGGCGTCAGGCAATTTTACTCGTAGCGCATTACTTTGTGCTACTGGGTCAACCCTAACTAGATTGGTATCTTTTAATAGCAGTTCGGATAATAAATACTTATTTGGCGTAGCCAATATTTGGCCGTCGTTAGATTGATACCATTGTTTTACGATACGGACGTCAATGTTGTCAGCGGATATAACAGTACCATCTGTCGCCACAAGATCGCTAGGCGCGATGCTGACATTGTTTACGCTGTGATGAGTTGCACGCATGATAAATGAGGCCGCTTCAGTTGTGTCGCGTGCCATACGCACGGACAGCATATTTACATTATTGTCCGGAGAACGCTGCTCAGCGGGCAGTTTTTTTGTCGCAGGCCATGGAAATATAGTTAGCTCTTCTATTGTCGCATCATCCTGTCGTAAGCCATTAAGTACAATCCAATAGTCATTCGCTTTTTGCACAGACTGGGCAGAAGCTTTAAGTGTGTTTTTAAAACCATTCATTACCGCTGAGAAAGCGGATTTAGCACCTGCTAACAGCTGTGTTTTTTCCGAGTTAGCTTGGGCTAAATAATTGTTTAAGGAATCAATTTTACTTTGATAATTTGAAATGACGAATTGCATTCCAAGCAGGTGCGTAGACCATGCGACTGATGATGATTTTTTGTATAGAACGGGATCATCAACCGCTCCTTTAATCGATAAATCGTCAATATGAACTACCACTCTGTCGCCGGAAGAGCCGAAAATATAAAGCCCAACGCTATCCGTCCAAAATCCCGTATCTTGAGCCGTGGCTTCATAGTCTGCCAGAAGATAAGACGTCTTAGCTGAGGCGGTAATCAGATCCGAGGTTTGCGTAATCCATTTCGTAGAGGGTTGAGTAATGCGACCAATGACATTAACGCCGCTAGTGGGCGCAGGCGTTAAGGATATATTAGTGCCCAACGATGCGACTGGATGCCCCAATACTTCTTTAAGATAGATTTTTCCGCTAAAATTAAGTGAACCCTTTGCCGATGGAATAGGCGTTAAGGGAATATAAAAATAGGCGTAACTTGCGGTGTCAAGTGTTATATCCAGCTTAAAATGTTTGTTTCCCAACAAAGGAGCGTCTTGTTCCAAACCTTTAAAGTTAATTGTGTATTTTTCGTTACTCTTCCAAGGGCGAAAAGGGTCTGAAGATTCCATGTTTTCACTAAAATTGACATTATAGGCATGTGCCAGTGGGGTGGATAATAACAGCCATACAACAACAAAAAAGCTATTTTTGAAAAAAAAAGAGGGATATGACGATGCTTTACTGACTAATTCAAATCTTAAAATTTTAGACGAAGGCCGAAACAAAAAAGGCATCATAAATGCTCGCCGAACAATAACTGTGGGTTTTAAAAAAATAAGCTGTTCTGTGGCTAGCAAAAAGGTATAAAAATATTTGACTATAAAATAAATGCGTAATTTAACGTAATTAATTTTATAGTTATAGAAAGCAATATGCATAAAAAATCTAGTGTTCATCAAATAGTGTTCGATAAGGTATTAACGGCGATTCAACGATAGATGAACTTAGTTCACCGGTATCTTGAGCACGGTCAAGTAGGAGTTTATCTTCATTCAGCATATTGTTATAGAGAGCATATAGATTACACATACAGATAAGAAGTATTGGGATGCTTTTTTTTGAAAATATATTACTGCCAATGGAGTAAGACGTTATGCTAAGCCATAGAAAATAAATTAAATCATGTACACGCCATAATGCCGGAAATCGCATTTCTAGGATTTTTAAAAGAATTACAAATCCTACAAGAAAGTGCATTTGGTAACCGTGTTTTTTATTTGCCAATACATGGGCAATTAATATGAGACACACGATGACGATAAAAAAAAGATTGATCTGAATAGTGCCTTCTGAGAAGAAAATAGAATCGACAAAATAGTGCATCAATTTATCACTAACGCGCTCAACACCTCCTATGGCAACAAAAGCTATGGTGGAAACGACTAGCAAAGCAAGCAAACGGAATTTATACTTTTTGTCTATTAAAAAAGGTAAGGCAATAAGTGCAGAATAGTGACACAGAATACTGAATATGAGAGGTAGACTATAGTCTTTACCTTCTGTTTTTTGGGCGTAAACATAGATTAAAAGTAGACCAGCAAGCCCCGCTCGTATTATATTGAATTGATTTTGAATATAAAATGCAGAAATATACAAGGTTAAAAAAATAACTTTATTGGGATGTTTTCTGGTGATAAGAAAAATGATTACGCCTTGAGTAAATGCAATAATAAACGTAAATATATATGCGTCATCAGAAAAAAATCGGATGAGGATCATATAAATAGAAAACAGCGGCTCAAAGACAAACCATTCACTAATTGAGTCAGGGTTAAGGTTAATAGATTTAAATATTAAATGATAGGATGACGTATCTATGCCCACCAAGCCACGAAGTCCTGCAAATAAAACAAGAATGGAAATAAAAACAAAAACTAGCAGATTTTGGATTATTTGACGCCTGGTTAGCGCTAAAAAGACAAGTAATCCTATTTCAATAATAAAAAAATTATAATATGGGAGCATTTTTCTGTGTCATGAATGATTCTTTAATTTTATATGTTTGTCAATTTTAAATAATACTTGTGAGGAACTTGCAAAACTATCGAGCAACAATAGGATTATGTTGATTTTGACACCCACTGAGCCTGTTTTTTTGAGCATGTAGCTCTATT
>Ga0118677_10012985_pt1 | contig 12095 bp, 9 predicted proteins | sample AliMusrvi5mmetaG_FD_86154 | JGI IMG/M metagenome (GOLD analysis project Ga0118677, IMG submission 86154)
CGCCATTGGCGGAGTCAAAACGGCTGCCGGGCAGCGGCGACAAGGCCAGGCCCTGTGCCTTGAACAGCACGGCGAATTCTTCCTGTGCCAGCAGCGCATCGGGCAGCAACAATTCCTTGGGCGACAAGCGCGCCAGTTCGGTGGCGATCTCGCTTTGACCCACCGCCGCCACGGAAAATTCGCCGGTCGACATGTCGGCGCTGGCCAGCGCGAAATCCGCGCCGCTGCGCCCCAACGCCGTCAGCAGGTTCGACGCGCGCGCTTCCAAAAGCGCGTCCTCCGTCAAGGTGCCCGGTGTCACCAGCCGCACCACCTCCCGCCGCACCACCGACTTGGCGCCGCGCTTCTTGGCTTCGGCCGGGTCTTCCACCTGTTCGCATACCGCCACCCGGTGGCCCTTGCGGATCAGCTTTTCCAGGTAGGACTCGGCGGCATGCACCGGCACCCCGCACATGGGGATGTCCTCGCCCAGATGCTTGCCGCGCTTGGTCAGGGCGATGTCCAGCGCCTCGGCCGCCTTTGCTGCATCCGCGAAGAAAAGCTCGTAGAAATCGCCCATGCGGTAAAACAGCAGATAGTCCGCATGCGCCGCTTTGAGCGCGAGATATTGCGTCATCATGGGGGTGGTATCGCCCACCGCTGCCGCTTCCATGGGCATTTCCACGGGCGGCAGGCCAAGGTCCATCTCGCTCATGCGAGGAAGCTTAGCAGACCCATAGCGATCCCTGCGTCACGGAAGCTTGATGCAATCGCCGCACGCGTGGTTATTCTGTGGAAAATCCTCAAGAACAGCAGAACAACAGGGGTATCCGAATGTCGCGCCCGTCCTTTACCGACGAAGAAGCCCTTGCGTTCCATTCCGGGGACAAGCCCGGCAAGCTGGAAATCACCCCCACCAAGCCGATGGCGACCCAGCGCGATCTCAGTCTGGCTTATTCGCCGGGCGTGGCCGTGCCGGTGCTGGCGATCGCGGAAAATCCCGAGCTCGCCTACGACTACACCACCAAGGGCAACATGGTGGCCGTCATCACCAACGGCACCGCCATCCTGGGGTTGGGTGATCTGGGCGCGCTGGCCTCCAAGCCGGTGATGGAAGGCAAGAGCGTGCTGTTCAAGCGCTTTGCCGACGTCAATTCCATCGACCTGGAAATCGACACCAAGGATGTCGAAGAGTTCATCGCCGCCGTGCGCTATCTCGGCCCGACCTTCGGCGGCATCAATCTGGAAGATATCAAGGCGCCCGACTGTTTCATCATCGAGCAGCGGCTGCGCGAGCTGATGGACATTCCGGTGTTCCATGACGACCAGCACGGCACCGCCATCATCTGCGCCTCGGGCATCATCAATGCCGCTCACCTGACTGGCCGCAAGCTGGAAGACCTCAAGGTGGTGGTGAACGGTGCCGGCGCGGCCGGCATCGCCTGCCTGGAGCTGATCAAGTCCCTGGGCGTGCGCGGCGAGAATGTCACCTTGTGTGACACCAAGGGCGTGGTCTATCGCGGCCGCACCGAAGGCATGAACCAGTGGAAGTCGGCGCACGCCACCGACACCAAGGCGCGCACCCTGGAAGACGCGGTCAAGGGCGCTGACGTAATCCTGGGCCTGTCCAAGAAAGGCGCCTTCACGCCCGCTATGGTCAAGTCCATGGCCAAGTCGCCCATCATCTTCGCCATGGCCAATCCCTATCCGGAAATCACCCCGGAGGAAGCCAAGGCGGCGCGCGATGATGTGATCATCGCCACCGGGCGCAGCGACTATCCCAACCAGGTCAACAACGTCATCGGTTTCCCTTACATCTTCCGCGGCGCGCTGGATGTGCGCGCCACCACCATCAACGAAGAGATGAAGATCGCCGCCGCCCATGCCATCGCGGCGCTCGCGCGCGAGGATGTGCCCGACGAAGTCGCCGCCGCCTATCGCGGGGCGCGCCCGGTCTATGGCCCCGAATACATCATTCCTTCGCCCTTCGATCCGCGCCTGATCAGCCGCGTCTCGTCGGCGGTGGCGGAAGCGGCCATGAAGTCCGGCGTCGCCAAGAAGCAGATTCCCGACCTTGCCGCCTATCAGTTCCAGCTGTCGGCGCGGCTGGATCCCTCCGCCGGCCTGTTCCAGATGGTGACGGGTGCGGTCCGTTCCAATCCCAAGCGCGTGGTGTTCGCCGAAGGCGAGGAAGATTCGGTGATCCGCGCCGCCGCCGCCTTCCAGAACAGCGGCATGGGCAAGGCCATTCTTGTCGGCCGGCCCGATGAGGTGAAGGCGGGCATGCGCCGCGCGGGCATCGACGAGCATCTGCTGGAAATCAAGGTGCCGCAATCCGCCGAGGAAGCCGCGCCTTACATTGACGCGTTGTACAAGCGCATCCAGCGCCGCGGCGCGCTGCACCGCGACGCGGTGCGCATGGTCACCAATGACCGCAACGTCTATGCGGCCTCCATGCTCAAGGCCGGTCATGCCGACGCCATGGTCGCCGGCGTGACCCGCACCTATGCCAATGTCCTGACCGACATCCGCACCGTGCTGGACTCGCCGCCGGGACAGCGCCCCATGGGCATGCAGGTGGTGTTCGCCAAGGGCCGCATCGTCTTTATCGCCGACACTTCGGTCACCGAGCTGCCGACCGCCGACCAGCTGGCCGACATCGCCATGCAGGGCGCGGCGGTGGCGCGGCGCTTCGGCCTGACCCCGCGCGTGGCGCTGCTGGCCTCGTCCACCTTCGGCTTCCCGCGCTCGGAGCGCAGCGAGCGCATCATCGAGGCGGTGCAGATCCTGGAAGGCCGCGGCGTCGATTTCGAATATGACGGCGAAATGGCAGTGGACGTCGCCCTGGATAAGGACAAGCTGGCGCTTTACCCCTTCGTGCGCATCACCGACACCGCGAATGTGCTGATCATGCCGGCGATCCATTCCGCGTCGATCTCTACCAAGCTGTTGCAGCAGATGGGCTCGGCCAGCGTGATGGGCCCGATGCTGGTCGGTCTGGAAAAGTCGGTGCAGATCGCCCCCCTGGGCGCCAAGATGAGCGAGATCTACAACGCCGCAGTGGTCGCGGCGTATGACGTCAACCGGTAATGGACTTCGCCAAGGCCGCCACGTTCCTGGACCGCATCTGGGATGACGAGATCATCCCGGCGCTGACCCATTACATCCGCATTCCCAACAAGAGCCCGGCCTTCGACAAGGACTGGGAAGCCCATGGCCATATGGAAGCGGCGACGCAGATGTTCGCCGCCTGGGCCCAGACCAAGCTGGCGCAGTTTCCTGGTTCGTCGCTGGAGATCGTGCGTCTTGAAGAACGCACGCCACTGATCTTCATCGAGATTCCCGGCGACGCGCCCGGAACCATCCTGATGTACGGCCATCTCGACAAGCAGCCGGAAATGCTGGGCTGGGCCGACGATCTGGGGCCGTGGCAGCCGGTGTTGAAGGACGGCAAGCTCTATGGCCGGGGCGGCGCCGATGACGGCTATGCCATGTTCGCCAGCCTCGCGGCGTTGCTGGCGCTGAAAGAGCAGGGCGCGAAACCGGCGCGCGCCGTCATCATCATCGAGGCCTGCGAGGAATCCGGCTCGCCCGACCTGCCCTTCTATATCGATCATCTGAGCGCGCGCATCGGCACGCCCGATCTTGTCGTCTGTTTGGATTCCGGTTGCGGCAATTACGAGCAACTGTGGCTGACCACGAGCCTGCGCGGCAACCTGATCGGCGCCCTGACCGTGAAGGTTCTGACCGAGGGCGTGCATTCGGGCGCCGCCAGCGGCATCGTGCCGTCATCCTTCCGCATCCTGCGCATGCTGCTGTCGCGCATCGAGGATGAGGCGACCGGGCGCATGAAACTTCCCGAACTGTTTGCCGAAATCCCTGCCGAGCGCCAGAAGCAGGCCAAGGAAGCCGCGGCCATATTGGGCGATGAAGTGTGGACCGGCGCGCCCTTCGCCGGCGCTACCCGCCCCATGGCGAAGGGCAACGCCGAGCTGATCCTGGAAAAGACCTGGCGGCCGCAATTGGCCGTCACAGCGATGGACGGTTATCCGCTGCCCGCCAATGGCGGCAATGTGCTGTTGCCCTACTCCACCGCCAAGATTTCCTTGCGCCTGCCGCCCACCCTGGAAGCGGAAGTCGCGCGCACCGCCCTGAAGAAGGCCCTGGAAGCCGCGCCGCCTTACGACGCTGACGTGACGTTCGACGTGCCGCGCGGCGACAATGGCTGGAACGCGCCCACTTTGGCGCCCTGGCTGGAAGCCTCGCTGAACAAGGCCAGCAAGGACGCCTTCGGCAAGCCGGTCGCCTATCAGGGTGAAGGCGGCTCCATTCCCTTCATGGCCATGCTGGGCGAAAAATTTCCGGGGACCCAGTTTGTGGTGACCGGCGTGCTGGGGCCGCATTCCAATGCGCACGGCCCCAACGAATTCCTGCACATCGGATTTGCCAAGAAATTGTCCGCCTGCATCGCCACCGTGCTGGCCGATCACGCGTTACATGCACGATGAGCTTTCTTGACGCCGCGCCCGGTTCGCGCCGCCGTCTTTATGTCTTCCTGATCATCACCCTGGCGGTGGGCGCCGGCGCCAGCCTGTTCACCACCCCGCAGATCCCGACCTGGTATGCGTCGCTCAATCATCCGTCGATCGCGCCCCCCAACTACCTGTTCGCGCCGGTCTGGACCACGCTCTACATCCTGATGGCCTTCGCCGCATGGCGGGTCTGGAAAAAGACCGGCACGCGCTCCGTCGAAATGGCGGCCTTCGCCCTGCAGCTGATCCTGAACTTCGCCTGGAGCGCGGTGTTCTTTGCCCTGCACAGTATCGGCGGCGCGCTGGCGGAGATCATCGCACTGGACCTGGCCATCCTGACCACCGCCATCCTGTTCTTCCGCCGGGACCGCATCGCCGGCCTGCTGCTGCTGCCCTATCTGGGCTGGACTGTGTTCGCCACCGTACTCACGCATGCCTTTTGGCGGCTGAATTAACCATGCTGCGTGATTTTTAAAATTTTAGGCTTCCACAACACCGGCGTAACGGTGTTTTTCTTTTGGCATGAAGGTTTTCCGACCCGCCGCGCTCGCGCTCGCCGCGCTTCTGAGTGCCTGCAGCACGCCCAGCCCGGAATCGCTGGCGGCCAATGACCCGTGGGAAGAAACCAACCGCGACGTCTTCGCCTTTGATGTTTGGATCGAACACCACATCGCCGCGCCGGTGAATGACGGCTACCGCGCCGTGGTGCCGGAGCCGGCGCGCGAAGGCCTGCACAATGTCGTGACCAATCTTCACGCCCCCATCGTGCTGGCCAATGACGTGCTGCAGGCCCGTCCGAAAAAGGCGGTGAACACCCTGGCGCGCATCGTGCTCAATTCCACCATCGGCCTGGGCGGGTTGATCGACGTCGCCAGCAAGTTCGGCATCCCCTATCACGACAATGATTTCGGCGTGACGTTGGGCCAGAGCGGCGTGGCCGAAGGCTCTTATCTGGTGCTGCCCTTCATTGGCCCCCTGCCGCCGCGTGACCTTGTGGGCTCCGGCGTGGACGGGGTGTTCGATCCCTTGTCCTATGCCCGCTTCTCCGGCCGCAATGTTCTGCAGCTGTCGCGCTCGGCCACGCGCATCCTGGATACGGTGGACCAGCGCCGCGACGACTTTGAAAGCATCGAGCGCACCTCGGTGGATTTCTATGCCACCACCCGCAACCTCTACCGCCAGAACCGGAACGCCAAGATCCGGGGCGGCCAAGAGGACGGCAACGCCTTCGTGAACCTGCCCGACCTTTAGGGTCCGGGCCGGATAACGGAATCGGCGCAAAGGCTTGGCAAGAGCCGAGGCCCTCCCTATATACCCCCTTGTATAAGCATGGGTTTCGCCCTTCGCTTATTTTGTCAAAGAATTCAATGGGATGGACCGGAGGATGCCCGTAAGGGGTCAGGACTCCATGCCCAATGAGAGGAACGTTAGAATGGCTAAAGTAATTGGCATCGACCTTGGCACCACCAACAGCTGCGTGGCGGTCATGGAGGGCTCGGCCCCCAAGGTTATCGAGAATGCGGAAGGCGCCCGCACCACCCCGTCCATCGTCGCCTTTACCCCCGATGGCGAGCGCCTGATCGGCCAGCCGGCCAAGCGCCAGGGCGTCACCAATCCCGAACACACCTTCTTCGCCATCAAGCGCCTGATCGGCCGCCGCTTCGACGATCCCATGACCCAGAAGGACATGGGCATGGTCCCCTACAAGATCGTTAAAGCCGACAATGGCGATGCCTGGGTCGCGGGCCGCGACGGCAAGAAGTTTTCGCCATCGGAAATCTCGGGCTTCATCCTGCAGAAGATGAAGGAAACCGCCGAAGCCCATCTGGGCGAAAAGGTCACGCAAGCCGTGATCACCGTTCCGGCCTATTTCAACGACGCTCAGCGTCAGGCCACCAAGGACTCCGGCAAGATCGCCGGCCTTGAGGTCCTTCGCATCATCAACGAACCCACCGCCGCGGCGCTGGCTTACGGCCTGGACAAGAAGTCCAACGGCGTCATCGCCGTGTATGACCTTGGCGGCGGCACCTTCGACGTCTCCGTGCTGGAAATCGGCGACGGCGTGTTCGAGGTGAAGTCCACCAATGGCGACACCTTCCTGGGCGGCGAAGACTTCGACCAGCGCGTCGTCAACTTCCTGGCCGACGAGTTCAAGAAGGAAAACGGCATCGACCTGCGGTCCGACCGCCTGGCGCTTCAGCGCCTGAAGGACGCCGCCGAAAAGGCCAAGATCGAACTGTCCAGCGCCGCTTCGACGGAAGTGAACCTGCCGTTCATTACCGCCGACGCTGCCGGCCCCAAGCATCTGACCATCAAGATTACCCGCGCCACTCTGGAAAAGCTGGTCGACGACCTGATCCAGAAGACCGTCGGCCCGGTGAAGCAGGCGCTGAAGGATGCCGGCGTCACGGCCGGCCAGATCGACGAAGTCATCCTGGTCGGCGGCATGACCCGCATGCCCAAGGTGCAGGAAGCGGTGAAGCAGATCTTCGGCGGCAAGGAACCCCATAAGGGCGTCAACCCCGATGAAGTGGTCGCCATCGGCGCCGCCATCCAGGGCGGCGTGCTGAAGGGCGAAGTCAAGGACGTGCTTCTGCTGGACGTGACCCCGCTGTCGCTGGGCATCGAGACCCTGGGCGGCGTCTTCACCCGCCTGATCGACCGCAACACCACCATCCCCACCAAGAAGAGCAACATCTTCTCCACGGCCGAAGACAATCAGGGCGCCGTCACCATCAACGTGTTCCAGGGCGAACGCGAAATGGCGGCGGACAACAAGTCGCTGGGCCGCTTCGACCTGCAGGGCATTCCCCCGGCGCCGCGCGGCGTGCCGCAGATCGAAGTCACCTTCGACATCGACGCCAACGGCATTGTCAGCGTCACCGCCAAGGACAAGGCGACCAACAAGGAGCAGCAGATCCGCATCCAGGCCTCGGGCGGCCTGTCGGACGCCGACATCCAGAAGATGGTCAAGGAAGCCGAAAGCCATGCCGCGGACGACAAGAAGCGCCGCGAACTGGTGGAAGCCAAGAACCAGGCCGATGCGCTGATCCATTCGACCGAAAAGGCGATGGGCGAGCATGGCGACAAGGTCAGCCCGGATGAGAAGACCGCCATCGATGCGGCGCTGGCGTCGCTGAAGGACGCGGTCACCGGCGAAGACAGCGAAGCCATCAAGGAAAAGACCAACACCCTGGCCCAGGCCTCGATGAAGCTGGGCGAGGCCATGTACAAGGCCCAGCAGGCCGAAGGCGCAGCCGGTGATGCCGCCGCCGACGGCGCCGGCAACAAGCCGGATGACAATGTCGTGGACGCCGACTTCGAAGAAGTCGACGACAAGAAGGCCTAAAGAGTATCAAGCCCCCGCGTGAAAGCGCGGGGGCTTTTGTTTCATATCCGGGGGCGGATTTGACGTCATGAAGCGCTGTTATTACGAGACCCTGGAATGCCAGAAGGGCGCGACCGGCGAGATTTTGAAAACGTCGTATCGCAAGCTGGCGATGAAGTTTCACCCCGACAAAAATCCCGGCGACCACACCGCCGAAATCAAATTCAAGGAAATCAATGAAGCCTATGACGTCCTGAAGGACGATCAGAAACGCGCCGCCTATGACCGTTTCGGCCACGCGGCCTTCGAAGGCGGCATGGGCGCAGCGGCAGGTGCGCGCGGCGGCAGTCCGTTCGGCGACTTTGGCAGCTTCGGCGATGTGTTCGAGGATATCTTCGGCCAGATGATGGGCGGCGCCAGCCGCGCCAAGCGCCAGAATCGCGGCCAGGACCTGCGCTACAATCTGGAAATCAGTCTGGAGGAAGCCGCGCGCGGCCGCGCCGCCGAAATCAAGGTGCCCACCATGGTAGCCTGCGATGTCTGCGCCGGCAGCGGCGCCGAGACCGGGCATCAGCCGGAGACCTGCCCCACTTGCCAGGGTCACGGCAAGGTGCGCGCCACCCAGGGCTTCTTCACCATCGAGCGCAGCTGCTCGGCTTGCCGCGGCTCTGGGAAAATCATCCGCAATCCCTGCAAGGCCTGCCGCGGCGCCGGCGTCGTCCAGAAGGAGCGCACCCTCAACGTGGACGTGCCGCCCGGCGTCGAGGAAGGCACCCGCATCCGCCTGTCAGGCGAAGGTGCAGTGGGCGCCAATGGCGGCCCGTCCGGCGATCTCTATATTTTCCTGTCGGTCGCCGAGCATCCCATCTTCCAGCGCGACGGCCACGACTTGCATTGCCGCGCGCCGGTCAGCTTTGTCACCGCCGCCATGGGTGGGGCCATCGAAGTGCCGACATTGGACGGTGGCCGCGCCAAGGTGGTCATTCCCGAAGGCACCCAGCCGGGGCGGCAGTTCCGCCTGAAAGCCAAGGGCATGCCGGTGCTGCGCAGCGCCCAGAAAGGCGATCTGTATGTCGAGGTCGCGGTGGAGACGCCGGTCAAGCTGACCAAGCGCCAGAAGGAATTGTTGCGCGAGTTCGAAGCCGAAAGCGGCGCCGGGACTCATCCGGAGGCCGAAGGCTTCCTGGCGCGGTTGAAAGAGTTTTGGAACGGCTGCGATAAAGCCTAATCCCTTTGGGCTCAGGCTTTAATTATTTGATGTCGCGCAATTTTCCGTCTCCGCGCCAAAAATGGCGCTTCGCCGGATTGCGCTTTAGTCGTAACGTATCGTCATAAAAACAGGGCAAGGCTAACCCGTGACAACGACCCTTGCCGACAATCTGCGTTTCCTGCGCGCCCTGATTACCAATCCCAAAAGCATCGGCGCGATCTTTCCGTCCAGCCCTGCCTTGGCGCAGGCCATCGCCCGCCAGATCGATCCTGGCGCCGGCCCCGTGCTGGAAATCGGTCCGGGCACCGGCGTGGTCACCCAGGCGATCCTGGCGCGGGGCGTGGCGCCGCAAGATCTCACCCTGCTGGAATATGACGAGGAGTTCGCCCGGCACCTGGCCGCGCGCTTTGCCAAGGTGCATGTGGTGCAGGGCGACGCCTTTGAGTTGGATAGCACCCTGGGCGCGCGCGCGCCTTTCGGCGCCATCGTCTCCTGCCTGCCGCTGCTGAACTTCCCGCCGGCCCAGCGCGTGGCCTTCATGGACGGACTGGCGGCGCGGATGCTGCCCGGCGCCCCGCTGATCCAGTTTTCCTATGGCCTGCATGCCCCGGTGGTGCCGCCGGACGGCTTTGCCGTCACCTGCACCGCCTTTGTCCTGGCCAATATCCCCCCCGCCAAGGTCTGGGTTTACCGGCAGAACTAGGCGTTTTGCTGCGGTCTATGCTGCAGCAAACAGGTGCAGCATAAGGATTTATGCTGCACCCCATGCTGCGCGGTAAGTAGCTGAAATCGCTAAAGTAATGCCTTGCCGCTTCGCGGCTCCGGCGTTCGGGCGGCGAAAGCCCCACTGGGGCTTTCGCTTTTCGCCCTCACTCTGCTGCTTCCGCCAATTCCGGGGCAGCCTGCAGCACATCTTGGCCAACATGGGCCTCGAACTTCTTGAAGTTGGCCTGGAACATGGAGACCAGCTTGCGGGCCTGGGCGTCATAAGCGGCCTTGTCGGTCCAGGTCTCACGAGGGTTCAGGATCGCCGCATCCACCCCCGGGACCGAGACGGGCACCCGGAACTTGAAGTGCGGGTCTATCCGCATCTCCACATGGGCCAGGCTGCCGTCCAGGGCGGCGTTGAGCAGGGCGCGGGTGGCCTTGATCGGCATGCGGTTGCCGGTACCAAAGGCCCCCCCGGTCCAGCCGGTGTTCACCAGCCAGCAATCGGCCTGGTGCTCGGCGATCAAAGCTCGCAGCAGGTTGCCGTATTCCGACGGGTGTCGCGGCATGAAGGGCGCGCCAAAGCAGGTGGAGAAAGTCGGCTGGGGTTCTTTGCCCAGACCCTTCTCGGTGCCGGCCACCTTGGCGGTGAAGCCGGAGAGGAAGTGATACATCGCCTGGCTGGGGGTCAGCCGCGCAATGGGCGGCAAGACGCCAAAGGCATCGGCCGTCAGCATGATGACGTTCTTGGGATGACCGGCGCGGCCGGTGGCCGAGGCGTTCGGGATATAGTCGATCGGGTAAGCAGCGCGGGTATTTTCCGCATAGGTCGCGTCGTTCAGATCCAGCGTGCGCGTACCTGCATCCATCACCACATTTTCCAACACCGTACCGAAGCGTTCCGTGGTGGAGAAGATTTCCGGCTCCGCTTCGCGGCTCAGCTTGATGACCTTGGCGTAGCAGCCGCCTTCGATATTGAAGATGCCGTTTTCGCTCCAGCCATGCTCATCATCGCCGATCAAGGTGCGCGACGCGTCGGCGGACAGCGTGGTCTTGCCGGTGCCGGAAAGCCCGAAAAATATGGCCGATTCGCCGTTCGCGCCGACGTTGGCCGAGCAGTGCATGCTTATCAGCCGCTTGGCCGGCAGCAGATGAGCAACCTGCGGGTTTACGCCGGGGCCGCCCATCCCCATGAAGCCCAGCAACCCGAAGTGCTCGACGTCGCGTCGCGCAATCCCAAGAACAAGAGGAGCGCGTAAAGCCCATGGCCGGCGCAACCCTGACACTTTCGAGCCTCAAGGACCTCGGCGCTCCCGCCGCCCCGTCCGCGAGCGCCGCTCCCGCCAAGCCCGAAACCCCCGAGCAGAAGATCGACGCTCAGGGCCGGGCCTACGCCACCGGCAAGCGCAAGAACGCGGTCGCCCGCGTTTGGATCAAGCCGGGCAAAGGCAGCGTGACCGTCAATGGTCGTGACAGCACGACCTACTTCGCCCGCCCCGTGCTGCGGATGATCGTCAGCCAGCCCTTCGGCATCGTCGAGCGCGTCGATCAGTACGACGTGGTGGCCACCGTGGTCGGCGGCGGCCTTTCGGGGCAGGCCGGCGCGGTCCGTCACGGCATCTCCAAGGCCCTGACCTACTACGAGCCCGCCCTGCGCGGCCCGCTGAAGGCCGCCGGCTTCCTCACCCGCGACAGCCGCGTCGTCGAACGCAAGAAGTACGGCCGGGCCAAAGCCCGCCGCAGCTTCCAGTTCTCGAAGCGCTGATTTCGGTACTTTCGCGAAACGGCCGGTTGGCGGGGTTCCCGCCGGCCGGCCGTTTTTGTTTGGGGAAGGGCTCCGAGAGGCGGCGAAAGGGACGATTGACGGCGCGACGGACCGCGATCCACCATCGCCTCCAGCCCGCAAAAGAACGCCGAAAACGACACGAGGTGAGACCATGCGCATCGAACCACGGGGCTTCGACGGGCGGTTTTGGAAGCCGGTCGTCACCGCACTGCTGGCGTTGGCGGTTTCGCCCGCCGCGTTCGCCGAACCCGCCGTCTCGGAGCAGATGATTTATTACGACGTGTCCGGCTCGACGGTGGGGGAACTGGCCGCCGAGATGCGCCAAAAGGGGCCGGTCGACAGCGACGGCCATAAATACGACGCGGACACGAAGTGGTTCGTCAAATGGGCCTATCGCTATCAGCAGACCGGCGAGGGCTGCCGGCTTCAGCCGGTCACCGTTTCCGTCCGGGTCGACTACATCGTACCGCGGCTGGCCGCCCCGTCCGCGGTCCCGGCCAACCTCAGGGGACGCTGGGACAACTTCGCCTCCAAACTCACGACCCACGAGAG
>Ga0118677_10007230_pt1 | contig 12094 bp, 5 predicted proteins | sample AliMusrvi5mmetaG_FD_86154 | JGI IMG/M metagenome (GOLD analysis project Ga0118677, IMG submission 86154)
TTTTTTTGAAATTATATCTGCTGGATCAATTCCTTCTGGAATCTTTGCTACTTTTACATCCATCCCAAAAGATAAAGCAATTTTGCTAGCTCGGTTAGCAGCATTGAATCCTGCTTTGTCAGCATCAAAAGCAAGAACTATATTACTAGACAATCTACGAATTAAACCCAAATTAGAAACGACATTTTCTTTGGAAATTGTAGAATCAGAAAGAGCTGTTCCTGAAGTAGCTACTGTGTTTTTGAATCCAGCCTGATGAGACAAAATTAAATCGAACTGCCCTTCTACTAAAATCGAAAAATTATTTTTACGAATTGAATCTTTGGCTTTGTCTAAACCGTAAAGTACAGCAGATTTACTAAAGATTGGAGTCTCTGGGCTATTTAAATATTTTGCCGATTTTCCATCATCTACAAATATTCTACCAGAAAAAGCAATTACTCTTCCACTTGAATCACTTATAGGAAACATAATACGTCCACGAAAACGATCGTAAAATCTATCGTCTTTCTTTTTTATCAAACCAACAGTTTCAATATCTTCTTTTTTAAATCCTTTTTGGACTAAATAATCTAATACAGATGTCCAAGACTCCGGAGCATAGCCGATTCTAAAAGATTTAATAGATTGATCATTAACACCTCGATTCAAAAGATAACTTCTCGCTTCAATATTATTTGCAAACATTTTTTGATAAAAAGATGTTGCTTCTTCCATAATCTCACAATATATATCTGTTTTATCTTTTTCTTTGCTCTTAAAATTTTCAAGAGGAACACCTGCACGTTCTGCAAGTATTTTTAAAGAACCTAAAAAATCAGTTCCTTCAAAATGTTCAACAAAAGAAAATATGTCCCCTTTGGCTCCACATCCAAAACAATAATACATTCCCCTATCTGGCGATATTGAAAATGAAGGAGTTTTCTCATTATGAAATGGGCATCGAGCCTTATAGTTCTTACCTGCTTTTTCTATTGTCATATAGGAAGAAACCACATCGACAATAGAAAGTCTCTCTTTAATTTTCGGAACTGATGAGTTCATATTTATTCTTTTGTAAACTTAATACTATGCTTGGGTGTCTCTTGATTCTTCGTTTACTTCTTCTGTTTCTACTTTGGGACGTTTAACACCAAATCCTGTTCCAGCTGGTATAAGATTACCAATAATAACGTTTTCTTTAAGTCCTCTTAGATTATCAATACCCCCTCTGATTGCGTTGTTTATTAATACTCTGTTTGTATTTTGGAATGAAGCAGCAGATAACCAACTTTTTGTTGTTAATGAAACTTCTGTAATACCCAAAACAATAGTTGAAGCTTCTGCCTTTCTACCATTACCCTCTTTTTCTATACGATTATTTTCTTCAATTAATTCGATTGTTTCAACGATTTCTCCTGGAGAGAAAGTAGTATCTCCTGCATCTTTAATTCTTTTACGTGAAAACATTTGGCGAATAATTATTTCAATATGTTTTCTTGAAATTGAAGCACTCTGCAAATCATAAACTTTATTTATTTCATCAACAATGTATTCTTCTGCTTTTTCTTTACTACCATATTTTACGATTTCATTAATATCAGCAGAACCATCTGTGAGCAACTCACCTTTTTTAACTTTTGAACCAACTTTAACTAAAATTTGACGACGAGATGGAACTGTATATTCGATTTCGTTACTCCCCTTACCACTAGTTGGAATTTTATTTTCTGTTTTTAAATCAGAAAGAACACGAACTAATTTTTCTTTTCCATTGTCTGAAATGTCAACAACTTCACCGTCAGAAACTGAGATGATAGCTGGATTTTTAGGAATACGTCTTTCAAAAATTTCTTCAACACGAGGAAGACCAGTAGTAATATCCACAGTAGCAACTCCTCCTGCGTGGAAAGTACGTAGAGTAAGCTGTGTACCAGGCTCACCAATAGCTTGAGCTGCAATGATACCTACCGCTTGACCAATTTCAATCATACAGTTACGTCCCAAATCTAGTCCATAACAATTTCTACAAATTCCATGTACTGTCTCACAAGAAAGTGGAGTGCGAACAAAAGCTTCTTTTACTCCAGCTTTCTCTAATGATCTAGAGTCTTCCTTTGTTATCAATACTCCTTTCTTAGCTAAAATTTTTCCTTCATCGTCTTTGATATCTGCAAGTAAAACACGTCCATTAATGTATTTAGCAAATACACCATCTACAGCGACTATTTTTTTACCATTTTTTGTTCCACAATCTTCTTCTGTAATTACAACATCTTGAGCAACGTCGACTAAACGACGTGTTAGATATCCAGCTTTAGCAGTATTCAAAGCCGTATCAGCTGCTCCCTTACGAGATCCGTGAGTTGTAATGAAATATTCAAGAGGAGAAAGACCTTCGATATATGATGGAATAATTGGAAAGTCGAGTGTTTCTCCTGAAGTATTTACAATCAAACCTTTCATTCCACACATCTGAACAAGAGATCCCATATTTCCGCGAGCTCCGGAAGTTATAAGGTCATATGTAGAACTCTTTGAATCTAGAGTTGCTGGAATTATTTTTTCGATTTCTTTTTTAGCGTGCTCCCATATTTCAATGACTTTTTGATATTGTTCATTTTCAGAAAGCAAACCATCATTAAATTGTTCACGAACTAATTCTTCTTCCTTTCTGTATTTATCAACAATAACACCCTTTCCTTCTGGGACTGTAACATTATCTATTCCCCAAGTAACTCCAGAGTAAGTTGCATAGTGATATCCGAAATCTTTAATTTTATCCAAAACTTTTGGAGTTTCATCTATACCATAGTGAACAATAAGTTCATCAACAAGTAGAGACATACGCTTAATAGTTATTTCTTCATTCAAGTAAGGGAAATCATCTGGGAAAATACTATTAAAGAATAATCTACCAACTGTTGTTTCAAAAGGTTTACTTTCAAATGCATTGTATCTAACTTTTTCACTTCCTAGAACTTTAATTTTTGCACGGAAAGTAATTACTCCTAGATCAAAAGCCATGATTGCTTGGTTTGGACTTGAAAATGCCATTCCTTCTCCTTTTTCTCCATCAACAGATTTTGTCATCCAGTAACAACCAAGAATAATATCCATCTTTGGCATAACGATTGGAGAACCATCTTGAGGCTTAAGCAAATTTTTATTTGAAGCCATGTATTCCTTTGCTTCCATTTGAGCCATATCAGAAAGTGGAACATAAACAGCCATCTGGTCTCCATCGAAGTCAGCGTTGAAACCAGCACAGACTAATGGATGAACCTGAATAGCATTACCTTCAATAAGAATAGGATTGAAAGCTTGAATACCTAAACGGTGAAGTGTAGGTGCACGGTTTAGAAGAACATATTTGCCTTGAATTACTTCTTCTAACATTGCCCAAACTTCTGGAGTTCTTTCTTCAATAAGCTTGTTTGCTCCACGAATATTGAATGCCAATTCAGCTTGTAAAATTTTAGAAATTACAAATGGTCTGAAAAGTTCAAGAGCCATGTGTTTTGGCAAACCGCAACGATCAAGAGCAAGCTCTGGACCGACGACGATAACTGACCTTGCAGAATAGTCAACTCTTTTACCAAGAAGATTCAACCTAAACAATCCTCTTTTTCCTTTCAAGTTATCAGCGAGTGATTTGAGCGGTCTCTTCTGTGAGGAAGTCATTGCCGAAAGCATTGAGTTTCCATGTCTGATGGAGTTATCAATAAGCGCATCGACAGCTTCCTGTAAAATTCTTTTCTCATTTCTCAAAATAACATCCGGCGCATGAATTTCTTTGAGCTTAAGCAATCTGTTATTTCTGTTTATGTACTTGCACTGGCAGCTATTATCGGTCATGATGTCAGTATTTTTCTGAAATTCAAAGGGGGAAAAGGTGTGAATACCACCTTAGGTGCATCAGTTTTAATTGCTCCATTTTCTGTTTTCATTTCGGTAGCTGTCTATTTTATTGTGAAAATGCGGTTTAAATACGTTTCGCTGGGTTCCATGATTCTGGGAATATCACTGCCATTTACTGAATTAATTTTTCATGGGTTTACTTCAACTTTTTATTATTTGATGTTTTGCATGGCTCTAATTATACTCATGCACCGTAAGAATATCGTCCGGTTATTGCATAATCAGGAACTTTCGTCCTGAAAAGTCCTAAACTCAGCTTTCCTGGATGGGGACTTTCTTTATTGTACTATTCAATCCTAAGATCCATATCGATTTGTAATCCAACAATTGTATTGCAGATTTTTTTTGCGAAAGACTGACCCTGCTATCGTTTAAGTCACTTCCCGTTTAACTATTTGCCTTCTTTAGATTCGGCTACTTATATTGGAACGGTTACTTGAACAAGTGAAAAAGGCGAGGCTTTTTTGTCATCGCTTTCCAATTATCAGAACCAATATCCGAAGTAGTCCGAGAAAGTTAGTTTTTCAGTTGAATATGAGTATCCCAAAGTCATATCCAGTGGTCCAAAAAGTGTTTTCAATGAATATTTTATACCCGTACCGAATATCAAATCCTTTCCCGTTGACATATCATTCCTTGACCATAAGGCTATTTATTAATACAGAAACATGCTGTAAACTGGTAACTTTAAACCGAAGGCCAATTAATCCGATGTATGCAAAGCGCCCCGTCAGGTTAACGGCCGAAAGCCCTATGAAAGGTAGATGGTAATTGAAATACAGTGATTAGGGTTCTCCCCCGACGAGTGTTATTTTAGCCGTAGTAAATGTCAATTACTCCACCTGAAATATCAATTGATCCCTTTTGAATTACAATTTTGTATGGATCTGGTATGTATCAGAATAAAATACAGCTACAATTTACTTGTAACTGTATTTTATTCAAGTAGCGAGAACCGGGGATGATCCGGTGACCTCATGATTATGAATGTCGTAGACATTTTGTGTACTATTTATCATCTAACTGTATTTCAGGTAGATTTAAACTTTTCACAATTAAATATATTGAATTGCCTATCACTATTTGTCATATTTCAGGTAAGGAGCCTGTCAAGATTTTCCCGGAGATTTTCCCCCGCAATGTACCAGCAGATTTCCATTGATTCTAACCAAATCATCGATTTTCAATGAATCGGCTTAATAACCTAACTAAAGCTTATACTTTTGTTTAATTCACAAGGTTAAAATAGGATCTTTAAGACAAAAAAATACCCCGTTCAAGGTTAAGGAGTAAAAATTACTGCTTCAGTACTTATTATAAATATTTAACAATACTTCAAGGAATTAGGCATTAAGGAGTAACTTAAAAAATGTTTATTTATTAAAAGTCTGATTTTATCAATTTTTTGCCGAATATTGTCGCGGAATTATAACTAAACAACTCTTATGACAAAAAATACAACTGAATTAGCGGGTTCAAATAAACCTTCAGGCTGGCAGGAATTCTGGATAAAAGAGGACTGGTGGGCCGTTTGGCTTGGTCTTGGCATCGTAATTCTGGCCTATGTTTTTTATCTGACCGGCTCCAGCATCTCATGGATTGCAGTAGCTCCTGCCAAATGGTCAACCTGGTCACAACTTGCCACCCAATTTTCAACAAATGCGGTTCGGTACGTCGCTTTGCTTGGTGCTTTTTTGATTCTCTTCACTATTGTAATATCATTCATAGGGCAAAAGCCCAAGGTTTTTATTCCATCTTTTATATTTGTCTTTATCTTTTCTGCAATCATCTACACCGCTGGCAGCTGGGATCAAGCTAATCGCTATAATCTGGAACCGCCACTGGTGGCTCTCCTGCTTGGACTGATAATTTCAAATTTAATTGGATTGCCCCGTTGGCTCGATGCAGGCTTCCGGGTCGAATTTTATATTAAACTTGGCATTGTCCTGTTGGGAGCCACTTTGCCCTTCACGTTAATTATCTGGGCTGGGCCTGTAGCTATTTTGCAGGCTTCAATTGTCTCCATCGTTACCTTTTTAGTGATCTACTTAACAGCCCGGAGGCTGGGTCTGGACAACCGTCTGGCTGCAGTATTAGGGGCGGGTGGCGCTGTCTGTGGTGTGTCAGCATCGATTGCGGTTGCTGGTGCAGTTCGGGCCAAGAAAGAGCACCCCCCAATTGCCATAAGTCTGGTCATATTCTGGGCCATTATTCTCATTTTTGCCTTACCATTGATTTCACGCATGCTTCACCTTTCGACTGGAGTAGCCGGCGCCTGGATTGGGACATCCGAATTCGCAGACGCTGCCGGCCTGGCTGCTGCTCAGTCCTATGGTGGCTTGGCTGGTACAGACTTGAGTATATCAGGAACGCCGGACCAGGCCCTTGCATCCTATACACTGATTAAAGTTATCGGACGAGACATGTGGATCGGGATCTGGGCATTTGTATTGGCACTCATTTCAGTCACAGTTTGGGAACGTTCTGAAACCAACTCAAAAGTTCAGGTCGGACAGATATGGTGGCGCTTCCCCAAATTCATAATTGGGTTCCTAATCGCTTCGGTACTTACAACGTTGATAGTTCGTGGAAATACATTGGTCGATTACAATAAATTGGTGAAACCCTCCCTTATCGTCCCTATTACGTCGTTGCGAACTTGGGTGTTCACCTTTAGTTTCTTTAGTATCGGGCTTACTACGCGATTCCGCGAATTGGCCACTGCCGGCATCAAACCCTTTTTAGCGTTCACTTTCGGAGTCGTTGTAAATGTAATTTTGGGATATATCCTTTCAGTAATCGTTTTCGGTCATTACTGGTCTTCCTTTGTGACGCATTGAGGAATGAACCGGGCATCTTTTAAAATAAACCACAAACCTGGATGAATAAAATCAATAAACGAGCGGCATCCGACCATTAAAAATAATTTTGAACGGATGAAACCCTCATGAACCTACATCCACAAAAGGCAATGTATAAATCATTGAGGGTTCCACACAGATCAAGAATCTAAATATTGGCAAGTAATTAAATTTTATACGGGTGAAAATTTTCAATTCAATTCAATTGGGTACTTCCGGGCCAATCTGCCAAATTTGTACCTATTTCCTAAACGATCCGGCTCTCATCGAAAAGGTCTATCCAGGACTTAAGGTCATGAGTTCTGGGTTTGCCTCCGTGCGGGATCAGGACGGTTTCTGCGATTATAATCAATTGTATCTTTCTGCACGGGACCATTGTAAATACTTTGCCCCATGCATATCTGAATTTAACGAATAGGAGGCGATAGAAAACTGTTACCATCCAAATTTATTCTGATAGATAAATCTCACGTTTTAAGGTGTCGATTTTGGATGGAAAAATTTCTGTATAAACAATTTCCCAGGGACGACCACTCTTGGTGGAAGATATCTACCATCTGTCAATGTGGCACATTTAACTGTATCTATCTCTATATTTAACTGTTATCCGGTCCTAAACGGATATATTCGTTTCTATCCGTTTATTGTGATGCTTTCCATATTTATATGATCTATTTTTAATAAACTTAATTTAAAATGTATGGAAAACAAAATTTCATTCGTGATTAGTGATGAAGCTAAGGCCAATATTGGCAAAGCAATTGAGACAATTATTCAAAACCTGCCTGGACTGGTTAACCTCACTGCGGTTGACCGTCGTACCCTGCCTAAGATGGGAGATAAGTCATTTGCATTTGTAAGCAAGTCCTTTGAATATGCTGTTCAGAATCCTAAAGTTATTCCTGGCTTCCTGGATATGGCCGAATTTGAAAAGGATACAATTGGCATGGCAGAACTTAAAAAGGTACTGATTCCACTGCGCCAGCTTGTTGAAAAGCTCGATGACACTACGCTGCTTACCGGGAGTGAAGCCCTCTCCTCTGCACTTGTCTTTTATACGGCATTAAAAGGGGCTGCAAAGGCAGGTGAACCTGGGATGAAAACGGTTTATGCCGACTTGCAATCACGTTACCCGGGTCATTCGAAGAGCGTTGCACCAGTTAATAATCCGGTTGTCAATTAGTCATTAATTGCCTGAAGAGTAGAATTTGCCACCTGCCGGGTATATCTTTTCACTCTGCAGGGGGCATTTTATTGTAATATGAGAATATATCAGTTTTCGGCTGTGCAGGTTGTATCATTAGTCTTTTTTCTGCTGATTTACGCAAAGAAGGCTTAACGTTGCACCTTTATATTGTGTTTTAAAGTAATGCTTTTTGCGGCTCTGTGTTTAAATTTTCCACTTTTGGAACATCCTCAATGCTTCGTTGAAAACTATTTCCCTCGAAGAAGGGTTTACAACCTTACCAACCGCATATAACTTCCGGAATTCAGCTTTGAACTCTGAATGATCAGAAAATAGTTTCCAAAATGCACCACCGGAAGTTCAGCATTCAGATGAACGATTCCAATTTGCACCTCTGCGCTTCAACGATTCTTAAGCGAGCTTTAAACAGGCATGAATTTTCTTTAAATGGTTTGTAATTTTCTTTTAAACTGAACAGAGGTTCTTTGATTTTGAATATCTGCCAGGCAATTTATGGATCCGGTTCTGCTTCTCCCGGGTAAAAAGGTGTAGGTTGGAAGCTCAGCAGTGCAAGGTTTGAGCTTCGATCAGCTTCGGGAAGATAAGAATCCGCACGCTTGAAGCCCGTTAAAATATACTGAAAGATCAGGGCTCCGGAGAGATTGCCTGCAGAATCTCTGCCGATAGGTTTCACTCCGTATTAAGAAGATGTGCTCTGATTGAAGTAAATGAAAGAACTGGCATTAAAAACCGTTGACCTGGTATGGCCGTGACTCCAGGAGATTCTGTATTACATTTTTAAACACCCTCCGCAGTCTTTATCTCCTCCTTGGTTAAACTTTAAAGTTGGTAAGCCAACTGGTAGATTTTCAGATACAAGGGAGGAAGTATCTAAAATGGAATTTATCATTAATAAAAAAAATTAAGGTGGAATGGCTCATCAATCTATAACCCAGTGTGTATGGTTCAAAGAGATCATCGGGTATCGACCAATAAATAATGAAGAAAATTGGAAAGGTCGGTGTTAAATCCACCAATCTTTATCCAGAAAACATTTCAATTGAAACGTTTATTTTTGGAAGATTATGACCGGATGATCACCTTAACGAACACAAAAAGACAAACTCAACGAAATTATTGAATCGGAATAAATTAATCTAATTTGTAATAGGTTGATGAAGAACAGAGAGATAATTGTTCTTTTAACTATTCAAAATAGGTTGTCAATATACCCTGGTCAGAGTGATAAATATAAAACTGTATAGATAGACAATTTACGCCTGCATATCCAATAAGTGGTGAAACTTGGTAAAAGTATTCGTTAATCTCACCTTATTACAGAATTCAGTTAGTTCATTAAAATTCGCTTGAGTAGATCAATTTAACAAGGGTATCCATCCTTAGGTTGATCTGATCAACCGTGAATAATGAAGTTAATTCTCTATCTTGCAAATGTGGATACAGATTCTATTGGATTGAAATTAGTTCCGTACCCTCTTATTGTTGGTATTAAGGTTATTTTTTTATCTTTACTTCTTAAATCATTGTATATTAAATGAAGAAGCACCTACTAATAGCTCTAATTTTTTTACTTTTCATTTTATTTGGATTTTCGCAAAACCCCGCAATACGAAAATTCAAGGTTGGCTTTTCTCAGTGTACTAATGCAGATACATGGCGCAAAACTATGTTTTCTGAGATGCTCAACGAGCTTACGTATTACCCAAATCTTGAGCTTATTACGAAGAATGCCGAGAATAATAGTGTAAAACAAGTAAAGGATATAAATGAACTGCTTTCAGAAAATATCGATTTGTTGATCGTTTCCCCTAACGAATCGGAACCACTCACTCCTATCGTGAAAAAGGTTTATCAAAAAGGAATTCCTGTAATTCTAATTGACCGGAAAATAGAATCTGAGGACTATACAGCCTTTATCGGAGCCAATAATTATCAAATCGGCAAATCAGCTGGTAAATATGCCGTAAAGTTGTTGAAGGGAAGTGGTAAAATCCTTGAAATTGAAGGATTAATGGGTTCCTCGCCTACCCGTGAACGACACAATGGTTTTCTGGATGAAATATCCAAATTCCCTGGTATATCAATTGTGAAATCAAAATCAGGAGAGTGGGAATACACAGGTGGGTGGAAAATTATGAATGAAGCTCTTTCCGAAAAGCTGGAATTTGATATGGTTTATGCTCATAACGATGTTATGGCCTTGGGAGCCTACAACTCCTATATCAAACAAAAGAAGGAGAAAAACATTTTTTTTATTGGAATTGATGGATTACCCGGTTCAGATGGAGGAATTCAGGCCGTAATAGATAAGAAATTTGATGCAACATTACTTTATCCCACAGGGGGCCGGATATCCATCTCATTGGCCGCAGACATATTAAATAATAAACCATTTTATAAGGAGAATGACCTGAATACCATGGTTATAGACTCTTCAAACGTGAAAGCTGTTAAGTCTCAGTCAGAGGAGATATTGTCGCTTCATAAGAACATAGACTCGACCAAACAAAACTTTGATCTGCAATTACAAAGATTTTATAGCCAGCAGTTTTGGTTAATCGTTTCAGTGGTTTCACTTTTTTTGGTTATTATACTGGTTACTTTGTTATTCAGAGCTTTCCGTAATAAACAACTGGCAAATCAAAAATTAGAAATTCAAACAAAAGAAATTATACGTCAGAATGAGGAGTTGAAAAGCATCAGCCTCCAGTTGGAGGAGGCAACCCTGGCAAAACTTCGTTTCTTTACAAATATTTCGCATGAGTTTCGAACCCCTCTCACTCTGATACTTGGTCCACTTGAGGATATTATGAGTAATTCCCGCCTTACGCCAGAATTGCTTAACAGGCTTCAGATGATGCATCGTAATGCAATTCGATTGCTCCGATTAATCAATCAGCTGATGGATCTGCAAAAGATGGACAGCTCAAAGATGAGAGTTAATGCTGGATATTTTGATATAGTGCAATTTACTAGGGAGATAAAAGAATCATTTGATGAATTGGCAAACAAGAAACACATCGACTATCATTTCACTACGGATATGCCCAAACAGGAACTCTTATTTGATAAAGATAAGGTGGATAAAATATTATTTAATTTACTTTCGAATGCGTTTAAGTTTACCTCAGATTCAGGAAAAATTGAAATTTTCATCCAAAATACCAAGCACCAATTTAAAGACCAAATGTGTGATGCTGTTAAAATCACTGTTAAAGATAATGGAGTTGGCATCTCAGAAAATCAGCTGGCATGGATTTTTGAGATTTTTTACCGTGGGGATCATCAGGTAGATCGAATTATTGAAGGAACAGGGGTTGGATTAGCATTGTCGAAGGGATTCATAGATTTGCTCAAAGGTGATCTGACGGTTGAAAGTAAAAAGGGAGATGGGTCATCATTCCATGTTTTTCTTCGTCATGGTAAGGACCATATTAATTCGGACGAAATTATTCTGAAAGACAAAAACTATGACCGTATCGGAAGACAAATTGAGACAGACGCGGAATCTTCAGTTAAAACACAGGATAAGGAAATGGAAAAGAATCCAAAACAGCACAATAGTTTTGATTTCCCATTTTCAATTTTGATAGTTGAAGATAATTCTGATGTGCGGTCCTTCATAAAGAATTGTCTTCTGGACAAATATAAAATCTTTGAAGCCTCAAATGGGAAGGAGGCTTTGGACAAAATTGACCAAGAAGAACCTGATCTTATTATTTGCGATGTGATGATGCCTGTGATGGATGGACTAGAGTTCACAAATAAGCTGAAATCGGATATTAATATTTGTCATATTCCTGTGATTCTACTTACTGCACGGTCATCACATGAGGAGAAGATTGAGGGATTGGAGACTGGAGCTGATTCATATATGCCTAAACCATTTAACAGTAGACACTTATTGGTTAGGGTCCGTAAATTAATCGAAACCAGACAAAAGATTAGGAAACACTATCAGGAAAACATGCTTTTGCCAAATACTGGAGAGAACAGAATTTCTCAACTGGATAACTCTTTTCTAAAACGATGCGTTAAAACCATCGAAAAAAACATACAGAATAGTGATTATGGAGTCGAAGAGCTAAGTACAGAAATTGGTCTCTCAAGAGTACATGTTTACCGG
>Ga0118677_10012987_pt1 | contig 12093 bp, 11 predicted proteins | sample AliMusrvi5mmetaG_FD_86154 | JGI IMG/M metagenome (GOLD analysis project Ga0118677, IMG submission 86154)
ATGGGTGGGGAAAAACTGGGCCTGCCATCAGCTCTCCCATGCCGCTGCAAAAAAGTCGTCATATTTGCTCTTTACCGATGCTGACACGATTCACGGTCCTGGCTGTGTAAACACAGCCATCGAATACGCCCGGCTTGTTCGATCTGATCTGCTTTCACTCTGGCCACGCCAGATCACTGGCACCTGGTCTGAGAAAATGGTAATACCCCTCGGCTATCTCCTTTTCATGGCATTCCAGCCTCTGCCGTTGCTGACATGGTTGCAGTCATGTCCCCATAGAGTGACACGATGGGGACTGACACGATCCTTCCTCGCTTCATTGGGGGCCGCTAACGGCCAGTTCCTTCTGTTTCGACGTGACGCTTATTTTTCACTCGGAGGTCACGAGGCGATGAAGGATCATCTGGTTGAAGATATCGCCTTCGGTCGCATGGTTGCGGCTGCAACGGGGACCGGAATGCGGCTGGTCAACGCCGATGGCATGGATCTTTTGCAGTGCCGTATGTATTATGGATTTGCGGGGCTTTGGGAGGGATTTTCCAAGAATCTTCGACCTGTTTTTGAGGAATCGTTTCTACGCTTTCTGCTATTCGGGATTGTGATTGGTGGTCTTTTTCTCATGCCTTTCTGTCTTCTTGGAATTGGTCGTCAATCCAGCTCCGCTGCCCTGAGCGCGGTTCTTCTGATTTTTGCAATACGACTTCTCCTGACTCTCAGGTTCCGAACCTCTTGGGTTGGCTTTTGGCTTCACCCGTTTGCAATCGGCCTTGCCCTTCTCATGGCCATGAACAGCTGGCGTCTCTGCCTTGCGAGGGAAATTCGTTGGAAGGGTCGACGTTATTCAGGATCCACCCGCAGCCCGATTTAGTGCACCTCTGTGTCGGTAATGGTGAAGACTAGAAGCTGAAAGCGGGGGGCTCTTGTCGTTCGTGAGCGAAACTTGAAGAGACTTGGAATTGTCAATAGCACCATTCTTCATCATTCTCTTAAGCAAACCGCATTGCCATGCCCATCCTCAATCTACTCCCCGAAGACAAATGTCGATTTGATGAAATTTCCCTAGGGGAGGTGATGCTCCGGCTTGATCCTGGGGAGGGTCGCATCAAGACAGCCCGTTCCTTTCGAGTCTGGGAGGGTGGCGGGGAATATAATGTCGCTCGTGGCCTGAGGCGGTGTTTTGGTCTTCGCACGGCAATCCTAAGTGCCTTTGCAGACAACGATGCGGGGAGACTTGTAGAGGATCTCATACTGCAGGGAGGAGTTGATGAATCGTTACTCAAGTGGGTTCCATATGATGGCATCGGCCGAACTGTCCGCAACGGTCTGAATTTCACTGAGCGTGGTTTTGGTGTTCGTGGTGCGGTAGGCATCTCAGACCGTGGTAATACGGCCGCCTCTCAGATTAAGCCGGGAGACTTCGATTGGGACGAGATTTTCGGGAAGCTCGGCACCCGGTGGTTTCATACGGGTGGAATTTTTGCGGCCTTGAGCGAGAGTACGGCCGAGGTCGTGATCGAGGCGACCGCCGCGGCGCGAACTCATGGTGTGATTGTTTCCTACGATCTTAACTACCGCCCCTCACTCTGGAAGGGCATTGGAGGAAAGGATAAAGCACGGGAAGTCAACAGAGGCATCGCGAAGAACGTCGATGTCATGATTGGTAACGAGGAGGATTTCACAGCCTGCCTCGGTCTTGAGGTCAAGGGGACAGATCACAATCTCACCAACCTTGAGCGCGCAAGCTTCAGGAACATGATTGGCGAAGCAGTCACCACATTTCCCAATTTCAAGGTAGTTGCCACAACGCTACGAGGGGTTAAAAGTGCCACAGTGAACGACTGGGGTGCTATCTGCTGGGCGGATGGCGTGTTTTATGAATCCACCCAATATCCTAATCTTGAGATCATGGACCGCGTAGGTGGAGGGGATAGCTTTGCCTCGGGGCTCATCTTTGGCTTTCTAACAGGCTGCAGTCCACAGGAAGCGGTCAATCTTGGCGCAGCACATGGTGCGCTCGCCATGACAACACCCGGTGACACCTCAATGGCCTCCCTGTCCGAGGTAAGGAAATTGGCCGGCGGAGGTGGAGCCCGGGTTGATCGTTGATTGCTTTACCTGAGCTTTTTGCCTCCGTTTAACTGACTTCTAACGCTCCGTTCCCTTCCTTTCGAGAGGACAATGTCATGACGACTTGGCTCCCGTCATAGGTTTCTGATTTAATCATCAATCACATGGCCACGCTCAATTCTCACTATCTGAAGCTCAAGGCAGGCTATCTTTTTCCCGAGATAGCTCGTCGCGTGAAAATTTTTACTGAGGCGAATCCCGAAGTTTCCTCCCGGATGATCCGTTGCGGTATTGGAGATGTTACCGAACCGCTTCCCCTTTCCGTCCGAAAGGCGATGCATGCGGCCGTCGACGAGATGGGCACCCTAGAGGGATTTCATGGCTATGGACCGGAGCAGGGGTATGAATTTCTTCGATCCGCGATTGCCCTGCATGACTACCGTGACCGCGGACTTGAAGTGGCTGATGATGAGATTTTTGTGTCCGATGGTTCAAAGTGTGACTGCGGAAACATCCTGGATATCCTGGGTCCAGACAACCGGATCGCAGTCATGGATCCTGTCTATCCTGTCTACGTCGATACCAATGTCATGGCAGGAAACACGGGCGATCCTAACGAGGATGGTTCGCACGGTGGGATTCTCTATCTCGAATGCACGGCTGAGAACGGGTTTGTCCCCCCGGTTCCGAGCGAAAAAGCCGACATCATCTATCTTTGTTTTCCCAACAATCCTACAGGTGCGGTTGCTACGCGTGAGTCCTTGGAACAATGGGTTGCCTACGCGCGGGAAAACCAATCCCTACTGCTCTTTGATGCCGCCTATGAGGCCTACATTAGAGACCCCGGAATCCCCCGCTCCATCTACGAGATTCCTGGGGCAAGGGATTGTGCGATCGAATTCCGAAGTTTTTCCAAGAACGGAGGTTTTACTGGTGTCCGTTGTGCTTTCACCGTTGTTCCAAAAGGGCTCACGGCATTGAGTGCGGACGGTGAGCATCGGCCCCTCCATGCCCTCTGGCATCGTAGGTTCACTACAAAATTCAACGGTGTAAGCTATATCACCCAACGGGCTGCGGCCGCACTCTACAGTCCTGAGGGAAGAGCCCAGGTCGCGGAACTTGTCAGCCATTACATGGGAAATGCCGAAATTCTTCGAGAAGCCGTACAATCATGCGGGCTGAAGGTTTATGGGGGGGTGAATGCCCCCTATATCTGGGTGAAAGGACCGAACGGACTAACGAGTTGGCAGATGTTTGACAGGATGCTCGCAGAGTCGAACATCGTTATCACACCAGGCAGCGGATTTGGACGGGCTGGTGAAGGATATTTCCGCATATCGGCCTTCAACAGCCGGGAAAAAGTCCTGGAGGCTGCCACCCGACTACAGTCAATGGTTTGGTAGATCAGGCGCTCTTTTCGCTCTCTTCCTGTAAGAGAGAACCCTAGGGTTTATGAATTCCTCCAGCGGGATTTCCAGAGGGAAAATCCAAGGACGAAAATCATACCAAGCCTAACAAGTGATTCAGGGTCCGGTTCCGGAACGGAATTAACAATGGCAGCTAGTTGGGAGTCGTAGGCGCTCAACTGAACAAAGGCGGAACCCGTGTAATTAGTGCCAGTGTTCGGGTTTGTACTGTTGTAACTGACAAGGGCTTCATTGATGCCAGCCAGCTCCCAAGTTGAGCCAACCTTGATGAAGTCGCCACCTCCCGAGTCCCCAAGGATAACTGTACTGTAGTTTGTGTTAGTATTGACCGTGGTGAAGTCGACGCTGTTCCAGCTGTAGACTGAAAAGGGTTGGTTAGTCAGGAAAACAGAGCTAGTTCCCCAGGATTCAGAGCCAAAACCGGAAGCCCCCCCGTAGCCTATCATGACGATTTCTTTGCCACTTGTTGGCGCATTTGATGTCAAGGTCAGATCAGGCAGTGTAAGGCTGGATCCCGTAGTGGAAATCGTTGAAATCTGAAAGAGATTTAGATCGGCATTGGTAGAGCCCGTAAGGCTGTTCGTGAAATTACTGTAAGATACACCTGTAGAGTCATAAACATTGCCGTCCAGGGTGAATGATGTGAGAGGGAGTGGCCCCACGTGAGCTGCAGTAAGAACCCATCCGTTTCCCAGATAGGTGCCACTGGCTGAACCGTTGGTGATGCTGCCCACATAATTCCATCCGGTATTTGTTCCGGAACCCCACCCGCTGGACCAACCAGAGAGGTAGGAACTGATATTATCATTAGTATTAAAAGTGGCGTTTCCGTTGGTCACTGTTTCCACGGCCTGAGTCGGGCTAATCGCAAGCAGAAGCAGTATCGGAAGCAATCGGAGTTTCGAAATCACGTTTTGGAAGGGATTCATGAAGTGAAAATCTATTTTACATTCAGTTACCATGAAACGTTCCCGGTAGCAATGTGGGACGGGAGTTCCGGATCCCTCATTCCTTCATATTTCTGGCGAACTAAAGGTGCAGGTTTACCCCTGAAACTACCTCTGAGTTACGGGGTAACGGACAGAAGTCGATCCATGACCTCCATGTTCCGTAGAGTCTCACCGAGACCCAAGTGGGGGGTGCGCCCATGCAAGATTGCATCTGCAAAATCCTCAACTTCAAGGCGGTAGCGGTCACTTCCATTGACCGGAATTTCACGACTTTCCTCTCCAATGGTGAGTTTTAGGGAGCCGGGATTATCAAAAAATGTATCGGGGATCTCGAGTGCTCCCAAGGTTCCGACGATTTCCGAAAAGACGCGCTTCTGTGCATTGAATCCGCAGTTTAGAGAGGCTATCAATCCCGTTGGATAGCTCAGCAGGGCTGAAAAAATCGAGTCCACTCCTCCCGACTTTAGGCTCTCGACGGAAAGATGTTGGGGCAATGAGTTTTCTGGCTGCATCGAGCCAGCGCGAACAATTTCATCCACCACCAGGCCGATAAAATTCAGGGGATAGCAACCCACATCATAGAGGGCTCCACCACCCAGTTCGGGCCTGAGCTTTATTGAAGAGGGATTTGCGAGCAGAAAGCGGAAGGTTGAGGCGACGAATCTGATCTCACCCAAGACTCCGCTGCGGAGAACCTCTAGCACGGTTTTAGTCCGCTCTGTATAGCGATACATGAAAGCTTCCATCAGTCTTACCCCGTTAGCCGAGCAGGCTTCAGTCATGCGACGAACTTCTCCCGCATTCAGGGCCAGGGGCTTTTCGCAAAGCACGTGTTTGCCATTTTCGGCCGCCTTGACGGTCCATTCACAATGGAGCGAATTGGGGAGGGGGATATAGACGGCCTCCACAGCAGAATCGCGTAAAAGCTCGTCGTATCCCCCGAAAGTCGCTGGCGGGTTATAACGAGTCCTACATTCTGCCAGCTTGCTTTCCTCCCGGGATGCAATCGCATAAAATTGAGAATTGCTTGACCGCAGGATCGCAGGAATGAAGCTTTCCCGCGCAATTCGAGCGTAACCGAGAACACCCCAACGGATTTTTTTCTCTTCAGTCGTTACTGAATGGTGTGGCTGGTTCATCCACTTTCGTTTGGCAAAAAGGAGTTTCTTGGGAAAGAGTCGCCACTCTAATTCAACAAGCCGTTGAGATAGTCTGAAGGTTCGTACCTTTCGATCAGGATTTCCGATTGATCACCGCGTTTCATTAGAACCTTGTTAACCTGAATTTCTGGGGTCTTGTGCGGGGCAAAAAGGATGTCGTCGTGAGTGGCATGGCTTTTCTCAGCGAACATGGATGGAATGAGGTGACCTCCCAGATGATCACTACGTCCTGTCGCGACATGAACTGTGCCTCGAACCTTCTCGTCCTGAATGTCCCGGCCGCTCACCGGCAGCAGTTGCGTACCGAGTCCTAATTCGCCGATTTCTCCGGTGACAGGGTCGGAGGCAAGTTTGGCATTGTGGGACGCTATGGTTGTGGGATTTCCCTTGATCAACTCAGCTTTCAAAATCCGTCCACCGGTGACAATCATCCTTCCTAGGGTTCCATCCTCATACTTGTAGGGAAACTCGCCCTCTGCACCCTCGGGAACAAAATAAACCTCTCCCGCAGGGAGGTTTGCGACATCTGGGGTATCGCCAAGGCATAGGCCATGGCTTTTTTGGGCTTCCTGGCCATTGAGGATAAGCCGAAGGGTATGGGTGCGTCCCTCGCAGCCGAATTCAATCTCGATCCAGTCAGCCCGGGTCACGCCGAGGCGTAGTTTTTCAGCCTCGACACTCACCTCGTTGTAATCGACCGCCAACCCCGAGGAGAGAATGACATCATTGACTCCATGCAACGTGGCTCCGCGGAACCCATGTTTCTTTGCAAATTCCGTCAGGGGTGCGGTCGCAGAAAAGGTTGAGATACAAAGAATGATGTCGTAATTCGGATAGACATCCCCTGACAGGCTGACGCGCCTTCCGGACGGATCAAATGCCTCGTCTGGCAGATCAAGATTGCTACCTCCGGTGAGCTTGTAGGCGAAGATCTCCCCGCCTTTCAGGCCCATACTATCGAGAAGTCCTCCATTAAGGGGTTTGTGGAAGGACTCGACGGCATGCCGTTGAATCGTGAGATCTGGGTTCTTAAGGAAAGAAAAATCCTTGATCTGTGATGGATCCTCAAGATCGATGAGAATACAGAGTCGTTGTCCCGGTTTCGGGGCGAAAGTGGTTCGGAGAAGGCGCTCAAGACTGAATGGGGGAAAGGAGCGTGCTGCGATTTGCTGGGCGATGGGGAGGGCCATGAATTTTAGATAAACAGGGGTGGATCAAAAACAACTTAATGCCATTAAGTATATCAACCATCCGATTTGTGAAGGATGTTTTTTTAAAAGATGGAACGAAGGTCACACTACTTCACTATGCCTCGTTCGCTTCCGGCTATGAATGCGGCGATTTCTGCGGCTGGTCCGGATCCGGAAAAATCTTTGTGGAGGACTTCCAATGCCTGGGCCGTATTCTTCTTGCTGCGGTAGATCAGCTTGTAAGCCTCGCGAATTTCACGGATGGCATCGACTGAAAACCCGCGCCTCTCAATACCCACGAGGTTGATTCCGCGTATTTCGGCAGGGTTTCCGTCGGCTATCATAAAGGGAGGAACATCCTGCACGATCTTGGTGCAACCTCCTACAATCGCATGTGCTCCGATCCTACAGAACTGGTGGACTCCGCTAAGGCCGCCGATCACGGCATGGTCGCCGACTGTGACATGACCCGCGAGGGTGCCATTGTTTGAGAAGATCACATGATCCCCCACAATGCAGTCGTGGGCGATATGGGAGTATGCGAGAAAATTACCATGATTTCCAATTTTTGTGGTGGAACCCGGATTTGTAGCCCGGTGAACTGTCACGAATTCGCGGAACGTGTTGTATTGGCCGATCTCGAGAAAGGTCGGCTCACCTGAGTATTTGAGGTCCTGGGAACGGTGTCCGATGGATCCATAAGGGTAAAACTCGTTTCCATCGCCTATCCTAGTGGGTCCTGAAATGGTGACATGACTATGCAGTATGCATCCGTTTCCCAGGGAGACGTTGGCGCCCACCACGCAGTATGGCCCGATGACGGTTGACTCCCTGATTGTGGCCGATTCATCGATGACAGCCGTGGGATGGATCCTTGGCATGAGAAAAATTATCTGTTTATGAGGCCAAAAAGCAGTACCCCTTCGGAAACAACCTCGCCATTGACGACGCATTTGCAGGTGGCTTTTCCGAGGTTCCGTCTGGCTTTAAGCATCTCGACATGGATGAAAAGGGTGTCACCAGGAAAAACCGGCTTTCGAAACTTCACCTCGTCGGCGCTCATGAAGTAGCCGATTTTTCCCGAGTTCTCGCTCTTGCGCATCATGACGATCGAGGCTACCTGTGCCATGGCCTCGACCTGGAGGACCCCAGGCATGACTGGATGGCCCGGGAAGTGCCCTTGAAAATAGGGTTCGTTGATAGAAACGCTCTTCACGCCAACCGCTTTGGCGTCACCGTCGAATTCCACAACCCGATCCACCATCAGGAAGGGGTAACGGTGGGGCAGCACCCTCATGACTTCATTGATATCCATCACAGGGGAAGAGGAGGTGACGGGCCTTGGGGCCATTGCAAGAATGTCACAATGGCGCTTCGTGATCGCCCTTGCTAACTCCGTGTTGGGGCCGTGTCCCGGTTTCACGGCCACGATGTGCCCTCGGATGGGGCGTCCCGCCAGTGCTAAATCACCGATGATATCGAGTATTTTGTGACGCACAAACTCGTCTGCAAATCGGAGTGGTTCCTTGCTGAGAACGGACTCTCCCCTGATGACGAGTGCATTTTCCAAGCTCCCGCCCTTGATCAGTCCCTTCTCCATCAGATGTTTCACATCCTCGTAATGGACGAAGGTGCGGGCCGGTGCGATTTCGTTGGCATATATCTCGGGGGTGATTTCCAGTGAGAGATATTGCGTGAAGCGCCCATCATGGCCGGCCTGTGTGCAGGAGATACGAAGGCCGCGATGAGGGAAGATCGACATGATGGAAGTGCCGCTTTCGAGATGGATCGCCTCGCCCGGTTCAAAGTGGCAGCGGGATGCCTCCTGTTCGATGATTCCGGCCTCCCTGATGAGGGTCACGTATGGGGCGGCGCTGCCGTCGCCGATGGGAGGTTCGTTGGCATCCATTTCAATCAACGCGTTATCAACCCCAAGACCAGCCAAGGCGGAGAGGACATGCTCAACCGTCTGGATCTTTGCGTTTCCCTGGACCAAGGTCGTGGCGCGTTCGACGGTCATCACATGATCGACTAGGGCATCAAGCACCGGTTCGTCGGGCAGATCGCTACGGCGGAATTTGTAGCCGTGTCCCGGGGATGCCGGATGTAGGGTGAGTATGACCTGCCCGCCATTGTGCAGGGCGCTGCCCTTCAGGCTGACGGATTTGGCAAGTGTACGCTGGTTTTCCATGTGAGTTATTCTGTTCAGGGAGGGGTCGTGCTTGAATCGGATGCAAGGCATCCGTCCATCACGCTGATGCGGCGGGAGGCCAGAGACGCTACGGCATCGCTGTGAGTCACCATAATGACAGTGGCAGCCCCTCGGGAAGCAATCTTTGATATCACCTCAAGTACTTGTGATGCGTTGGCGCTGTCCAGATTTCCCGTGGGTTCGTCAGCCAGAAGGAGCGAAGGACCGTGGACCAAAGCGCGCGCGATGGCAGCCCTCTGCATTTCGCCGCCGCTGAGTTGGTGGGGATAATGTGCGGCCCTAGGTAGCATCCCCACCTGTTCGAGCACCTCCAGCGCCAAGGCACGGACGTGACGGGGGCTCTCCCCGCGGAGAAGGAGAGGTAGTTCGGCGTTTTCGGCCACGGTCATCGATGGAAGCAGGTTGAAAAATTGGAAAATGATGCCGAGTTTTGTCCTTCGAAATCGGGTCAGTTCCCTGTCGTCAGCCCTTTCAAGATGAACCCCATCAACAACCACCTCGCCTGAGGTCGGTCTATCAAGACCACCCAGAAGGTTGAGCAGAGTGCTTTTTCCTGATCCGCTCGGACCGACGATCGCAACAAATTCCCCCCGCTTGATCTCCACGGAAAATGCATTCAGGGCGGCAACCGGTGGAGAGCCGTAGGTGCGTGAGGCTTTGACTAGACTGATCACGGTGTTCACAAATGAACGGCCTGCCATGTCTGATCAAGCTCCCAAAAAAGCTTCGCTATGCATCCTTGGGGAAACCGACAGCCTGATTGCGATCGAAAAGCCCCCATTTCTGCTTGTGCACCCGACCAGACCGGGAGGTCCAGCTACTCTTTGGGATCAACTGAGGGAGCTTCTTGCCTACGAGATTGCTGGAGGAGGGCAGGTCTCGCTGATCAACAGACTTGACCGGGAGACCAGTGGCATTGTCTTGATTGCCAAGGATAGCGAAACCGCCCGCTCCTGTCACAAGGCGATGAAGATGGGAGAGATCGAAAAGCAATACCTAGCCATTGTTTCAGGATGGCCCGATCAGGATCAGTGGAGTGTGAACGAGCCGATTCTACGTCTTGGAGAAGTTCAGGATTCACGGATCTGGCTAAAGAGGGGGGTTCATCCCTTAGGAGTTCCGGCCCATACAAACTTTCTGGTCGAGCAGCGTTATCTTCATCCCATCCATGGAATGATTGCCCTGATCAGGTGCCGACCTCTCACGGGTCGCACGCATCAGATTCGTGTCCACCTGTCACATTCCGGATGGCCTGTCGTCGGCGACAAAATCTATGGACCCTCCGAAACATGCTACCTGAAATTCATAGAAGGAGGCTGGACTGCCGAACTGGATGAACTCTTGTGGCTCCCTCGACATGCACTTCACTCCTGCCACCTTGGAGTATCATTGAAAGGAGAGCGCCATTCGTGGGATTCGGGACTTCCGGAAGATATGCAGGAATTGCTGAGAATTTCGAAGATTCAAGGGGTGGGATAGGAACGCGATCAGGATTCGATACTCCCGGGAAGAAGGAATGGATCTCGTGATCGATTCGTCGAATTGGACAATCCGGAGATTCTTAAGTTATGGCTTACATCAAAACGGCATCCGCAGCGGATCTCGCCGCCCCAACTCCCATGTGAGAAGGGCCCTTTTCCTCTCAATGCCCCAGCGGTAACCGATCAATTTTCCTCTGGAAACAACCCTGTGGCAAGGAATGAGCAGAGCGAGTTTATTCGCCCCGACGGCCTGTCCCACTGCGCGTGCAGCCTTGGGTCTACCAATGGCCTGAGCAACATCGCCATAAGTCATGGTGAGCTCCTTCAGGCTGCACCGAAGAAACTGCCAGACCTTGATCTGGAAGGATGTCCCAATGGCAATGATAGGGACTCTGTCTGGCTCCCGGAATGCCAAATCAACAATGGACTCCACACCCGGTTCGTGACGAATGAGGCTCCCTGGCCATCTTGCATGAAGTGCGGCAAGAGCCCCGTTCCGGTCACCAATGAACTCGAGTGATAGAAGCCGTGATCCGGAAGCAACGGCAACGCACTCCCCGAACTGGGAAGTCACGAACGCGTGGCTCAGATCCTCGATCTTACGCGCCTTCTCATCATGGGAGCCAAGCCAGATGTCCGAGGCCATCGATCAAACTCCGATTCTTTCGGGTCACCTTGTCGAGGCAAGCGGGATCAGCACCTCATTATGGCGCATGAACCCCGGTGTCCAGGGAGGATCATATACGGCAAGGACAGGTGATCCAATTGGCGAAAGGTCATGCCGCATCATCCACGTTTGTAGTTTGCTGACAGACTCCCCGAACTGAGCCTGCCGTGCGCGTCCGCTAAAACGGTACGCAGCGTAATGGCCGCCCGGCATCGCGGTTATGTTGAGGGATGGATCGGATGGATTTGGGACTCCATTTTTCACCACCCGAGCCGGCATCACGAAACTCATTGTCTCCGGAGTGGAACCACTCATCAGAACGGGCACTGTCATTGCAATTTTTTCGGACTTCTCGTTACGTCCTGAGATGAAATGAAAAAGACGCATGAAGGCTCCGTTTTCGCCCCTTTTTTGGGCGGTTGTGGAAACCAGCGTGCTCGCGGGATAATCCCGTATTTCATAAGGTCCATCCGACTGCAGAACCCCATAGGTCGGCGTTTCATAGTTTCCAGCGCCGATCCTTCGGCACGCCGTAACCAAGATCAACGGCAGAATGAATATGAGGATCAACCAACCGACCCTGCTCGATGGGGAATTGAAGCTCATCAAACCCACTTCAGTTGATCGGCACCTCCTAGTCAAAGCATTATGAATGGTGTATCCGTTCACGAAAGAAACTTTGTCATGAACCGACTTTTAGCTTTAGCTCGGAGCCTTCCGGTCCATGCCGGAAAACACCCCCCGATGAACCAGAAATGGAAAAAAGCCGCCCTTGAGTTTCTCTGCCTCGTGCTGACCCTTATTTCGGTTCCGTCAAGGTCATCCGTTACCGACCAGACTCCCGAAGAAGCAGTGCGCATCAAAAAATACACGCCCGAAGTGGACAAAATTGACGCCGCTCCAGCACCAGCCACGGGCGGAATCCTCATGGTAGGAAGC
>Ga0118677_10012988_pt1 | contig 12093 bp, 10 predicted proteins | sample AliMusrvi5mmetaG_FD_86154 | JGI IMG/M metagenome (GOLD analysis project Ga0118677, IMG submission 86154)
GCTGTGCACGTTGGCCGCTTGCTGCTGCGCTATGGCTTGCAGCGTCTGGGCAATCGCCGTGGAACCACCTTGTGCCTTGGCAATGCACTCGCGGCAAGATTGCTGAAATCGGCGCTTGACCTCGGTGTGGAAATCCGCACCAACACCTCCGTCCTCAATTTGCTTGTGGAAGATGACCGAGTCTGCGGCATCGCAGTCTCTTCCCCCGGCGGCAACGGCGAGTTGCGTGCGGACAAGGCGGTGATTCTCGCCACGGGCGGGATCTCGCATGACCGCAGCTTGCGTGCACGCTACGTTCCGGCCTTGGCGGGGAGCCTGTCGGCTACCGTGGACTGCACCACAGCGCGCAGCGGTGCTTCCTTGGCGAATGGCGTTGGTGGGCGCCTCAGCGCCGAAACGCAAAATGGCGCATTCTGGGTTCCAAGCTCGACCTTCACCCGATCAGACGGCTCGAAAGGCGTCTTCCCGCACACGGTGACTGATCGCAGCAAACCGGGGCTGATTGCAGTCGATGCCAGTGGACGGCGCTTTACCAACGAGGCGGTTTCGTATCACGAATTCGTCAAGGCTCAGTTGGGGGCTGGCAGTGCCGCGGTCCCAGCTTTTTTAATCTGTGACAAGCGCTTTATCTGGAAGTACGGCCTCGGTCGCGTCAAGCCTTTTTCAATTTCGGTTGCCTCTGATGTTGCAAGTGGCTACCTGAAAAAATCATTGACGATTGCGGGGCTCGCTGATGCACTGGGTGTGCCAAGTACGAGTCTGCTGGAAACCGTCCGCGCATTTAACACGAACGCCCGGGAAGGGGCCGATCCTGCTTTTGGTCGTGGTGGCGATGCCTACCAGCGTCACCTTGGCGATGCCGAGAATCTGCCCAATCCATGCGTGGCACCAATTGAGAGCGGTCCCTTCTACGCGATCGCTGTCTACCCTTCGGATCTGGGGATGGCAGCGGGCGTGGTCACGGACGCCAAAGCACGGGTGTTGTCGCAGGATGGCTCCGTTATCGCCGGCCTTTATGCCTGCGGCAACGATATGGCATCTGTCATGAACGGTTCTTATCCCGGTCCTGGCATCACGCTCGGGCCAGCGATAACGTTTGGTTTCGTCGCCGCACGACACGCATCTTCTTTATAAAAGGTAGCGTGTGGGCGCCAGCGCCTCCACCATGCGCTAACTTCGGTACGATTGATCACGCCTATGCCACCTGCAAGGTCAACAGAAGCACAGTAGTTAGCACAAGTTGGGTTGTCGCTGGGGAAACCACACCAACAAACTCCTCCTACATCTTCCCGGCGCTCACCACTATTACCTGGAGTGGCGGTAGTAGCGATTCACTCTGGACGAACAAGGCCAACTGGACTCGCGGCGTAGTACCCGGCATCTTCAACACTGCTGCGCTTGGCGCCGGAACGGCAACCATTCCCAAGAACGTCATGTGGGCAACTGCGCATTCGTCCACCTCATTGAAATGCGGCAGCGCCTTGCCTTCGTAGAGCACGCGCCCGTTGCCGCGCGCCTTCACCGGCGGACGGTCCACGTTGTTGAGCAGGCCCTCGGCCAGGTCGCTGGCCGGGGCAAGGTCCTTGAGCCCCTGCTGGTACTGGATGCCGATCAGGTCGCAGCCGAAATCGTCGGCGATGCGCATGGCGGAGATGTACATGGCGCACTGGCCCAGGATCTGTTCCTCGGTGAGGTCTGTGGCCGGGTCGGGGCCGGTGCGGAACTGCATGCCGCGGGCGTCCAGCCACTGCTTGACGGCGGCGGCTTCGGCCGGCGGGGTCTGCCGCATCTCCGCGAAGAGCGCGCTCTGGCTGAGCCGTTCCTTGAAGACGCCGGTGGGGTGGAGCAGTTCGTCCGGGATGATGGCGTTGTACATGCCCATGCAGCCCTCGTCGAAGATGCCCATGATGGCCTTCTCGCGGTGCAGTTGGGCGGCGAGTCGGGCGCCGGTCTCCGCGGCTTCGGCCGGCAGTTTGGACCTGATCGCCCCATTTCACGAGGGCACATCTGCACCTGCAGCTCAGGCTGCGCCTGAGCTGCAGGCAAAGGCCGAGGCGGTCCAGCGCGCGACCGCAGACATGCTCGGGCCGGTCATGGTCCTGCTCAACGATCCCTCTCTTACCAAAAACCTGCCCCCGGAGCAGGCCAAGAGCATGGCCGCGTTGGCCGGCATGATGAAGGACATGCAGGCCGCCATGGCCGGCGGCAAGAACATTTCTCCCCAAGAGCGGGACGCCATGAGGATCCGCCTGCAGACCATAATGCCCCAGCTCATGAAGCAGATGCCGGCGCCGGCGCAACCGGCAGCTGGGAGCCCCGGGCAACAGCCATGACCAAGAAACCTGCGCGCGGCGCCGCCGCGCATTCGATCACTCGCGTCATCCATTTCTGCTACGGCCACCGCATCCTCGGGCATCGCGGCAAATGCCGCCATCTCCACGGGCACAACGGCGTCATCGAGGTCACCCTGCGGCGCCCCAGGCTCGACGGGCTGGGCATGGTCATGGATTTCGAACGGATAAAGACCCTGGTGGAAAAATGGGTGCGGGGCACCCTCGATCACAAGATGCTGCTCCACTGCCGGGATCCCCTGGCGCCGGTCCTGCGCGCCGAGGGCGAGCCCGTGGTGACGATGCGCGGCAACCCCACGGCCGAGAACATCGCCCGCCTGGTCTATGCCCGGGCCAAGGCCAGCAAGCTTCCGGTCCTTTGCGTGCGGCTCTGGGAGAGCCGCGACTCGGTGGCGCAATATCCCGGCGCCTAGGCACCCTATGGCCGACACTGAAAAGCTGCTCATCCTAGGTTCAGGCCCGGCGGCGCTTACCGCCGCCATCTACGCGGCCCGCGCCGACCTCAACCCCTTGGTATTCGCCGGAGTGTCCATGGGCGGACAGCTCATGATCACCTCCGACGTGGAGAACTTCCCGGGCTTCGCCGAGCCGATCCCCGGGCCCGAGCTCATGGACCGCATGCGCCGGCAGTGCGAGCGGCTGGGCGTGAGGACCGTCGCCGAGTACGCGGCCAAGGCGGATCTCTCCAAGCCGCCTTTTCGAGTGGAGACCACCGAAAGCACCACGGCCTCGGCCCAGGCGCTCATCGTGGCCACGGGCGCCCAGGCGAAGCTCCTGGGCCTGGAGTCGGAATCAAAGCTCATGGGCCACGGCGTCTCCGCCTGCGCGACCTGCGACGGCTTCTTCTTCAAGGGCAAGGAGGTGGCCGTGGTGGGCGGCGGCGACACCGCGGTCGAGGAGGCGACGTTTTTGACCAAATTTGCCAGCCGCGTCACCTTGATCCACCGCCGCGACCAGCTGCGCGCCTCCGCGGCCATGGTCGATCGCGCGCGGCGTGACCCGAAGCTATCATTCATCTGGGACCATGTCGTCGCCGAGATCCACGGCCAGGACTCGGTGACCGGGCTCAGCCTCAGGCACGCTCAGACCGGGCAGGCCCGCGAATTTCCCTGCCAGGGCCTCTTCGTGGCCATCGGCCACTCTCCCGCCACGGCCTTTCTCGCCGGGCAGCTGCGGCTGGATGCCAACGGCTTCATCGCGACCGACGGCCGCACCCGCACGTCCGCGCCCGGAGTCTTTGCCGCCGGAGATGTCATGGATTCCCGCTACCGCCAGGCCATCACGGCCGCCGGGACCGGCTGCATGGCGGCCCTGGAAGCCGCGAGATACCTCTCCGGCCATGAATAGCCCGGCCGCGCGCCGGCGCCTGCCTTCTTGGCTCAAAGCCGCCTTGCCGGCCGGCGAGAGCGCCGCGCGCATCCGCCAGGTCTGCGCCGAACGCGGCTTGACCACGGTGTGCGCCGGCGCCCGCTGTCCCAACCTCGGCGAATGCTGGGGCGCGGGCACCGCGACCTTCATGCTCCTGGGCGGCCAGTGCACCCGCGCCTGCCGGTTCTGCGCGGTCGCCAGCTCGGCGCGGCCACCGGCGCCCCCGGCGGGGGAGCCTGAGGTGCTGGCCCGGACCCTGGCGGAGTTGGCGCTGCGCTACGTCGTCCTTACCACGGTCTGCCGCGACGACCTGCCGGACCAGGGCGCGGCCCATGTCGCGGCCTGCGTCAAGGCGGTCAAGCGGGATTGCCCCGGCGTCAAGGTGGAACTGCTCCTGCAGGACTTCCGCGGAGACGAAGGCGCCTTGCGCGCGGTGCTGGAGTCCGCGCCCGACGTGCTGGGCCATAACGTCGAGACCGTGGAGCGCCTCTCGCCGCTGGCGCGCGACCCCCGCTGCGGCTACCGCCTTTCCCTGGCCGTGCTCGCGGCCCTGCGCCGGCTGGCGCCGCGCACCCCGCTGAAATCCTCTCTCATGCTCGGCTTGGGCGAGACCGAGGCAGAGGTGCTGGCCAGCCTGAGCGACCTCAGGGCGTCCGGCGTCGATATCGTCACCATGGGCCAGTACCTCAGGCCGGGCGCCGGGGGCCGGCATCTGCCCGTGGCGCGCTTCGTGCCGCCGGCCGAGTTCGGCCAGTGGGCCGAGCGGGCCCGGGAACTGGGGTTCCGGCACGCGTCCTGCGGCCCCCTGGTGCGCAGTTCGTATCACGCGGCCGAAGCCTTCGCGGCCGCGCAACTTTAGGAGACACCATTCATGGCGCTATCTACAGAAGTCCTCGTCATCGGCGGCGGGCCCGGCGGCTACGTCGCCGCCCTCAAACTGGGCAAGCTCGGCAAAAAGACCTTGCTGGTCGAAAAGGACCGGCTCGGAGGGGTCTGCCTCAACAGCGGCTGCATCCCGTCGAAAGCCATGCTCCACCTGGCCGGCCAGCTGCATAAGGCGCGCAAATCCAAGGCCCAGGGCCTGGAAGCGCCGGACCTGCGGCTCAACCTGCCCATGGCCATGACCTGGAAAGACGCCATGGTGCAGGGCTTGAGCCGCGGCATCGCGACCTTGGCCAAGGGCAACGCGGTCACGACTTTGGCAGGCACGGCGCGCCTGACCGGCGCGAACCAAGCCGAGGTGGCGACGCCGGAGGGCACGCAGACCGTTTCTTTTAAGAAAGACGTGATTGCGACCGGCTCGCGGCCGCTCGCCCTGCCGGGATTCGATTTCGACGGCGTCCGGGTGCTCAGTTCCACCGACGCGCTGGCCCTGCGCGAGCTCCCGCCTCGGCTGCTGGTCATCGGCGGCGGAATCATCGGCTTGGAGCTGGGCACGATCTTCGCCAAGCTGGGCTCCGCGGTCACCATCGTGGAGTTCCTGCCCGAGGTGCTCACCGGAGTCGAGCCCGACCTGGTGGCGCCGGTGCTGCGCAACCTGCAGCGGCTGGGCGTCGAAATCATGGTCAGCTCCCGGGCCCGCAAGTTCGCGACCGAAGGCGACGGGCTCGCGGTCACGGTGGAGACCCCGGCCGGGGAGAAGACCGTGGCGGCGGACAAGATACTGCTGAGCGTGGGCCGCTCGGTCGCCAACAAAGAGCTGGGCCTGGAGGCCGCGGGAATCGCCTGCGACTCCAAGGGCCACATCCTGGTCAACGAGCAGTATCAGACCAAAGCCCCGAACATCTACGCGGTGGGCGACGTGATCGGGCCGCCGTACCTGGCGCATAAGGCCACGCGCGAAGCCGTGCTCGCGGCCCTGCATATCGCGGGCCGGCCGGCCGAGGCGCGCGGGGCCATCCCCTCGGCCATCTTCACGGACCCGGAGATCGCTTCAGTCGGAGAGACCGCGGCCCAGGCCATGGCGCGCGGCGCCGAGGTGCTGGTGGGGCGCTTTCCCTTCATGGCCTTGGGCCGGGCCCAGGCCATGCGGGAGACAGACGGTTTCGTGCGGATCGTGGCGGACAAGAACTCGCACAAGATTCTGGGCGGCGCCATCGTGGGGCCGGAAGCCTCGGACCTCATCGGTGAGCTGTGCCTGGCGGTCAAGGTAGGAGCGACCATCGAGGACCTGGGCTCGACTATCCATCCGCACCCGTCCTTGGGCGAGGCCATAGCCGAAGCGGCGGAAGCCTGCCTGGGCCAAGCCATACACATCCTGACCCCGGGAAGGACCTAAGGCCTTCATGTTGGTCCGCCACCTCGGATTAAAGCCGTATGCCGAGGTCATGGCCTTGCAGTCCGAGCTGGTGCAACGACGCGCCGCCCGGCAAGCACCGGACACTTTGCTCCTGGCCCAGCATCCTTCCCTGTACACGCGCGGCGCGGCCAGCCGCCGGCGGCCGGCGTATCGCCTGCCATATCCTTTACGCACGGTGAATCGGGAGGGGGGACTGTTCTTCTACGGGCCCGGCCAGCTGGCAGGCTATCCGGTGTTCGACCTGCGCGGCCGCGGGCTGACCCTGGACAGTTATGAAAGGTCCCTGGAGGGAGTGCTCATCGAAGCGCTGCTTGACATCGGAGTCAAGGCGATCCGCCACCGGGGCGAAGCCGGGCTGTGCGCCGCGGGCAAGAGGCTGGTATTCATCGGCGTGGCGGTAGCCAACGGCATCTCCAGCCATGGCTTCGCGATCAACGTCGACTGCGATCTGGCGCCTTTGCGCCTCATCACGCCGCAGCGCGGCCTGGAGTGGACCTCTTTGCAGGAACTCTTGGGCCATCCGCCGGATGAGATCGCGGTGGCCAAATCCGTGGCCGAAGCCTTCCTGCGGTACTTTTAAACGCCGTTGCCGTTCGTGTTGCGGTGGGCGCGGCGCAAGCCGCGCCCACCCCGGCGCCGCCTTTCCGCTGCGGCGCCGATTCTATAAAAGCCCGTTGACCAATCCAACGATCAACTTCGGCGGGCCATCGCCGCGGGCGCCTTCCTTCGGTCGGCGCGGGTTCCGGTGCCGGCCTTCGGCCGGCACCGGAACCGCAGACCAGACAACGACTCCAAGAAGCATGTAAGCCTGACATGGTTTTCCATTTCTGCTAGAATTATCCTCATGAAACTCGCCAACTGGATGTCCCGACTCGGCACGGAAACCGCTTTCGAGGTGCTGGCCCGCGCGCGCGCCCTTGAAGCCCAAGGGCGCAAGATCATCCACCTTCAGATCGGCGAGCCGGATTTCGATACCCCCAAGAACATCCGCGAGAAGGCCAAGATCGCTATAGACGAGGGTTACACCCACTACGGCCCCTCGGCCGGCCTGCCCGACATGCGCGCCGCCATGGCCGAGTACCTCAACAAGACCCGCGGCCTGAACTACGTCCCCGAGGAGACCATCATCTTTCCGGGCGGCAAGCCCGTCATGTTCTTCACCATCATGGCCCTGTGCAACCCCGGAGACGAAGTCATCTACCCTAACCCCGGCTTTCCCATCTACGAGTCCATGATCAACTTCGTGGGCGCCAAGGCCGTGCCCCTGCCCATCCGCGAGGAGAACGAATTCAATTTCGACATCAAGGAGTTCGAACGGCTCATCACCCGCAAGACCAAGCTCATCATCATCAACTCCCCGGCCAACCCCACCGGCGGCTTCCTGGAAAAGGCAGACTTGGAGAAGATCGCCAAGATCCTGGCCAAGCACCCCGATGTGGCGGTGCTCTCGGATGAGATCTATTCGCGCATCCTCTACGGCGGCGCCAAGCATCACTCCATCGCCGAGTTCCCCGGCATGAAGGAGCGCACCATCATCCTCGAAGGCTTCTCCAAGACCTACGCCATGACCGGCTGGCGCCTGGGCTACGCGGCCGGCCCCAAGGACCTCATCACGGCCATGGCGCGGCTGGCCACCAACTGCCACTCCTGCACCGCCTCCTACGCCCAGATCGCGGCCATCGAGGCCCTGCACGGGCCGCAGGACGACGTGGTGAAGATGGTGGCCGAGTTCAAGCGCCGCCGCGACGTCATCGTGGCCGGCCTCAACAAGCTGCCGGGCTTCACCTGCCAGACGCCCAAGGCCGCCTTCTACGTATTCCCGAACATCAAGAAGCTCGGCCGCCCCGCCAAGCAGGTCGCGGACTTCCTGCTCCAGGACGCGGGCGTGGCCTGCCTCTCGGGCACGGCCTTCGGCGCCTTCGGCGAGGGCTACCTGCGCTTCTCCTACGCCAACTCCGTGGAGAACATCCAGGAAGCCATGAAGAAGATCGGCGAGGCCCTGCCAAGGCTCGAGCGCATCGCCGCCTGATGGAATCGCTCAAGCGCCTCAAGCCGTACCTCGCCGAACACAAGGCCAGGTTCCTGCAGGCCTGCCTGGTCATGGTGGCCGTCGCGCTCTTGAACGGCGCCACGGCCTGGGTCCTCAAGCCCGCCATCAACGCCATCTTCGCGCACCAGGGGGACTACCGGCTGCTCTGGAGCGTGGTGCTGGCCATCCCCGCCATCTTCTTCCTGAAGCTGGTCATCACTTACATCCAGACCTACCTCATCAACTACATCGGCCAGCGCATCGCCCAGCGCCTGCGCGAAGAGCTCTTCCGCCACCTCCACGCCCTCTCCCTGGACTTCTTCTGGAGGTCGAAGACCGGCGAGGTCCTCTCGCGCTTGACCAACGACGTCACCAACCTCCAGAACGGCCTGCAGTTCGTGCCCCTGTTCCTGGTGCGCGACACGCTTACCGTGCTGGCCTTGCTGGTGGTCATGTTCTACATCAACTGGCACTTCGCCCTGATCGCCATCATCGCCATCCCCGTCGCCGGCGGAGTTTTGGGCGTTCTGGGCCGCAAGCTGCGCGCCTCCGGCCGCAAGGGGCAGGAGGTCATGGGGGAGATCTACCACCGCTTCCAGGAAAGCCTGCAGGGCATGCTGGTGGTCAAGGCCTTCAACTACGAGGCCGAGGCGACGGTCAAGTTCCGGGTCGAGAGCGACGCGTTCTTCGGCCAGATGATGCGCTACTACCGGGCCACGGCCCTCTCGGGGCCGCTGATGGAGTTCCTGGGCAGCATCATCATGGCCGCCATCGTCTTGAAGGCGGGCCAGGAGATCTATGCCAAGACGATGACCCCCGGAGATTTCTTCACCTTCCTGGGAGCCTTCTTCATGGCCTACGCGCCCATAAAGAACATCTCCCAGACCAACGCCCAGATCCAGCTGGCCTTGGCCAGCGCGGACCGCATCTTCGCCATACTCGACGAGAAGCCTACCGTCATGGAGCGGCCCGGCGCCGCGCGCTTCACGGGCCTGCGCGAGGGCATCGTGTTCGAAGATGTCTCTTTCAAATACCCCAGCCGGGACCACTGGGCCTTGCGCCATGTCAGCCTGGAGATCAAGCTCGGCGAGGTCGTGGCCATGGCCGGGTCCAGCGGCTCCGGCAAGACCACCTTGGTCCACCTCCTGCTGCGCCTCTTCGATCCGACCGAAGGCCGCATCCTCATCGACGGCAGGGACCTGCGCGACTACGACAGCCGGTCGCTGCGCGCGCATTTCGGGCTGGTCACCCAGGACACCATCCTCTTCAACGACACGCTGGGGGCCAATGTCGCCGTGGGCAGCCCCGGCGCCTCGCTCGCTGACATCCGCCGCGCCCTGGAGGTGGCCAACGCCTCCGAGTTCGTGGCCGACCTGCCCGCGGGCCTCGACACACCCCTGGGCGACCGCGGGCTGCGCCTCTCCGGCGGCCAGCGCCAGCGCATCGCCATCGCGCGGGCCGTGCTCAAGAACCCCTCGTTCCTCCTTCTCGACGAGGCCACGTCCAACCTCGACGCCGGCAGCGAGAAGAGCGTGCAGGCGGCCCTGGAGCGCATCTACCCCGGCCGCACGGTGCTCATCGTGGCCCACCGCCTGTCCACGCTCCAGAACGCCCACCGCATCGTGGTCCTGCACCACGGCGAGGTGGCCGAGGCCGGCACCCACGCCGAGCTGCTGGCGCGCGAGGGCGGCATCTACGCCACTCTCTACCGGTTCCAGCAGCTCGAGCCGGGCGTCGAGGATGAAGCCTCTCCTCAAGAGGCCTAATATTCCTTAATGGGTCTTCTCCTTCCTGAGTGGGTAAAAACAGCGTGAAAAACAACATGCTCTCGACGGAGAAATGGCTTTCCTGATGCTTGCAAAATCTGGCACGATTGCAGGATGCAAAAACGCCGGCACCTATGGGATGCCTATCGCTTCCCTGGCTTTCGTCCTCTCCCGACCGTGGTGGGCATCTTCGGTGATCCCAGAGCCCGGGTCGTCCGCCTCCATCGGCAGGGAAAAAAACGGTTTGCGGTACCTGCGGACGCATCCATCGTGGCTGGTACGACCGGAAGATACGGCAAGTACGCGACCTGCCCTGCGGGGAGATGCGGATCTACCTGGAAGTGGAGATCCGGCGCGTCGATTGCAAGAGCTGCGGCAAGGTGAAGCAGGAGAAACTGGCCTGGCTGGCAGACAACCCATTTGTCACCAAGCGTTTTGCCTTCTTCGTGGGACGGCGCTGCCGGACCATGACGGTCAAGGATGTCGCCGAGGAGACGCGGCTGGACTGGAAGACAATCAAGGCCCTCGACCAGGAGTACATGCGCGAACAACTGCGTCGAGCGGGCAAGCCTGCGCCGAAGGTGGTCGGCATCGACGAGATATCAATTCGCAAAGGGCACACCTACCGGATCGTAGTCAGCGACTTGGAGCGGCGGCGTCCTATCTGGTTCGGCGGCAAAGACCGCTCGGAAGCGAGCATGGACGAGTTCTACAAGGAGCTTGGCCCGACGAGGAGCAAACGAATCAGGCTGGCTGTGATGGACATGTGGAAGCCGTTTCGCGCCTCCACGCTCAAGGCGGAGAACGCGCCGCAAGCGGCCATTCTGTTCGACAAGTTCCACGTTCTGCGTCACCTGGGCACAGCCTTAGACAAGGTGCGCAAGGCCGAGTATTACCGGCTGACGGGCAAGGACCGACGGTTCATCAAGGGCCAGAAGTATACGCTGTTATCGCATCAAGAGAACCTGACGACGGATGGCCGCCGGAGTCTGAGGCTCTTGCTCAAGGCAAACAGGCGGCTGAGCACGGCTTACATCCTGAAGGAGGAGTTCGGGAAGCTCTGGGACTACGAGCGGGAAGGCTGGGCTCGGCGCTTCTTCGAGAACTGGCGAGAGTCGCTCAAGTGGCAGCGCCTCAAGCCTTACGAGAAGTTCGCCAAGATGATCGACCGGCACTGGGACGGCATCGCGGCCTACTGCGAGCCGGAGAACAAAGTCGCCTTGGGGTTCGTCGAGGGGTTGAACAACAAGATCCGCGTCATCCAGCGGCGCAGCTACGGCCTACGCGACGAGGAGTACCTGCGCCTCAAAGTCCTCACCTGCATGCTCGATCCGATATGATTTCAGGTGAAAATCACCCACTCGCTTTGGAGAAGACCCTCCTTAATTATAGGCTAACGTATTGAAGCGCGCGCTAAAGTCGGTGGAATCCAAGGGGAGGGATTTGGTTGCCTATCTACTCGGGCATATTTGCCCCGCGAGAAAAACGACGCCAGCTATTCTAAAACGCGACCTTGACGAAGGCCGGATCAGGAAGATTCTCTTTGTTCGCCCATATCAGGGCATTGGCGATCTCCTTTGCGCAACGCCGGTCATATCCAACATCAAAGCCCTTTACCCGGATATCTACTTGCACTTCCTTGCAAACAATTTCAACCATTCGGCATTGACCGGAAATCCTAGCCTGGACCGAATTTGGGTTTGGGATGAACGAGCCGTCTCCCATCCGGCGCAATGGCAAAAGCTGCGATTTCAATTGCGCCAAGAAAAATTCGATCTAGCCATTGTTCTGTCCGCCTCAGCCCTTTCGCTGACGAGCATATTACTGGCACGCCTCTCCGGGGCAAAGCATGTGATTGGTTTTGATACCAAGGCATACCACCGCAATTGGGGGCGATGGCTTTACAGTTGCGAAATCCCGTATCAACCCGAATCAAAAGAGATTGATAAATTCCTAGGACTTGCCAAAGGACTCGGCTTGGCGTGTCCAGACAGAAAGCCCGTCTATTGCGTCAGCGCGCACCACGCCGACTTTATTGCCAACCGACTCCAGACCTTATTTCCGAATGGAAGCGATAATCTTCTCGGCATATTCTTGGGGGGCAAAGTTGATAGGCCAGACCGTATCTGGCCCCCGCAGAACTTTGCCGAAACAGCCCGGAAGGTCCTAGGAAGTACAGACTGTCAACTAATCATCATAGCGCCGCCAAATGAAACGGCGCTTGCCCATCGCCGCGGATCCACCTTCTGGGAAGACGAAAGTGTCCACTTGGCCCAATTT
>Ga0118677_10012989_pt1 | contig 12093 bp, 10 predicted proteins | sample AliMusrvi5mmetaG_FD_86154 | JGI IMG/M metagenome (GOLD analysis project Ga0118677, IMG submission 86154)
CCGATTTTCTTAACAAACGCTTGAGCGGAAATTCCGCTTGACTTGTCAGCCAAACCCGTTAGAAAATTTCCGCACAATCCATCCGACTTCCTCTCTCCCTCATCCTTTCTTTTCTTTAGTCGGAAATTCCCGCTCCAGCTCCGCCAGTACCCGCTCAAACGACTCTTCCCACTGGGTGAAGATCTCAACACTTTCCCGTATTTTTTTCACATTGGATTCCGACTCGAGCCGGAAGTACAGCCGCGGTGCAGAACATTCCGGGATCTTTTTCCAGGTAAACAACCCGGAATGTTCCGACACCAGCAGGCGATATTCCTTCTCCAGCCACTCGAGCTGAGGCGAGTCCAGATAATTGCTGTTCAAGACAATGAAGCGAACGTTGCCCTTGCTATAGGCGTAATACTTCTGCCCGCCCATGTTGAAGGGCTTGTAGAGCACCTCGGTGGAATCGTCGTGATTGCCCAGCGTCGCATAAAACTTCACGCCCGCGTCGAGCAGCTTGGGAACGCCAAGGTCGGCATAGCGCTTCACGTCCGCGTCATGCCACTCCTCGATGACGCCGTAGGTGGTGGTGCGGTCGCGCTGCAGATGGAGCTGTGTGTGCAGAGTGTCGTAGACCAGTTCCTTGCAGGCCTGGTACAGATTCGCGCTTGCTATGCGGTCCTGCTTACCCGGCGCGAAGAGCACCTCGACGAACAGCTCGCTGAGCCGCTCGGCCAGCGCCACGTCCACGCTGCGATTGACGGCGATGACGGAGCCGAAGGCGCTCGCCGGGTCGCACTCGAAGGCCTTGTCGTAGGCAGCCGCGAGGTTCTCGGCGAGCGCGCAGCCGCATGGGTTGTTGTGCTTGATGATCGTGACGCAGGGCAGCGTGAACTCGTCGCAGATGCCCCTCGCGGCGTTGAGGTCGTAGAGGTTGTTGAAGCCGAGCTGCTTGCCGTGCAGCTGCTTCACCTGCGAGAGCAGGTGCTGGCGCAGGCCCACCTCGGCGTAGTAGGCGGCGCGCTGGTGCGGGTTCTCGCCGTATTTCAGCTCGAGGACCTTCTCGTAGTCGCGCATCACGTACTCGGGGAAGTCGCCGTCGGCCTCGCTGAACCAGTTGGCGATCACGAAGTCGTAGTGCGCCGTGCGGTGGAAGGCCTTCGTGGCGAGGCCGCGCAGCGTCTCGATGCCGAGCGCGCCGTCGTTGGCCTTCATCTCGGCGAGGATCTCGTCGTAGTCCTCATGGCTGGTGACGACAGCGACGCCGGCGTGGTTCTTGGCGGCGGCGCGGATCATGCTCGGGCCGCCGATGTCGATGTTCTCGATCACGACCTCGTCCTCGACCCCGCGCCGGCCGGCGACCTCCTCGAATGGGTAGAGGCTGCAGACGACCATGTCCACGGGCTCGATGTCGTGCTCCTTGATGGTCTCCATGTGCTCGGGCACGTCGCGGCGCGCCAGGATGCCGGCCATGAGCTTGGGGTGCATCGTCTTGACGCGGCCGTCGAGCATCTCCGGGAAGCCGGTGACCTCTTCGACGAGGGTGACCGGGATGCCGGAATCCTTGAGCAGCTTGGCGGTGCCGCCGGTCGAGATGACGGTCACGCCCATGTCGGTGAGACCCTTGGCGAACGACTCGACGCCGCTCTTGTTGAACACCGAGATGAGAGCTCGCTGGACCTTCACGGGCACGCTCCTTCTGACGGACTGACGCGGCGGGGTGCTTGAGTGGCTCGGCCGCCCGCCCCGGTGCCTTGCCTGCGGTTAGCCTACAAGAAAGGCAACACCCGGTGAAGGGCCACGGCCGTCAGCCGAAGCGCGCCGCGGCCGCCAGCCGAAGCGCGCCGCGGCCGTCGGCTGAGCCGGGCGGCGCGGGACTGCGCATGCGCCGCCCGGCTCGGTCTACTTGGCGCCGGCGGCTTCCATGGCCCGCGCCACGTCCTGGAGCAGGCCCCAGTCGTCGATCTGGGAGATCTGCACGACCGCGTCTCCCCACGTGTAGACGACTGTGGAGGGCAGCCGCCCGGCGCGGAACTGCACCTGCGTGTAGGCGGCGTCGCGGGCGGCGGCGGTGTCGAAGGTGAGCACGCCGACGAGAAGGCCGCCGGACGCGCCCTTGCGGTCGACCTGGTACCAGGTCGCGCCGGTGCCGCCCGGATACCGGTTCTCGGCCGTGCCGCTGGCGGTGACCGTGGCCCCGGCCGTTCGTGCGGCCTTGGCGACGTCGGGTGTGGCGCTCCCCGTGAAACCGGCGTGCCCGCAGGCGCCGAGGAGGACGACGAGCGCGGCGCTCGCCGCCAGCACGGCGGCGAGTCTCCAGGGGCGCCGGCTCATCGCGCCCCTCCCTGTGAAGGGCCGCCGGCAGGCGCCGGAGGCTCGGCCGCGGCCGCCGGCGCCGGCTCGTCCTCGCCGGACTCGAGATACGCCGCCGCGTTGGGCGCGATCCAGCCGGGTTTGCGGAAGACCCAGAAGACCATCGGCGCCCCTACCGACAGGATCAGCGACAGGGCGAGCAGGACGAGCACGTAGGTCCACGTGCCGACGTTCTTCACGATCGACGGAGGCATGAGGCCGACGACGAAGGCGAACATGAGGGCCGCGATGGCGACGCCGGCGATGACCCACACGCCGGCCTTGCCGCCGGGGATCCGGTAGGCGCGCACAGTGTCCGGCTGCGAGTAGCGCAGCTTGATCACCGAGGCGAACATGAAGAAGTACATGATGATGATGACTTCGGTGGTCACCGCCGAGAGCACCCAGTAGGCGGAGTTCACCGACGGCATCAGCACGAAGGCCAGCGAGAACGCCGTCGAGATCACGGCCTGGATGAGCAGCACGGCGACCGGCGACTGGTGCTTGTTGTGCTGTCGCCACACCTTGGGCAGGTCGCCCTGGGCGGCGGCGACGCCGAGGCCCTTCGCCGGCCCCACGAGCCAGGTGCTCAGCTGGGCCACGGAGCCGACCGCGATCAGCACCGCCATCGGCGCCGTCAGCCAGCCCAGCTTGAGGTGATCGAGCATCGCCTGGATGGCCTGGATCACGCCGGCCGCCAGGCTCAGGTCCTTGGTCGGGACGGTGTAGAGGATCGCCAGCGTGCCCAGCACGGAGAGCCCGAAGATCGCCGTCGCGGAGATCATGATGGCGCGCGGGAAGTCGCGGCCCGGGTCCTTGGTCTCGAGGGCGTGGAACCCGGCCATCTCCATCCCCGCGAACAGCAGGATGACGGTGGCCACGAAGGGCAGCGTGCCGCTGTTCAGCGTCGGCACCATTGCGCCGACCGAGAAGTGCACCACCGGGCCGTTGCCCTGGAGGATGTACACGAGGAGCAGCACGACGAGCACGGCGGACGGCAGGATGACGCCGAAGACGCCGCCCCACGTGCTGATCGCGCTGCTGTAGCGCTCGCCGAAGAAGTTGAGCAGCGTCACGCCCCAGAAGACGGCCAGCATCACCACGACGTTGTACAGCGGGTTGTTGCCGAGGCTCGCGGAGATCGCGTAGGCGAACGTCCCCGAGATGAACGACAGCACCGTCGGGAACCAGACCACGTTCTCCGACCACTCGCTCCAGATCGCGATGAAGCCCGAGCGTTCGCCGAACGCCTCGCGGACCCACGCGTAGACTCCGCCGCCCTTGGGCCAGCCGGTCGCCAGCTCGGCGCCGACCAGCGAGAGGGGGAGGAAGAACAGGATGAGGGCCAGCACGTACCAGCCGATCATCGACCAGCCTTCTTCGGCCATGGACGGGTAGTTGCGGATGCTGAGCACCGCCGTGACCTCGATCATGCCGAGGGCGAAGACGCCCAGCGTCACCGCCCTGGCCTTGCCTCCTTTTGCGTCGTCTGCCACAGTCGCTCACCTCCTCATTTCACGACGTAGATGACGTAGTCGCCGTCTTCGTGCTCGACGCCGTGCAGATCGTGCTCGAAGCCGGGGAAGCGGCGGTCGAACGCCTGCAAAGCCTTGAGATAGCCGACGAACGGGCCGTCGGCGTCGCCGACGTTCTCGCCGGGCATGAGCAGCGGGATGCCCGGGGGGTACGGTACGACGCCCATCGACACGGTGCGCCCGGCGATGTCGTCGACCTTGACCTTCTGGACCGTGCCGCGCACCACGTGGGCAAAGGCGTCGGCGTTCTTCATCGTCGGCACGGGCAGGTTCGCGTAGGCGGCCTGCATCGCGGCCATCTGCCCGGTCTCGCGCATGGTCTCGTGCATCTCGCGGGCGAGGTCGGCGAGGCCCATGCCGCGGTAGCGCCCTGCGCCCGCCGCCGCGACGCCGGGCAGCGCGTCGGCCAACGGGGCGTTGCGGTCGTAGTCGCGCTTGAAGTCGAAGAGCGTGGTCAGCAGCGAGCCCCACTTGCCCTTGGTCGTGCCCATCGAGAAGAGGAACAGGATCGAGTAGTCCTGCGTCTTCTCGGCGACGATGGCGGCGTGCTGGTCGAGGTAGGCGGTCACGAGCGCCGCCGGGATCCCCCAGCTCTCGAGCTCGCCGTCGACGCCCATGCCGGGCGTGAGCACCGTCACTTTGATCGGGTCGAGCATCGCGTAGCGATCGGGCAGGCCCTCGAACCCGTGCCAGGTGTCGCCGGGATGCAGGAGCCAGGGCTCCGGGCTGGTGGTGAGCAGCTCGTCGGGGGCGTCGGCGAACGCCACTTGCGCCCCCGTCTCGGGGTCGGTGACCTCGTCGGCCTGCCAGCAGCCGAAGAACCAGTCGTCGCCGAGCTCGCGCTGGGCACGCGCCACCGTCTTGCGGAAGGCCACGGCCTCCTGGATCGCCTCGGTCGTGAGCACCAGCCCGCCGCGGCCCTCCATCATCTTCGCGGCCACGTCGTTGGAGGCGATGATCGCGTACAGGGGCGAGGTGGAGGCGTGCATCATGAACGCCTCGTTGAGGCGCGGCATGTCGATCGGCCGGCGGCCGTTGCGCACGTGGATGTAGGAGGCTTGGGAGAGGGCGGCCAGCAGCTTGTGTGTGGACTGCGTTGCGAACGTCGTCGGGCCGCCCTCGGGCCGCGGCCCGGAGTGCATGGCGTGCCGTTCGTCGTAGATGGGATTGAAGGCGGCGTAGCCGTACCAGGCCTCGTCGTAGTGGATGCGGTCCACGTGGCTGCCCAGCACCTCGTCGACCGTGGGGACGTGGTACAGCAGGCCGTCGTAGGTGGAGTTGGTCACCATGGCGATCACCGGCTTGGCGTCGTCGGGGGCCAGGGGAGAGGCTTTGATCTTGGCGGCGATCGCCTCCTCGGTCATCTCGCTCGGCGGGATGGGGCCGATGATGCCGTAGCGGTTGCGCGACGGGATCATGTACACCGGGATCACATGCGTGATGGTGTCGGCCTGCTCCATCGACTTGTGGGCGTTGCGGTCGTCGACGACCACGTCGCCGGCCACGGCCGTGGCCTGATGCACGACGCGGTTGGACGTCGACGTGCCGTTGGTCACGAAGAGCGTCATGTCGGCGCCGAAGATGCGCGCCGCGTTGCGCTCGGCCTCGCCGATGGGCCCGGAGTGGTCGAGCAGCGAGCCGAGCTCGCCGACCGAGATCGAGAGGTCGGAGCGGAAGGTCTGCTCGCCGAAGAAATCGTAGAAGGCGCGGCCGGTCGCGCTCTTGCGGAACGCCGCGCCGCCTTCGTGCCCCGGCGTGTGCCACGAGTACTCGTGCGTCTCGGCGAAGGCCATGAGGGCCTTGAGCATCACCGGCACCACGGAATCGCGATAGGCGCTTGCGGCGTCGCGCAGGCGCCCGGCGATCCAGTCGGCCGTGTCGTCGAGCAGGTAGACGTACTCGTCGACGCTGCGGATCGTCGTCAGAGGCACGTCGCCGAGCGCCGTGCGCTCGGTCATCAGGCAGAGCGGCAGGCGCTCGTTGCGGCTCCGTGCCAGCGCCACCAGCTCCTCCGTGCGCGCTGGGTCGCCGGAGAGGTCCCAGTCGACGATCGCGACGTCGATGCTCGGGTCTGAGCGGACGACGGCCTCGCCGTCCTCGGCCGAATACGCCGCGACGACCTCGACGTCGAGGTCGGCGAGCGCGTCCACGAGGGCGGCGAGCGCGCGGGTCTCGGCGGAACCGCCGGCCAGCTCGTCGTGCACGATGAGCGCACGCAGGGGTGATCGGGCGAGCTCGGACATGGTGCTCCTTCGAGATCGGGGTGCAGTCGACGCAGGCTTCGCTGCCGGCCTCGGAGAGTCCTGCCGCGAGCGCCGCCGCAACGCGGGCGCGATCGTCAGGCGAAGCGAGCCGCCGCGGCCCGCTGCCCGGCCTCGACCGCGGCGCGCACGCAGCAGCCCACGGCGTGGTCGTTCACGATCCCGGCGGCCTGCATGAGGGAGTAGGCGGTCGTCGGGCCGACGAAGCGGAAGCCTCGTCGTTTGAGCTCCTTGGCGAGTGCGGCGGACTCGGGGCTCGCGGCGACGAAGTCGGCCCGCGAGCGCGGCGCTTTGTGCGCCTGCGGCCGAAAGCGCCAGAAGAACGCCGCCAGCGAGCCGTGCTCGGCGATCACCGGCAGGGCGGCGCGGGCGTTGCCAATCGCCGCCTCCACCTTGAGCCGGTTGCGCACGATGCCGGCGTCGGCGAGCAGGCGCTCCCGGTCGGCGTCATCGAACGCCGCGACCGCGGCGATCCGGAAGCCGGCGAACGCCTCCCGGAACGCCGCCCGCTTGCGCATGATCGTGAGCCACGACAGGCCAGACTGGAAAGCTTCGAGCGTGAGGCGTTCGAACAGCCCGTCGTCGGTCAGGACGGGGCGCCCCCACTCATCGTCGTGGTAGGCGACGTACTCGGGCGCCCCACCGACCGCCCAGAAGCACCGCGGCAGGCCATCCGGGCCCGGCGCCAACGCGTCGGGGCCCGACGCGAATGCCCCCGAGTCTGGCGCGCCGTCGCCAGGGCCTGGCGCGCCGTCGCCGGAATCTGGCGCGCCCCCGCCGCGGTCCGGCGCGCCGCCGGCCGGCTCGTCAGTCGGCGTCACGGTCCTGGCCGAGGCTGTGCCTGGCCTTCGCCAGCAGTTCGTTGGCCTCCTTCTGGGCCCTCTCGAACAGATCGGCGGCCTCCTTCATCGCCTTGTCCAGCAACTCCGGACCCTGCGTCTTGGCCCGTTCGATGAGCGCGGCGCCTTGCTTCATGGCCTTTTCGACGATGTCCGCGGCCTCCGCCCTTGCCCTGTCGCTCGCCGGCTTGGCCTTCTCGCCGAGTTCGCCGGCCCTTGCCTTGGCCGACTCGACGTAGGGCCTGGCCTTCTCCTGCAGATCCGCGGCCGTTTCTTTGGCCTTTTCCGTGACTCCCATGGCTGCCTCCTCTGATCGATGTCTACAGGTCTTCTACCCGCGGCGAGGCATCGTCAGCCAACCGGGGCAGGCTCTCGCGACATTGGAAGGGGAGTGCACGGGCGCAGCCGACGTCCGGAGAAGGTGCAGGGAGTCGGGCCAGTGGCCGGCCGAGCAGCGGGCCTGCGCGCAGCTGGCCCTGAACGGCGGTCCCGCGCGCCGGGACGGTCCTACCAGCGCGGAGTCGCGCGCGCCGACCAGCGGCCGCCGGCGCGCGCGACGGTGACGGGCACGCCGAAGCAGGCGCTCAGCGGCTCGTCGGCGAGGACTTCGGGCGCGACGCCGCAGGCGACCACGCGCCCGCTCTTCAGCAGCAGCGCATGCGTCGTGCTCGCGGGCAGTTCCTCCAGATGATGCGTGACCGTGACGACCGCCGGTACCGGCCGGCCGGCGGCGAGCGACGCCACGGCCGCCAGAAGGGCCTCGCGACCGGGCAGGTCGAGGCCGTCGGCCGGCTCGTCGAGCAGGAGCAGCGGCGGGCGCCGCATCAGCGCCCGTGCGAGGAGCACGCGGCGGCGCTCGCCTTGCGAGCACGCCGCGAACGAGTGGCCTGCGACGGCCGCGCAGCCGAACTGCGTCAGCAGGCTCGCGGCCCGCTCGCGCTCGGCGCCGCCGATCCGCTCTCCTAGCACCTGGATCGTGCCGGTGACGCCGGTCAGCACGACCTCGAGCGCGGTCCGCCGCGGCGAGAAGGCTTCTTCGGTCTTTGCGTCGACGTGCCCGATACATTCGCGCAGTTCGCGCAGGTCCACGTGGCCGACTCGCTCGCCGAGGATGTCCACCGTGCCGCCGCTGGGGTGGCGCATGCCGGCGGCGATGTCGAGAAGGGTCGACTTGCCGGCGCCGTTCGGGCCGAGGACGGCCCACTGCTCGCCGGCGCCGACGTCCCACGACACGTCGGTGAGGATCGGGAGGCGCCGGCCGGAGTGCGGTGCGAGCTCCCACACGGTCACGCGGGCGAGGGCGAGCGCCGGCGGCGTGGGCGCAGACGAGGCGGTCACGCGCTCAGCCGCGGCCGGTCACGCGCTCAGCCGAGGCGCGCGATGCGCTCGCCGCGCACGCTCAGCCGCGCGGCGGCAGAGGCGGCGGCGAGCGCCTCCGGCTCCTCGGCAGTGAGGCCGACGCGGGCGCGGGCCGGGCCGGCCGGCGCCTCTGGCCCGTCGGCCTCGACGCCGGCCGGCCTGCTCTTCTGCACCTTCGGCCAGGCGCGCACGGCGGCCTCCACGGCGCTGCGGCCTCCTCCGGCGAAGGCCTCCGCGAGTCGCGCCTGCACCTCGGCATCCGGGCTCGCCGCCGCGAACTCCGCCGCCTGCAGCGCGTAGGCGTTGCCGTTGAAGCTCAGCGCCGCGCCGCCCCACTGCCGGACGGCCGCCAGCGGCGGCGTGTCGGTGATCGAGTCGCCGACGTACATGACGCCGTCCCCGCCCACAGCTTCAGCTGCGACGATCGCCTCGAGCGCTTCCAGCTTGCGGCCGCCGCCGACCGGGCGCACGGCCTCGGCGAGGGCCTGGCTCACAGGGCGCCGCGGCAGCTCCCGCCAGAACAGCCGGTCGAGCTGACGCACCGTCTCCCGGTCGCCGTCGGAGAGCCAGGCGAGCGCGTCGTCCGGGCTCGCCCACTCAGCTCGTCCGGGGGCGCCCAAATCTGGGGCGCCCGAGGTGGCCGCCGGGCTCGAACCGCCGGCAGATCCGCCCGCCGTATTCAAACCGCCGGCGGAGCCGGCGCCGTGCCCGCCCGCCGCGGTGATCGCCTCACTCGGGTACTCGATGAGCGGGCGCTCGCAGATGCGCGGCACCCAGGCCCGCAGCCACGCCGCCTCGTCCTCCGGCATCTCCCAGGCGTCGAGGCTCAGCTCGGTGCAGCGCACGTTCTCGAACGGGAAGCCGGACAGCTCGCAGAGCGCGCGGAGATACGGCGTGTACGAGGTCGAGATGATGTACACCGGCAGGAGCGCGCGGATCGCGTCCAGCGTCTCGACGGCCTTGGGCACGATGAGGACCTGCTCCGCGCTGAACAGCTCCACGTCCTCGTCGGTCACGTGGAAGGCGCGGAAGAACGGCGGGATGAGGCGCAAGGTGTTGCCGGCGTTGTACCCGGGTCTGTGAGCGACGTCGACGAGGAAGTCGTCGTACTTGCTGAGGCGCGCGAAGAACTCGGCCCCGTCCGGCAGGAAGCGGTCGGCGATCTCCTGCGCGTTGTCGTTGCGGGTGAGCGGGCCCTCGCAGTCGGTGACGTAGATGCGGCGGGGAGCCTCGCCGGAGCCCGCCGCGCCGCTCGCTGCCTCGCCGGCGGGCGGAGTCATCGCTTCGCGACCTCTTCGTCCACCAGTTCGGTGAGGTCCATCGGCAGGCGCGCCGACTCGGCGAACACGGCGCCGGCGGCGGTGTTGAGGTGCCCCTCGGCGAACAGGCGCAGCGTCTGGTAGAGCAGCGGGATCTCGCGCACTTCGCCGTGGCGGCGGATCTGCGCGAACAGCGGCTCGTCCTCGCCCTCCGCGGCGGCGATCTCGGCGACGCTCATGGTCTTGCGCTTCTCGCGGAACTGAGCCCAGAGCCCGGTCCAGTCGTCGCCGCGGAGCGGCAGGCGGAAGAAGCCGATCACGGGGCCGCGGTCGAGCTGCGCCGTCGCCAGGTGCATCATCGCGCCGGTCTCCGGAGCTTCGTCTTCGAGCAGCTGCCAGATGACCTGCTGCCAGGTGCCGGTGGGGCCGCCGGGGAGTGCGGGATGCAGGTTGAGGATCGCGTAGCGGCGGCAGAACGCCGGGCTTGAGATGAGCATGTACCCGGCCATCACGAGCACGCCGAGGCGGAAGGGCACGAGCAGGTCCATCACGCCGCGGTGGTACTCTTCGCGCCATTTGGCGCGGCTCACGGACTCCTTTTGCGCCGCCGCCCAGCTCTGCGCGCTCGACAGCGTCACGAGCGGGATGTCGAGGCGCTCGACGAGATCGAGGAACCGGTCGCTCTCGGGAGACTCGCTGCGCTCGCGGTCGCAGAACACGGCGCCGATGTCGAGCGGGATGTGGTCCTGCTGCGAGCGCGCGACGATGTCGGAGAGCAGGTTGCAGGCGGCCTGGTCGTGGCCGCTGGAGAGCCAGCCGATCCTCACTCGGCGCTCCAGCGCTTCACGCCGTGGGCCTCGCCGCGCTCCTCGGCAAGCCGTTCCTGCCAGGCCGCGGCGTCGGGGTAGGTGCTGCGCCCGACGCCGCTGATGCCGCGGCTGGCCGCCCACGCGGCGAGCCGGCCGGCGCTCTCGAGGCCCACCTGCTCGATCATCGCGGCGATGAAGCCGGCGGCGAAGAGGTCGCCGGCGCCGGTAACGTCGACCACCTCGGCCGGCAGCGGCGGCACGTACAGGTCGAGGCGCCGGCCGACGAGCCTGGCGCCGCGCCCCCCCATCTTGCACACCACGAGGCCGACGCCGGCATTGAGCACGAAGTCGAGGGACTCGGGGAGCGAGAGGCCGCAGAGCATCTCGAGCTCCTTCTCGGTGGCGAAGAGGTAGTTGCTGCGCTGCAGGATGGGCAGAAACCGCTTGACGCCCTTGCGGGCGTAGATCTCGCCGGGGTCGAAGGCGATCTCGGTCTCGGGCGGGAGCCGCTCGAGCAGCGCAAGCTGGGCCGCGAGCGGCCCGTCGCCGGCGAAGCTCGTGAAGTAGGCGAAGCGCGTCCTGGGCGGACGCTTGGGCACGTCGCCGGGCGAGAAGCCGTCGTTGGCGGCCGGCCACACGAGGTTCCGGCGCTCGCCGTTCTCGTCCAGGAGCACGTAGACGCGCCCGGACTCGCCGTCGCGGGCGACCAGCCGGCCCTCGGCCGGGGCCAGCTCCTTGAGCAGGTAGAGGCCGTCGTCGTCGGCGCCGACCCGGCCCACCATGGCGGCACGGTAGCCGAGGCGCGCCAGCGCGTGCGCGGTGTTGGCCGCCTGGCCCCCGCCGGAGCGCGTGGGCTGGACGTGCATCAGGGCTTCTTCGACGGCGCGGCGCACGTCGGCGTCCACGAGTTGCTCGGTGCCCGGCGGCCCCAGCTCTTCCCAGAGCGGGAAGCTGCGCGGCAGGCGGTAGATGAGATCGACGTTGAGGGCTCCGCAGCCGATGAGGTCGGTCGACCTCACAGCCTGAGCTCTCCCTCGTAGCGGACCGCGGCGCCGTCGCCACGGGGGACGACCTTGCCGACGACGACGCCGTCCAGCTCGTGCTTGGCGATCACGGCGAGGTTCTTCTCCACGTGCTCGGGAGCCATCGCCACCACCATGCCGAGGCCGCAGTTGAACGTGTTGAGCATCTCAAGCGGTTTCACGCCCAGGGAGTGGAGCCACTCGAAGACCGGCCCGGGATCCCACGAGCCGAGGTCGAGGACGGCCGCCAGGCCGTCCGGCACGGCGCGGCCGACGTTGTCGGGGAAGCCGCCGCCGGTGATGTGGGCGGCGGCGTGCACGCCGCCGGCGTGCCCGAGGTCGTGCAGCACCGGGCTGTAGATCACGGTCGGGGTCAGCAGGACTTCGCCGACCGAGGCGTTGGGCCCGGCCTTGCGGCAGAACGCGCCGCCTTCGCTGAGGAACTTGCTGTGCAGATCGATGGCGTGTTCCTTGAGCAGGTGGCGCACGAGGCTGAAGCCGTTGGAGTGCAAGCCGCTGGAGCAGATGCCGACCAGGGCGTCGCCCTCGGCGACGAGCTGCGGCCCCCAGAGCTCGTCGCGCTCCGCCAGGCCGACGGCGAAGCCGGCCAAGTCGAAGTCGCCGTCCGGGACCTGCCCCGGGTGCTCGGCGGTCTCGCCGCCGAGCAGCGCGCAC
>Ga0118677_10012991_pt1 | contig 12090 bp, 10 predicted proteins | sample AliMusrvi5mmetaG_FD_86154 | JGI IMG/M metagenome (GOLD analysis project Ga0118677, IMG submission 86154)
CTAATGAGCCTTCGCAATAAGAGCGACAACCGCATCGGGGGTCGGTATCGCTATCGGGGTCGAAAACGCAGTTGCGATCGATTTCGATGCCGATTTCGATTGCGAAGGACTTCCTGTTGCTCATGACAAAAGTCGGTTGCATTGGCACTGTTTCTGCATGGGGTCAATAAATAGATCGGCTTGGAGATCATGAGTGCATGGTGTGAATGTCAACTGCTAACAATAAAGACGCCTGATAGACATCCAACTCTCTGAAAGTCTGCGCAAATCTTCCCACGCCCTTACGCCCCCACGTTCACACTCCCACACGTTCCCCCGCCCATTCTCGCGCTTCCGGAAGATCGAGCCCGGCAATCAAGCGGCAAGTGGCTTTGTCGTCCAGCCAGATGGTGTTGTTGTCGCTGCCGTAATAGAAGCCGTCCGGGCAGGGCTTGCCGCCCTTTTGGGGATGCACGTGCGAGTCCCACCAAGGGAACGAGGGTTGGATGACAAAATGGTCTTTGTACGCAAGCGTCTGGCGGCCGTCATCGATCGAAATCATGATCTCATGCAGTTTCTCGCCTGGCCGGATGCCGATCGTCTGCTGCTTGCATTCTGGCGCGATCAGGCGGGCCAGGTCCGAGATTTTCATGCTGGGGATGCGCGGCACCCAGATCTCGCCGCCATTCATCGCGCGGAGCGCGTTGAGCACGAGCGCGGCGCCCTGCTCAAGCGTAATCCAGAACCGGGTCATGCGCGGATCAGTGATGGGCAGGACACCCTCTTTGCGCTTGGCCAGGAAGAACGGGACCACGCTGCCGCGGCTGCCGACCACGTTGCCGTAGCGGACCACGGAGAACCGTGTCAGCCGTTCGCCGCTATAGCTGTTGCCGGAGACGAACAGCTTGTCTGAGCAGAGCTTGGTGGCGCCGTACAGGTTGATTGGATTGGCGGCCTTGTCCGTGCTGAGCGCCACGACGTGCTTCACGTTGTTGTCGATGGCGGCGTTGATAACGTTCTCTGCACCGAGCACGTTGGTCTTAATGAACTCGAAGGGGTTATACTCCGCGGCCGGAACCTGCTTGAGCGCGGCGGCGTGGATCACGTAGTCCACGCGCTCCATGGCGCGCTTCAGGCGCGCGCCGTCCCGCACGTCGCCCAGGAAGAAGCGCATGCGTTCCCGCTGGTCCGGGGTGAATCCCTGTTCCATCTGGAACTGCTTGAATTCATCCCGGCTGTAGACGATGACCGTCGAACTGGTCGTCTGGGCCAGCAGGATTTTCGTCAGCTGCCGGCCAAGCGACCCTGTGCCGCCGGTGATCAAAACTCGCTTGCCTTCGAGGAACTCAAGGGACCCAAGATTGATCATGGCAGGTCTTTCCGTGTGGGTTGGGCTCGCGCCGCGACGCACCCCAGACAACAGACAAAGAGCATAATGGCATTGAAGATTTTCCGGGTCAAATCAAAACGGCGATTTCCCCTTATTTATCCGGCCTGTCAGCACACGTAGCGCCTGTGCAGCGGCGCGGGGATCGGGCGCAGCCAGGATCGCGGAAACCACGGCGATGCCGTCCGCGCCCGCGGCCAGGACATCGGTAGCGTTGCCGGCATGGATGCCGCCAATCGCCACCAGCGGGAGCCGTACGGCCGCGCGGATGGCGCACAGGCCGGCCAGGCCGGTCGGCGCCGGGGCGTCGGGTTTGGTGGGCGTCGAAAAGATCGGGCTCACGCCCAGATAATCCGCGCCGTCGCGCATTGCCTGCGCGGCCTCCGCCACGGTGGAGACCGATACGCCGACCAGCCGCTGCGGACCCAGCCGGCGGCGCGCCTCCGCGCAGGGCAGGTCGCCTTGTCCCACGTGCAGGCCGTCTGCGTCGCAGGCCAGCGCCAGGTCCACATCGTCGTTGATCAGGAACGGCACGCCGCGCGCCCGGAGCCACTCGCGCAACGCGCGGATGCGCGGCCGCGCGGCGCGGCAGCCCCCCTTATCGCGCCACTGCACGATCGTCACGCCGCCTTCGACCGCCTCCTGCACCACCGCTTCCACGCCGCGCGCGCCGGCCAGAACCGCGTCGGTGACAAGATAGAGGGAGTAGTTTGGGACAAGAGCCATTGGTCATTAGTCATTGGCCATTGGCCAATAACGAATCGGGATCGAATCCTAACAGTCCACAGCCTAAACAGCTAACACCCTTCTCCTCGTATCAGGCTGAATGCAAGGGGTAGGGACGGTTCTCCGAACCGTCCAGGGACGCCTCGGAGAGGCGTCCCTACCTCATATTCGCAAGACTCACTAACCGCCTTCTCCTCATTCTGCCGCGCTGAATTCGACCTTGGCGCCTTTCCGGACATCGTCCGGCATGAGGGCACTGAGACCGTCGAGCAGCGCCACGGCGTAGCTGCCGGGATACTGGGCGCGCTGTGCGGCCCACTCGCCGGCCATGCCGTACATCACCAGCGAGGCGACTGCGGCCCGGAAGGCGTCCGGCTCTACGGCCGCGAATGCGCCGGTGACTGCGGTGACGGCGCAGCCGGTGCCGGTGACGCGCGCCATCAGCGGGTGGCCGTTGCGGATACGCGCCTCGCGTCGGCCGTCGGTGACGTAATCCTCGGGCCCGGTCACTGAAACAGTCATGTTGAACGTCCGCGCCAGCGTCACCGCAGTCTGGCGCGCCAGCGCCACCCCGTGCTGGGCATCCACGCCGCGTGCGCCGCCGGCGCCCTCCGGGCCGAGCGCCAGGATCTCCGATGCATTGCCGCGCAGGATCGCGGGGCGTACGTGCTGTATAAGCTCACGTGCCGTCTGCGTGCGGAAGCGCGTGGCGCCGGCACCGACCGGGTCGAGCACCACGGGAATGCGCTTAATCAGAGCATGTTTGCCGGCGTGGAACATGGCGTCGATCCACGGTTTGGAGAGCGTGCCGATGTTGAGCACCAGCGCGCCGGTGATGTCCACCAGTTCCTCGACCTCCTCAATGGCATGCGCCATGATCGGCGAGGCGCCCAGGGCCAGCAGCGTGTTGGCCGTGGAGTTCATCACCACGTAGTTGGTGATGTTGTGGACCAGCGGGTGCCGCTCGCGCAGGACGCCCAGGAGGGTAGCGATGTCAACCGTTTCAGTAGCCATATCCGTTTACTCGCTCGTTTTGTCGCTGGCGGACGATTGCGCGCTGCTACGCGACAGATCCACCAGCCGCAGAAACTCCTGCAGGCGCCGCCAGTACTCGGCCTCGCAGCGGCAGCGAATGTCGCAGTGGCCGGCCAGTTCCGGCCAGAACGCGAGTTTCGGTTTGGGTGCCAGGCGGTAGAGCTCCTGACCGTGCCAGAAGGGGATGACATTGTCCAGCATGCCGTGCATCACCAGCACCGGGCAGCGCACCTCGCGCATGCGGCAATTGTTGCGGAACTTGTCGATGGGCAGGATCGGGATGACGGTCTTCACGCGGAAGGCGGAAATGAAGCCGCTCTCCACGATCAGCCCGGCGGTCTTGTGGCGGGCGGCGAGATCCAGCGCCAGCGCGGCGCCGAGCAACTGCCCGTAGAGGATGATCTGTTCCGGCGGGATCTTCCGGTCGCGGACCAGGTGCTGGTAGGCTGCCTCCGCGTCCTCGCACGCGCGTGCGGTGCCCGGTCGGCCGTCGCTGATGCCATAGCCGCGGTAGTCGAAGGCGTAGACATCGAGCCCGTGCGCGCAAAATTCCGACAAATAATTGCGTAGATCAGGCCCGAGGTCCTCGCCGTTACCGTGTGCGTAGAGCAGCACGTAGCGCGGGGCGGCGCCGGTGATCGCCAGCATGCCGATGGATTCCGTGGCAGTGACCGGAATGCGGTAGTACGGTCCTCCGGCGTGGTAGCTCGCGTGCGGCGGCCGGAAAATCAGGTAATCCGAAAGAAACCAGCTGGCCAGCATCAAGGCCAGATAAATCCAGCCCAGCGATCGGGCGATGCACCACCAGGAAAACGTCGTTGTGTTCAAAAAGCTGCTCCGCGCACGGCGGGGTGTTTTTCCCCTGTGGCAGAGAATACCGGAGCCCAGAAAGAGCGGCAAGGGCGGAGTGGCTTGTTTCCGGTTGCCAGCGGCGCGCATTTAATCGACAATGCGCCATCACTCGGTTGGAGCAATGGGAGCGCGACGGATGAGCGAGCAAAACGGGGCGAAATCGAACGGCTGTCGCTTGGGCTGTCTGACAATGGGATTGCTGGCCGGCGGCCTGATGCTGTTGCTTGTGGGTGGCGCGGTGTTCGTCGCAATTGCGGCCTCCCGGCAGATGGCGGGCACGCATGGCCACCGCTTCGCGCATGCCGCACGCGTGACCGGCGGCGAGGACGAAGTGCCTGCGCTGCGCGAAATCTGGTCCAGCGGCGCGGAAACGGGAACCAAGGTGGTGCGGATCCCGCTGACTGGCATGATCCTGCTGGGCGAGGGGGAGGGCTGGCGCGAGGACACCTCCTCGGCGGCAGCCGCGCTGCGCGCGATCCAGCGCGCCACACACGACTCGGAGGTCGAAGGGATACTGCTGGAGGTCGACAGCGGGGGCGGCGGCATCACGGCCAGCGACATCATCTGGAAGGCGCTGCAGGACTTCAAGGCTGCCCAGCGTGGCCGCGTGGTGGTGACGCTCATGGGCGACGTGGCCGCCTCAGGAGCCTACTATATCTCGCTGCCGTCGGACCTCATCCTGGCGCACCCGACCACGATCACCGGTTCGATCGGCGTGATCATGCAGTCCTACAACGTCAAGGAACTGGCTGCCAAGATCGGCATCCGTGACGAGACATTCAAGTCCGGCACCAACAAGGACCTCCTGAACCCGTTCCATGACGTCACGCCCGAGCAGCGCGCCCTGCTGCAGGCGGTGATCGACTCGCTCCATAGCCGCTTCGTGAAGCTGGTAGCCGAGTCCCGCAAGCTTTCCGAGGCGGAGGTGCGCAAACTGGCCGACGGCCGCATCTTCGTGGCCGACGAGGCGATCGACCGCCATCTGATCGACGGCATCGGGTACCGTGCGGATTCAGAGAAGGAGATGGCCCGCCTGCTGAACGTGAAGGAGATCAGCGTCGTGCGCTACGAGGAGGAGGGCTCGTTCCTGAATTTCCTTCGTTCGCACCGCGGCATCGGCCTGTCGATCTCCGACTTCCTCCGCCCGCGCGAAACGCGCCTGCTCTACCGCTGGTGGTTGTGAGGCAGAGACTGCGCATCGCAAGAGAGAACGGTCTTGCGGGGTCGCTAGCGCTCTCGGTATCGAAAGCAATCTGATCGGCAAAAGAAATTCCAAGCGGCGAATTTCAGAATTTTCGACCCCGATACCGATAGCGACTCCGACGCTGATGAGATTTTCCGCCACGCGAAAAACGATGAAAGGAAAGGCAATTTGGACCAGCGGCTTCTGGGCGGGCTGTGCGCTGTTCGGACTTGGCCAGGTGATTTCGTTCTATCCCGGTGCTGAATGCGGATGGTTCATCCTTGCCGGATTGCTCTGCATGTCTGGTTTGATCATCAGAGGCAAGGCGTACCGGATTGCTGCCATCATCCTCGTCTGCCTGTCGGCGATTTTAGCTGTCGCGGGCCACCGGCGTGGAGTTGATTACAGGAACAGGACGGAAACAAAGAAGCATCACAGACAAGAGGCAGAACCAGCAACCGCACCCTATTCGGAGCCCGCTGCGCGGTCTCCTCAAGGTTGAGTTGCACCGTCCGGTCGCCGACCGCGCCTTCCTGATTTCCTGATTTCCAGATCGAACCGGATTCAAGAATTCAACCCAGCGCGACGTTGTCGATGAGCCGGGTCTGACCGGCGAACGCGGCGAGGGCGATGACTACGCCTTTGCGCAGTTGCGCTATCGGCTCGAGCGTGTCTGGGTCGATGGCCGCGACATAATCCACCCGCAGGCCGTCAGCCGTCAGCACTTCGCGCAGCCTCATGCAGAGCGCCGCGCCGTCCGTCTGGCCGGCGTTGAGCGCCTCTTGCGCGGACCGCAGCGCGCGGCTCAGCCCCAGCGCGCGCCGGCGCTCGTCCGCAGAGAGGTAGCGGTTGCGGGAACTCAGGGCCAGACCATCCGGCTCGCGCACGATCGGCGCGACCACGATCTCGACCGGGAAGTTCAGGTCGCGGACCAGGCGCCGGATGATGGCCGCCTGTTGATAGTCCTTCTGGCCGAAAACAGCCACATGCGGCAGCACGAGATTGAAAAGCTTGGCCACGATTGTGCAGACGCCGCGGAAATGGCCGGGCCGCGAGGCGCCGCAAAGCCCGGTGCCCAGGCGCTCCTCCGTGATGTAGACGCTGTGGTCGGCGGCGTACATGTCGATCGCCTGCGGCAGAAATACCGCGTGCACGCCGGCCGCGCGGCAGAGTTCGATGTCGCGCTCGACGGTGCGCGGATAGCGGCTGAAGTCTTCGCTGGGCCCGAACTGGGTGGGGTTCACAAAGAGCGTCAGCACCACGCGGTCGGCTCGCGTCAGCGCGCAACGGACCAGCGAGAGATGCCCCTCGTGGAGGCAGCCCATGGTCGGGACACAGCCGATGCGACGCCCGGTGGCGCGCTGCTCCAGGGCCCAGCGCTGCATCTCAGCCAATGTCTCGATGATCTGAATGATGTCACCGTTCGAATGTCACGTGTTCGGCCCGGACCACGGGGACGGATTCGCCCCGCAACCACCAGGCCGGACCTTCCACTGTCACCTGCGCACCGACCTCCAGGGGGTTGATCGCAGCGGAACCGGCCTCCAGTAGATGACAAAACGTTACGATCCCGCCGGTGCGGTCGGGTCCGGCGATGCGATAGCGCGTGGCAGTGGCAGTCGCGTGGGGGAGGGTGAGGCGCAGGGTGCCGCTGATGCGGACGAGCCGGCCTTGTTGCGCGATGGCCGTGTTTACGCGCGCCGCCAGTTCCGGCGGCGGCGGGACGCAGGCAATGACGATGCTGTTGGTTTCTGATCCCCCTGCGACTGTGGCGGCGCGGTTGGTGTCGTCGACCAGCGCAGAAAGCAGACCGCCGGCCACGGACGACGGCAGGGGGCGCAACGGTGCAGGGACGGATGACGATGGAGCAATGTCCACGCGGCGGATCCAGAGATGGAAGCCGGGCGGCGGCGCGATCTTCAGCCAGTCGCCGACGCGACTGCGTGTTTCCACGGTAATGCCTTGATCCGGGCTGCCGACAACCTTGTAGGAGAGCCCGGGGCCGGAACGGAGCTGGGCTTTGTCGCGAAGCACCTCGCCTTTGCGGACCAGCTCGGCGTAGACCCAGACGCTGACCTCGGGCGGCGGCGTGATCGGGGTCCAGTTCCCCTCCAGTGGGCCGATCGCAGTCAGTTCCTGACCGGACTCCGCCACGCCGGCGACTTCGATTGTGTCAGCGTTGGGATAGCGCAGAGTGGTGCGGTCCGCCGTGACGCGCACACGGGTTTCCTCCGCAGCCAGCGCAGTTGCCAGCAACAGCGGCAGCAGGATAATGGGCGTGCTGCGCATGATCGGTGGCAAGGGTCAGCCGCGGGGCGTGATTACGCCTCGGGCTTGGTCTTGCGCAGACCGAAGCCGCGGTCGCCATCCTTCCACTGGCCGCGCTTCTTCAGAATTTCCACGCGCTCAAAACGCTTCAGAACATTGCGCTTGGCGACGATCTTGTTCGTACTCTTGAGGCTCGAATGCTGGCTCATGTCTCTCTCCACGCGTCGTCCGGCCCCAGTCGGAGCGCCCACTGCGCCATCGCCGTCCGCACCATCCGGCGGCTCATGCCGGTCAAAAAGAATTACTATAGCTAGAAAGAGGCCGGATTTCAAACGCAAACCGCGACCGGTGCCGGAAACGGGGGTGATGCAAGCGCTGGACGTTGTGGACACAGAGTTCACAGAGGAGATTGAGAACATAGAGGGACCTGCCCCTGAGTGACACTCTGTGTGCTCATCTCGGCTCAGTGGTCTCTGTGGCCACATTTCTTGTGCGCGCTGCCGAACTGCCGAGCGGTTTGGGCTTGCCGACTGGGCGGTCGGACACTATCATCCATCCACGTGTCTGCCACTCCGGTCGTTCTCATAGTGCGGCGGCTTTGTGCGAGGCAGTAAAGGGAAGAATAAACGCCATGATCGTTTCGACCAGTACGCTCTTCAAGCAGGCCTACGGCAAGTACGCTGTCGGCGCTTACAACATCAACAATCTTGAGCAGTGCATGGGGCTGTTCAAGGGGTGCATGGACAGCCAGGCTCCGTTCATCGTCCAGCTCTCCAAGGGCGCGCGCTCCTACACGCACAAGAAGCTGCTGGAGGGGATGCTCAAGACGGCCGACGAGATATTCCCGGACGCGGTCTTCGCCATCCACCTGGATCATGGCGATGAGGCCACTTGTATGGACTGCATTGCCAGCGGCGTCTACAGCTCCGTCATGATCGACGCCTCACACGAGAGCTTCGAGAAGAATGTCGAGATCACCAAGCGCGTCGTGGACGCGGCCCACGCCAAGGGGCTGTCCGTCGAAGCCGAACTCGGCCAGCTCGGCGGCGTGGAAGAGGACATCAAGGTCGAGGAGGCGCATGCCAAGCTGACGAACCCCGCCGACGCCGCGAAGTTCATCAAGCTCACCGGCTGCGACAGCCTGGCCTGCGCCATCGGCACCAGCCACGGCGCCTTCAAGTTCTCCGGCACGCAGGGGCTGCACTTCGAGGTGATCCAGGAGATCGGGTGCCTCTGCCCCGGCTTCCCGCTGGTCATGCACGGCTCGAGTTCGGTCCCGGCCGAAGAGGTCCGGCGCATCAACGCTGCGGGCGGCAAGATGCGGGATGCCAAGGGCGTGAGCGAGGCCGACATCTCCAAGGCCGGCAAGATGGGCGTCTGCAAGATCAACATCGATACCGACGGCCGCCTGGTCTGGACCCGCGTGCACCGCGAATTTTTCCGCGACTTCCCCGAGAAGTTCGACCTGCGCGATCCGGGCAAAGTCTTCATTGTCGAGTATGCCAAGTACATCGTGCACAAGAATCAGATTCTCGGCAGCGCCGGCCACCTGGCGGAGGTCCGGGACGCCTGCAAGAAGGCGAAAAAGTAGTTTCAACCGGGCGGCCGTTCTCGCGACTGTCCGCCCGAACCGTTTCTGGGGCCTGTGCGGCCTATGCAACCTGTTTGACCCGCAAAGGAGAGTTCCATGTCCAAGAAGATCATGGTCGACGGCAACGAAGCCGCCGCCGTCGTCGCGTACGCGTGCAGCGAGGTTGCTGCCATCTATCCGATCACGCCGTCTTCGCCCATGGGCGAATGGTCCGACGAATGGTCCGCCAAGCTCGCGCCGAATCTCTGGGGCACAGTGCCGCAGGTCATGGAACTGCAGTCCGAGGGCGGCGCCGCCGGCGCGGTCCACGGCGCGCTGACCACCGGCTCGCTGGTGACGACCTTTACGGCGTCGCAGGGCCTCCTGCTAATGATCCCGAACATGTACAAGATCGCCGGCGAGCTCACGCCGACCGTCTTCCATGTCACAGCCCGCTCGCTGGCCTGCCAGGCGCTCTCGATCTTCGGTGATCACAGCGATGTCATGGCCTGCCGCCAGACCGGCTTCGCCATGCTGGCCTCGAACTCCGTCCAGGAAGTCATGGACATGGCTCTGATCGCCCACGCCGCTACGCTCGAGTCGCGTGTGCCGTTCCTCCACTTTTTCGATGGCTTCCGCACCTCCCACGAGGTGCAGAAGATCGACGCGGTTGAAAACGAGACGATCCGCGCGATGATCGACGACAACCTCGTCGCTGCCCACCGCGCCCGCGGCCTTTCGCCCGATCGTCCATCCATGCGCGGCACGGCCCAGAACCCGGACGTCTACTTCCAGGGGCGCGAGACGGTCAACAACTTCTACGCCGCCACGCCGGCCATTGTCCAGAAGTGCATGGACAAATTTTCCAAGCTCACCGGCCGCGCCTACAAGCTGTTTGACTATGTTGGCGCTCCGGACGCTGAGCACGTCGTGGTGATCATGGGCTCCGGCGCGGACGCGATCCAGGAGACCGTGGAGCAGCTCGTGGCCAAGGGCGCCAGGATCGGCGTCATCAAGGTCCGCCTCTACCGGCCGTTCGACACCCAGTCTTTCGCGCGGGCCATTCCGCGCACGACCAAGACGCTCACGGTGCTCGACCGCACGAAGGAGCCGGGCTCCATCGGCGAGCCGCTCTACGTCGACGTGCGCACCGCCATCGGCGAGGTCATGCAGGACAAGCTGGCCGTGCTCGACCACTGGATCACGACCTTCGGCGGCCGCTATGGCCTCGGATCCAAGGAGTTCACCCCCGCCATGGTCAAGGCGGTCTTCGACAACGCCGCCGCGGCCAAGCCGAAGAACCACTTCTCCGTGGGCATCGTGGACGATGTCAGCAAGGCCAGCCTCGACGTGCCGGACTTCCACCTCGATCACCCCGGCCGCAAGGAGTGCATGTTCTACGGCCTCGGCTCGGACGGCACGGTTGGCGCCAACAAGAACAGCATCAAGATCATCGGCGACGACACTGACTTCTTCGCGCAGGGCTACTTCGTGTACGACTCCAAGAAGGCCGGCGCCATGACCGTCTCACATCTGCGCTTCGGTCCGGGGTTCATCCGCAGCCCGTACCTCTGCACCAAGGTCGATTTCGTGGCGTGCCACAATTTTTCGTTCCTCGAGAAGTACGACATGCTCGCGCAGGCCAAGGACGGCGCGGTCTTCCTGCTGGCCTCGCCGTTCGAGTCGGACGATGTCTGGAACCACATTCCGGACGAGGTCGCGCGGCAGATCATCACCAAGAAGCTGAAGTTCTATGTGGTCAACGCGCTCAAGCTCGACCATGAGCTGCACCTGGGCGGCCGCATCAACACCCTTATGCAGACGGCCTTCTTCAAGATCTCCGGCATCCTGCCGGAGGCCGAGGCCATCGACGCCCTCAAGAAGGCTGCCAAGAAGACCTACGGCAGGAAGGGCGACGCCGTGGTGCAGAAGAACTGGGACGCCATCGACGCCGCAGCCAATGCCGTGCGCGCCGTAAAGGTCCCGTCCCAGCCAGCCGGCAAGCTGAAGATGCCGCCCGTGGTCTCGGCCGACGCCCCGGCGTTCGTCAAGAATGTCACGGCCAGGATCATGTCGCAGAAGGGTGACGCCATCCCTGTCAGCGCCATGTCGGTGGACGGCACCTGGCCGACCGCCACCACGCAGTACGAGAAGCGGAACATCGCCGTCGAGATTCCCGAGTGGAATACCGATCTTTGCATCCAGTGCGGACAGTGTTCGCTGGTTTGCCCGCATGCGGCGATTCGAGTGAAGGCCTATGCTCCCGAGGCGCTCGCCAAGGCCCCGGCCACATTCAAGTCCATCGAGGCCAAGGGCAAGGAATTCGCGGGGTTGAAGTTCACGGTGCAGGTTGCGCCCGAGGATTGCACCGGGTGCGGCGCGTGCGTGTGGAATTGCCCGGGTCGCGAACGCGACAAGGCCACGAAGCAGGAGACGGGCCGGCGTGCCATCAACATGGTGCCCCAGATCCCGCTGCGTGAGGCCGAAGCGGCAAACTTCGCCTACTTCCTCTCGATACCGGAGACGGATCCCAAGCTGTACAAGAAGGACACGGTCAAGGGCAGCCAGATGGTGAAGCCTTTGTTCGAGTTCTCCGGCGCCTGCGCGGGCTGCGGTGAGACGCCTTACGTCAAGCTGCTGACCCAGTTGGTTGGTGACCGGCTATACATCGCCAACGCCACGGGCTGCTCGTCCATCTATGGTGGTAACCTGCCGACCACGCCGTATACGAAGCGCGGTGACGGGCGCGGGCCTTGCTGGGCGAATTCGCTGTTCGAAGATAACGCCGAATTCGGATACGGCATGCGACTGGCGGTCGACAAGTTCAACGAGTACGCGCTGGAACTCGTGGACCGGCTCTCAAACGACGGCTGCAAGGATGCGGGTATCGAGAAGGACCTGCTTCAGTCCATCCGCAGTGCCGATCAGTCCGGCCAGGCCGGCATCGAAGATCAGCGGGTGCGCGTGAGCGTGTTGAAGAGCATGCTGGCCGGCTGCAAGAATGACCTGTGCGCGCAGTTGACATCGGTGGCGCATTATCTCGTGCAGAAGGCCGTCTGGGTAGTGGGCTAGGACGGCTGGGTGTATGAC
>Ga0118677_10012992_pt1 | contig 12090 bp, 8 predicted proteins | sample AliMusrvi5mmetaG_FD_86154 | JGI IMG/M metagenome (GOLD analysis project Ga0118677, IMG submission 86154)
GCTGTGAATAACGATATTGGGTGCAAATTCATTTTTGGAATAATTTATATTTTCCGGATCATAAACGTACTAAATTAATTATTTTTTGTTCGAATACCGACAAAAAGAATCAATGCATTTAAAATGAAACCTGTGATTATTAATAAATTACCAGAGATATTCCCACCATTCAGGGCAATTATTTTTCCGGAAAGTGCGACAATTCCACCAATTATCATAGCAAAACTACTACGTCCTTTAGTTGTAGCAAAACCTAAAAGGGCAGCAAGTGTAGGAATAATAAATGCACCAGAGAAAATTGTCAGTGCAATGAGTAGCGACTGGATGATTGAATGGATGCTTAAGGCGAGAAGAATACTAAGCAGGCCAATAACAACCATAATAATCTTGGTATTTCGTACTGATTTCTGGTGTTTAAATCCGTCAGATAAAGGATCCCCGATTATCGTAGCAGAGGTAAGCAATGTTGTTGAACCCGTTGACATGACAGCAGAAAGCAATGCAGCCACAAGTAAGCCGATCCCCCACTCAGGCAACGTGTTCATCATCACCGGAATAAGCGCAGAACTATTAAGTCGATGAATACCAGGATACTTAAAAGCTGCAAAAACACCCAAAAATGTTATACAAAACGAGAATGGAATTAGGACAAAAGCACTAATTACTACACTTTTTCTGGCAATCCGTTCATTTTCTGCACAAAAAATACGGGAATAGATATCGGGGCCGACAACAAAAGTCGTTGAATAGGTTAAAAGCAGGACAATAAGATCGAAGGGATGAAAACCCTCATTAAATGGGAATTTAAGGGGAGTCATTACAATTGGCGATACCTGTTCTGTAATCAGAAGATATATTGCCGTTAATAAAATTCCACCGATAATTATAAATGATTGGTAAAGGTCAGTTTTTAACACTGAAATCTGACCACCAATAACTGTATAAAATACAAAGACGGCCCCGGCACCCCAAACACCAGTGTAATAATCTAATCCGGTAAAACCTGTCATAATTTTAGCCGCTCCGATAATCTGAGCTGCAATAATGCCAATCCAGGCAATTGAAATAATCAATGAAGAAATCATTTTTGCCTCAGTACCGTAAAAGTCTCCAATCATTTGGGGAAGGGTAAATTTCCCAAGACGTCGAACTTTCATTGAGACCGGAACGAGCATAAAAAGGCCAAAAGAAGCACACAGCAGGAGCCATGAGGCGGCCCAGCCTTGTGTTAATGCCAGATCAGCTGTTCCCAGAATAGCCGAACTCCCTAAAATGGTAGCTAAGAGGGAACCTGTAATTTGCCAGACACTTCCTTTTTTACCTGCGACAAAGAAATCGCCTTCAGATTTGATTTTCCTTGAAGAAATAATCCCAACAACGATCATTGAGGCGATATAAACAATGATTATGATATATTTGATCATTGTTTTACCTCTTTAAAATTACGGGTAAATCTAGGAACCGGAATGACAATCTGAATTTTACAAAATTGAAATGTTTCAGAAAGAGCATTGAAAACCCTTCAGGATGTAACATTTTTCGGATGTTGTATATGTGGGACAGGTTCGCGTCTGAAAGGAGGTAGAAAAACCCAATATAAACCGCCCATTGAGATAATGGCAGAAAGGAGGAAAAACATAAGGCTTAAGGCAATACATAATTCATTATTCAGGCCGAGTGTTTTAGCACCTATTAAAAAAACCATCTCGCGGGCTCCAATACCTCCGATTGTAATTGGAAGAGCTGTAGCAATGGCGGAAACAAAAAAGAGAAAGAGGTAGTCAAACAAGTCTTTAGACTGATGAAAAGCAGAAAGAATAAGGATTGCAGATATAAACTGCATTCCTTGTAAGGCGAATGACCACCAGAATAATCCGGCATGGATTTTAAGAAAACTCTTGAAAAAATATTTCAGCACAACCAGGTAAAAACCATAGATAAAAGGTATCGCGATCCACATTTGTTTCCCATATTCGAGATGTAACCCGGACAGATAGTATAAAATAACTGTAATCATACCGATTGCCACAAGACCAGCAATCCGGTTTACAAGCATTGTTCCGATATTTTTTTTGAGACCATTTTTGCGGTATTTATTCACAAGATATACCTTATAACCATCACCACCAATTCCTCCAGGCAGAAATAGATTATAAAACATTCCGAGCCAGAACAATTTAATATTCAGAGCCTGTGAAATATGTGCACCGGTATTTCTGAAGGAGAGATTCTGACGGAAAGCAGAAAAAATAAATGAGATAACCAGCAGAATAAATGCACCGATAAGGTAATAGATATTAGCTGTAGAAAATACACCCAAAACCTCCTTAAACGATATTTTTGATAAAACCCACAAGATAGCACCAACAGAAACGCCTAGTTTCAAAAGGTTTATTAAAATTTTCTTAATTCTTTGTTTCACTTTCTTTTACTTGATCTACAACTTAATAAAAACTTTACGGGCATACAGAAAATAACATATTCCCCATAATCCAGCCCAGACGGCAAGTGTGAGTGCCATGTCGTTAGCTAATTGCCCAAGGGGACTAAAAATTAAATTTATAAAAGGTTTGGCAATTGCTTCAATCCAGCTGTTTCCATTGGTGTGGGCAAAGAGATAAATAAAAAGCGGATTCATTCCTACTATTGCAAAAAAGAGGGAAAACTTTCTAAAATTCATTACATCAATTAACCAGTATGAAAAAGCCATTGCAATCATACACCATCCTCCGCTCACGAATACAAAGGAGGATGAACAAATATGTTTGATAATCGGGATGAAAGGGCTTAATGAAAATCCAATGAACAAGCCAATCAGACCTGCCGCCACCATGGTTTGAATTTTTCTTTTAGGTGTCCAATGGTTCATCAGCATCATTCCTGTGATTACTCCCCAGATGGTATGCGCAGTTGTAGGAATCGCATTAAATGCAACCCAATGACCACCACCGGGTGTCCCTGTAAGCGCTAAGTCAAACCATGCGCCAAAGTTCTGATCGGGCATAAACGGTTGATTAAATCCTTGAACATTCCAATATAGGTAAAGTAACTGAGAAATAAGGATCAGCAAAAAAGAGAGGATCAACTGCCATTTAACAGTTTTTCGCATCAACAAAAATGCGATAAAATAGGTTACTGAAAGTTGAGCCAGAACATTTGTAAAACGGAAAGTAATCTTTCCCGGACCAATACAATAGAGGGCCCAGCCGAGAAAGAGCAATAATAGGGAACGAATTGCTGCATGGCGTAAAGTGACATTCCAGCTATCACCCCTGTTCCATCTCCTTGTCATTGAAAAGGGCATCGCAACACCGACAATAAACATGAAAAATGGTTGAATCAGATCCCAGAAATGTAATCCGATCCAATCGGCATGTTCCAGTTGATGTCCTAAAGCAGAAATTACCGTCCCGTCAAAAGCTGAATTTGTTAAAGTGCCAAAGAATCCGGAAAACTCACCAATTAGCATAAACATCGTAAATCCCCTGAAGAAGTCGATGGAGAGCATTCGTGTCTGCGCCACGCCCGGAAAGTTTTGGTTACTCATTTTGTAATTTTCCTGTTAATAATTAGTACCATGTATTGACCAAATTAAGCCACTCAATCAGATAATAAGTCTGATATGAGTGGCTTAAGCGATAAGTTTAAAGTCTGCTTCTTATCAATTAATCAGCTATAAAAATAGCTATTTTTTGTTTAATTCCTTCAATCTGATATTTTTAAACTTAACAACAGATCCATGTCCAAGAAAGCCAATATGTCCCTTCTCCCGAAACAGGCCCGGATGAGCTTTATGATCCATGGGACCATTTTTCGCAGCCTCTTTTATATCTCCATCAAGTATTATGGTTCCATTAAGTGTTACCTTAATGTGGTTTCCTTTAGCCATAATCTCTTCGTAATTCCATTGCCCCACAGGTTTCAGGTAACCACGTTTAGCGGGGATAATCCCATATACAGATCCGTGATACTGGTAAGGAGCCAGGTCGTTATAAACAGGGTCTTCGCTGTCGAGAACCTGAATTTCCATACCCTGATAAGCTGCATCCCCTTCGAGAGGCGCACGGATTCCAATACCGTTATTGGCAGCAGGTGTGAGCTGAAATTCAAAGCGGTAGATAAAATCACTGTATTCGTCTGAAGTAAAGATATTCCCATGTGAAGGACCATTGTCCAGATGAAGCACAATTTCCCCGTTTTCCACATGGTAGTCTATAAGGTTCCCGGTCCATCCATCGAAATTTTTTCCATTGAATAGCGCTTTGAATCCATCCTTAACTTCCTCTGCAGGAACGGTATATTCGTCATTATTTAACTCCTTCACGTAGATATCCCTAAATGCCAAATCTGTTCCGTGTGCCTGCAATTCAATAGATTCTTTGGGAAAAATTGGAATTGAACGATCCCAGTAATTTTCAAGGGTAACATTATCCACAATCAATTCGCCGTTAAGATAGACCGTCACCTTTTCGCCGATCATCTTAATCCGGAAAGTATTCCATTCACCTATCGGGTTATCGGCGACTTTGGATGGTTTTGAGGGATACTTCTGATTGTTATACAAACCCCCTGATCCCACCTGTGCGCCAACTTCTACACGTGAAGTATCCCAGATCTGCACCTGTGGTGATCCGCGCAGGTAAATGCCGCTATCCCCTTTTTTTGTAATTCGCCAATCCACAACCATTTCGAAATCTCCGTATTGTTTTACGGAGCAGAGGTTATCTCCGTCTCCATTAAATACAATGCAACCATCTTTTGCACTCCAGTTTCCACTCAATTTCGAATTAGCTTCTACCTGTTTTTTAGCAAGTTCTTTGGGGTCCATTTTCTTCCTTGTAACTGGATTTCCCACTAAAGCCTGCCATCCCGTTAGATCCTTTCCATTAAACATAGGGACCAGACCATCCTCATAACTCATCTCATCGAGGTATTTGACAATTTTAGCCCTGTCATAATCACTTTCGCTGCCAGTAAGGCTGTTTAGTGCTTTATTCAGCGCGTTGCGGACCGCGACACCAGCCATCCCCTTTTGACCCTGAGAAGGCAATGCAATAGCCATTACGGCTTGAGCAGCTTCCTCTTTTAACTCAGGATTCTCAAGATAGGAAGAAGCAGTAATCAGGGAGAGGAAAGTTTTAACCCGACCTATTGAACTAATCACAAGCTCTTTGTCCTTAAGGTCAGTCGCATAGCCAAAAATCTTACGATATTGTAATAACTTCTGATCGTCAGGAAGTTTGGAACTCTTGATCTGGCGAACAAAACCATTGATGGCTCCGGACAACTTTGTCCCGTGAGCATTCTGAATGATCTCAAATAATGCGCCTGAAGCGGCATGGTCTTTCCAGTTGACAAGGGCATTAAACGCCGCATCAGCTTCTTCCTTTTCAGATGATGAAATATAGCCGGTTACCGCCTTAAGCGCCTTTATCCCACCTAAACGAGGTAAAACTTCAAGAATTCGTCCTTTTTTAGATGCCTCTCCCATTGCTGAAATTAATTGGGCAACCTGCTCATTTTCACCGCTTATTTGCGATGCTGCATTTACTAATGCTTCCTGAATACTCTTAATTTTATCGCAGTCTTCTGTGGCATACAGCAGTTTTACCAAGCGATCAATCTCTTTTGGTGTTGCAGTATTGACCATGGCACCGTATGCGGCTGACTGAATTAGTGGATCCGAGCTTTGGGTGTATTTATATAACTGATCGAAATAACGTTTTCCTGATTTCGCACCAATCAAAGTAATAATTTCATTTTTTGAATTCAGTGGTGCGCTTTCAAGTATCGCGGCAATCGGATCCAACCCTTTTTCGTCTAAGAGTGATGAAAGTGTTTTAGCAGTATATGCGGGTTGAACTCCATTAGCAAGCAATGCTGTTAAATCGGGGATTGCCTCTTTCCCTTTTAGCTTTGCGTAAGCAGAGATAGCTGCCTCACTTACCATCTTATTTTTATCACCAAACTGTTTTTTGACAAATTCTGCAACAGAAAGGTCCCCTTTCTTTCCAAGCACTGTAATGATTTCTGCTTTTGGCTCTGGTTGTCCTTTAGCCGCCTTTGCCATCCATAATTTTGTTGAAGCCTTCTGGCTTTTTCCGACAAGGTTTAGGATTGAATACCTAAAGGCTTTATCGTTGTTATCAAATGCTTTAAGAAGTTTTGGCTGCGCCTCATTTTCAAAAAAACGGGTATAGATGGCCAGCGCAGAGGAACTATTATGAAGTTGAGCCGGTGACTGGCAAACCTTTACAATTTCGTCACAGGCCTTTGCACAAAGCGTAAGGTTTCCGGTTTCTCCTAAGCGGTTGGCATAGGAGACAAAAGCTGAAGTGGCATTTGTTGGTTCATAGACAAAACCAGCTTTTTGCGCTGCTTCCAAAAGTGGCTGATAAGATTCATTGGAACCAATGGCAGCTGCAGCTGCAAGCGATACCTTACTTAAATTTTGGTTATCTGATGAGATATGTTTTAATATTTCTCCATTTGCAGCGGCAAACTGCAATTCACCTAGAGCTCTGATCAGGGTAACCAGGCATTTACCTTCACCCTTTGATAAGGCAATCAGGAGTGCGCTTTTGGCTGCCTCACTATTTACAGAGGTGAGCACAAAGGTTGCCGGCTCGCATAACTCACTATTATTCAAGTAAGAAGCAACGGCTGCAACGGCCTTGTCCTTGCCAATTAATTTTAGCTGACGCATGAAAAAAGCCTTTGTTTCGGTATCCGTGGCTTTTTCCAATGCTGTAATGTAAACAGACTCTGCAAAGGCTCTTTGGACTTCCTTACCGGGTTGGCTTGCATAACGGGTCAGTCCGTTTATCGCAAAAACCAAAGATGTATTATCACCTTTCCCTGAAGGAGTTATTTTATCAGCGAGCAGCTGAAATCCTTCACTACCGAGTGAAATTAGCTCTTCAGCCAATTTATCACGTTGAGGAAGATTAGTTGATGGCATCTGCGCCAGCAGGTCAGCAATTTTCGTGGTTAAAGTTCTGTTGTCCTGCGCCTGTATTGAAGCGGTAATCATCAATAGGGCAAGCATGACCAAAAGAGAATTAAATATCTTATTCATCAGACTATGTGTTTTAAAGGATAAATTAAATCGTTGTCCATGGTGCCCGCATAGGCTGATGGATTAACCGGTTAGCAGCTTCGTCGTTAATAAATTCCTGCTTGTCAGGATCAAAATTCAACGTTCTGCCTAATCGAACTGCCAGAATTCCCATATTAACCATTGTGCATGAGCGGTGTCCGTTCATTTCATTGAGGGCAAATTTCTGACGGGTTCTAACCGATTCAGAGAAGGTCGTAATGCGGGGTTCGGGATCAGGTAATGTTTCGATAAATTGTTTCAGGTTTGGAATATCAGATTCAAATCCCTTAAATATTTTACCGTGGGGACCTTCAATATAGGCTGCATCTTTATCTTTATTTTCGCCGTCCAGGATGATTTTGCATCCATCAGCATAGGTATACTCAATTCTGCGCCATGAACCGACTGCATCTTCGTGTTGTTGAGGAGCATCCACTTCAACCTTAATTGGGCTGGTATTGTCCTTGCCAAGCAGGTATTGAACCGGGTCGAGGTAATGCTGACCCATATCGCCAAGACCACCACCATCATAATCCCAATAACCGCGGAACTTGGAATGTACGCGTTCCACATTGTATGGACGATGGGGAGCCGGACCGAGCCAGAAATCGTAATCCAACTCTTCGGGGACAGGTTGTTGCGAGAGGTTGGTTTCGCCGCGCCAGAAGAATTTCCAGTCAAAGCCGGTATTCCCGCTCACTGTAACTTTAAGCGGCCATCCAAGGATTCCGCTTTCGATAACTTTTTTCAAAGGTTTAACCTCTGTTCCCAGACCGTAAAAATTATCCTTGAAGCGGAACCAGGTATTCAGGCGGAACATACGACCATGCTTATTCACCTCTTCTACAACCCTCTGCCCTTCACCGATGGTGCGGGTCATCGGTTTTTCACACCAGATATCTTTCCCGGCGCGGGCAGCTTCGATAGCCATTAAGCCATGCCAATGTGGAGGGGTTGCAATATGGACGATATCTATCTCCGGACGCAATAGCAGTTCCCTGTAATCGTGGAATAATTCTACTGAATTGGGAATCATTGACTTGGCTAATTCCAGATGTTTTTTATCAACATCGCAAATTGCAACGACTTTAGTCCCTTCGTAGGAGATATGGCCGCGACCCATGCCGCCGGTTCCAATTATTGCTTTTGTGAGTTGGTCACTGGGCGCAACATAGCCAGGGCCACCAAGGACATGACGCGGAATGATCACCATACCGGCTACCGTAGCCGCCGATGTTTTGAGAAAAGTTCTGCGATTTGGGGATTTTTGCTCCATATAATTTGATTGTTATGTGTGGAAAAACATATATAGGGTAGCAAAAATAAGATTTACTTGGATACCGTCAAGTACTTTTATTAAGTATTTCGGATCCCGGTCCGTTTTTTATTAAAGTTGTTGCTAAATCGGTTCAATACTTGAATTTTTCTATCGGATCTCCTCCTTACCATCCCGGTATTTTGCAAACCGTCCTCTTGATCTGGGGTGTACCATTTCGTGTTGCGGCCAGGGCCATCCTCCGAACTCTGTCTGCCGGTAATCTGCCATTGCCTGTCGTATTTCGGTTTGAGTATTCATTACAAAAGGGCCATATTGAACCACTGGTTCTTCGATCGGTTTGCCTTGTAATAGGAGTAACTGAGATTCTGAATTTCCGTTTGTGATTAAAAGTTCCTGGTCCGGAATCAGGCTAATTGCGCTATGTGAATCGACTTTTACGCCATTAATATCAAGCGTTGATCCATCATGAAAATAAATTGTGCGGTTTACTTCCGAGCTGGAAGCCGGAACAATCCACCGGGCTTCCGGCTCCATTTTGACAGTCCAGACAGCAACCAGGTTGTCCGGATCTGCAGCCCATGAATCGGGGGCTGGAGGGAGCGCTCTAAAATCCTGGTAACTTCCGGCAATAATTTTTATTTCGGTCATTTTACCGTTTGCACTTGGGATTTTATGAACTGGAATATCCTCAGACCATAACATTTTAAAATGGGGTTCTGCAAATTTTTTAGCTTTGGGGAGGTTTAGCCAAAGCTGAAATAATTCAGTTGGATTGTTCCCTTCCATATTCAGAAGGGGGAACATTTCGCTATGTTGCAATCCTGATCCTGCCGTCATCCATTGGACGTCTCCCATCCCATACCGGCCTGCCTGACCATGAGAATCGGAATGGTCAACCATCCCTTCTCTCACAATTGTAATTGTTTCAAATCCGCGATGAGGGTGGACTGGGAAACCGGGCACTTTATGGCCGTGATACATGCGCCATCCATCCTTAATGGTAAAATCGTGTCCAATATCCCTGCCAGTCAGAGAGCTAAGCGGACCCATCTCTGAATTACCTGTGGGATAATTATCAAGGTGATGGGCGCAAAAAAGAAATGGGTTTACTGTTGGCCACATAAAACCCAGCAATTTTAAACTAATAATTGCATTTTTTTGCATGCTAATAAGTTTTAAATATTTTATTTATGATGTTTTGAAGCATGATAATGTTCGCGGATCAGATCTGCCCCAAAATCGCCATTGAAATCACGCCAAACCGTATGTATATGGTTTGCATTGTCCTGAGTATTATCAAATTCAATTAAAAAAGTCTTCCCCTGGATCCTGTAATAATGCGGTTTTCCGGGAACTGTTTCTCCGCCCCAGCCAAATCTGATGGCATTCATATCTTCGGTATCGATCTTTTTTATACGTGCATTGGCCAATTGAGTGGGCATCGATAAGAGGTAGGAAGCAATAACTTTATTTAAAATTATTTTTTGAGACGGATTCAAATCATGCGCAAAAATACCGACAGGCTCTAGTTGCCCAACCTTTTGCGAATTTGTTGTCACGATTTCAGTGTATGGTTTTAGCTGAAATATAGCTATGAATTTTTGATCCGGAGTCAATGAATTAATCAATTCAAACCCCAGATCTTCCTGATCTTTTAAGAGTCGTGTCCCTTTTTTGACACCCTCTTTAACTTCAGCAGGATACACTCCAAAGAAAAAGGGTGCAAAGCCTATCTTATCCTTAACGATTGTAAAGTTCAGTGCAAGATGATGACCGGAGAATTTCCATCCCCAAATGCTGTCCTGACACGGTGTTCCATAGATTGATACCGAATAATTCTCAGGTATACGGTTTGGATTCTGGGGCTGCATCTCCTTTAGAAGGTATTCGAAATCCATGATATTGGTTGTTCTGACATATCCTTCCTTACTCAGATAGGCCTGAAGAAGCAGATGAAGGTTTTCCTTTTGTAAGGAGTCGAGATCCTTCACGGCAATGCCCGTACGTCCAACCATGGCTGCAGGAAGAAAGTGCCATTCATACCGGTTCATTTCATTAAACGGAAATACCGCTTTTTTTTGCTGCACCGGATTCAATGATTTTACAAAGGCAACGGCTTTGTCGGAACCGGAATTTTGATTAGTCATATTTTGTGCCATTAAGGCAAAGGGAAACAGGAACAAAAGGATTAGTTTCATGGAATTTGATTTAGTGATTTATATGAGCAATAACATATATAGGGTGAATTCAGTTTAATTTCTTTTTTCACCGCAGTAAACCTTAAAGGTTGAATTAAACGGTTCCTGGTATTGTCCCCAAAGCCAGGCCAATACAGAGGTATGCGTACTTCTGCAGGCATCGAGTACCGCCGGATATACTTCCTCCCCATTATTGGCAAACTCACCAATTATGATTGGGGCAACATTGATATTCTTAAGTTCATTGATCCTGTTTTCTATCGCAGCGACCGGAATATTCCAGTAGGTATTGTAGGCATGAATGTCAAAAACTATATTTTTTCTGCCATTCAATAACTGAGCCCCTTTTTCAAGAAAAGGTTCATGACCCTGTCCCATAGCGTTTCCGCAAACCACTAGAATATTGTTTGCACCGGTCTCACGAATGGTGTCTATCAGTGAAGAGGCATCAAGCAGCCATTGATCACTACTGGCTGTATTGGCCTTATCCCAGCCGTAGGGTTCGTTCCAGATACCAAACCAAACATCGGACTGATTTGAAAACAGTCTGGCAATATGTTTCCACTTATTGATGATTTGCGGGTATCTTTGATCCATAGATGGGGTAGAACCCAATAATTGACAATCAGGATATGGAGAAGAACCTCCAGGGAAAGCATCAGAATCATACCAGAATGCGGTAAGGATGATCACAAAACCTTTATTCCTTGCCAGGGTAACCAGGCGCTCAAGATCATCATCACTTGTCATTTTCATATCGATACATTCCCTTGTGATGTCCATTCCCCAGCTGGAGACCTGGTCATAATTCCAATCCCACAGACTCATTTTATTGGTTCCCCTGAACTCCATGGATTTTCCATCCTTCATCAATTTTGATCCATCCGTATAATAACCCTTACTATTTTCTGCAGGAATATTGTCGGCTCCCGGCTGTTTCGAACATCCGTATTGAAGGTAAGCTATTAAAATTAAAAAGATGTAAAATACATTTTGATTTCTGAACTTGCCTAATTGCCAGTATCTCATAGAAGCTTATTGGTTAATTCTGAGAATTCACAATTCTGTTCAACTCTTGCAATTCTTACTTTATACGATTTATACCAATCATTACGCCCTTTCTCTCTGGCAATGGTATGTTCTGAAATCCCTGTTTTCTTGTGCATCGTCTGGTTGGTTCAAAAGAGTCAACTCATGAATGGTTTGAGAAGGCTAACGCGATTTCCTTCCGTATCGAAAAATGATACGTAAAAGCCAATCCCGGGTATTTCCATTGGTTCACCCAGAACCTCTCCCCCCGCAGATGAAATCTTAATTATTGCCTCCTGAAGATCATCCACCGCAATAACAACGGATGGATGCTGAGCTGGCCAATCGGCTTTCCGTGGGAAAAATCCACCATTGATGGTTCCGGGCATTTTTGGTCTCCCATTTTCATCATTTTCTCCTGTGTTTGCAATCACATAATTACCCATCTCCTCCCCGAGCATCTGCATTTTCCATCCAAATACCCC
>Ga0118677_10012993_pt1 | contig 12090 bp, 12 predicted proteins | sample AliMusrvi5mmetaG_FD_86154 | JGI IMG/M metagenome (GOLD analysis project Ga0118677, IMG submission 86154)
CGTTATGCGTCCACCGCGATTGAGGGTGTTGTATCCCACCCATCCCTGACGCGAGAAGATCGCGTTGATGTATTCAAGATTTCCCCACTGTCCTATCTCGACGACTTCGAACCCCGCGTGACGGAACATTACGGCAAGACCCATTGGGTTATACCCTCCATAGTGGTAGGGAGTCGAATGTGGAATGTTTATCGTAGGAACACTGGTGAAACAGTACCCACCTGGCTTCAGCGTGTCATAGATCGACTTTACGGCCGCGAAGGGGTTCTGTAGGTGTTCAATCGTCTGGCTGAACAAAAAGAAGTCGAAGGCATTCGTGTGGTGATTCGAAATCGTGTGAAGGTCATACTCCGGGTATGGGAGATACGTCTCCTTTGAACGTGTGATAAACTCCAGCTCGGGATCGGTGGTACACGTATATGCGATCGATTCGGGGGCAATGCCATGTTTAGCAACCCAGCTTTTGAAGTCCAATACAGTATGAACGCGAGGAAAGTCGCGATCCATCCACGCATAGTTCCATGCTTTCACTGGACACTGTGGGACGCGTTCGTACTGTGTAAAATATGAAGGCGGAAGCTTCACCTTCGACGTATAGAGGGTCATAAGTTCACCGTCGGAGAGCATTTTCATGATATCCCGAGGGATGTGTAAATCAGGAGATACATACTTCATAACTACGCGGAAAGTCTGTGCATACACCAAAACACGGACCGATTTCACCTTTCGGCATAACGCATATAACCTTCTCCGTTGTAGGGCTGCCAATATTGCCCCAGATGTACCCTTTACTCGTCAAGGTGTACGTGTCCTTATCGTGAAAGAAGCAGTTGAATCGATCTTTGAGGTGGATGAGTGCATCTAGATTCTTACAGTGAACCCAAAGACGCGAGATGTATGTATTCAAGAAGTCAATGGACGTCTCGTGCTCGGGTCCGTCATGTCCGAGCCATAGTTGATCGCCCATCTTCCATACATCGATCTCACAGTCAAACCCGTGACTCAGTGCAGTGATAATTGTTTCCTCGCGATTCTCAGTTGAAGGACTTGGTCCATTCAAGTTCCCACGATGCGATATGACGAGCATTTATTATACATTCACCATGCTGTTTAACTCGGCATCTGTAAGCCCATACCTGTGGAAAACAGAGTGAGGAACTCTGTGTATGCGGATCGATGTGAGTCCAATGTGCCTTACGACTTCCTGATGAACACCTGCGATGATATCGTCTTCGATCGGGGGCGACATGGTTGTCGTTACGTAACGCTTTATCCATCCTTCCCCTGTCACGATTACAGACTTGAAGGCATTTCCCATGATAATTGAGTTATCATAGTTCATGACAAAGTGAAAATCTCCGAGCTGGTCCTTCCATCGGTTGACGTACACCTGACTGGGGTTATACCTCGATAGCACCATGTCCTTCCATAATAGAACATCGGGGCGGATGATAACAACTCGATCATACCGAACACCGGTGCTGTGCATTAGATCAAGGGACTTTGTTATCGACAACACCTGACTACCCTGTGCAAAGTTCGCGGGAGTGTTGATCGACGCATTGATCAAGCTGTTGTACTGGCGATTGTCTTCGAATAGCCATTTCTTTGGGCGATACAGCTTGACTAGCTCGTCTTCTAGGTCAGTGCTCCAACAATGGATAAATACATCAAAGGTTGTATCGGGATTACATCCGAAGAGGTGAGCGCATAGCGATCTATATACCGCGGTATAATTGACGTAAGGGCTATCGTTGTACAGTTGATTTTCAAGGCTAACTCTGCCAGTACATTTACCTACGGCTCCACGTATGCAGACAGCTATACGCATTGCTAATTTAAAGAGTTTCCATCTTGAAAGTCAATGAAGCTCGTCGTGTTTGATCTAGACGGTGTTCTGCTTGACTTTTGCGAGGTTCACTATGAAGCTCTTAACGATGCAATCACCGAGGTAGCAGGGTCTGCGTTTAGTATCTCACGTGTTGATCACGAAGCAACCTACAATGGCCGGAGCACCCGTGCGAAACTAATGATGCTGTCAGCTCAGAAAGGTCTATCACCCTCTTTGTTTGACGACATCTTTGCGCGAAAACAGCAGCTCACTGTAGCCGCGGTGTCTAAGGTATGCACATCAACCGTCCTTCGTTCTATTCTCGTTCGTCTGCGCAGTCTGGGGTACCTAACCGCATGTGCAACAAACTGCATCCGTGCAACGCTTGATGCTGCACTTGATGCCCTAGGAATCCGAGACCTGTTTACGTTCACGGTTTCAAATGAAGACGTGCGATCCCCAAAGCCCGACGCAGATATCTATCACTTGTGCCACCGGAAGGCCGGAGTTTTACCAAGCGAGACCGTTATATTTGAAGATTCGCCAATTGGTATTGCAGCAGCTGTGGCAAGTGGATCCCATGTAGTGCGCGTTCCAACACCGGCGTCTTTAACCGAGGACTTTGTAATGGCTGCACTGAGTCCTATTACAATTGTAATCCCGATGGCTGGGAACGGCAGTCGGTTTACGAAGGCGGGTTACACAGATCCTAAGCCGCTGATCCCAGTGCGTGGTAAGCCAATGATCTCATGGGTCGTGGACAACCTCACGGTGCCAAATGCTCGGTTCGTATTCGTGATTCGGGCAGATTACCCCGAGTCATGCAAGGAACATCTGCGTTCAATTGCTCCGGGATGTTCAATCCTTGTTGTCGACAAGGTTACGGAGGGCGCTGCATGTACAGTCCTTCTGGCGAGGGAGTTAATTGACACTACAACTCCGCTTCTTATCGCGAACAGTGATCAATTCATCGAGTTTGATGCGGCCGAGTTCGTGCGTTCGTTCTTGGAATCTGGCGCAGATGGCAAGATCTCCACATTCGACGGCGAAGGCAACCCGAAGTGGTCATACGCTGCGATTGAGAATGGGTTTGTGACCGAGGTTCGTGAGAAGGACCCGTTCTCTGACCATGCGACCACTGGTGTCTATATGTGGAAGCATGGTTCAGACTTCGTTCGCTTTGCTGATCAGATGATTGCCAAGAACATCCGCGTGAATAACGAGTTTTACACGGTTCCTGTCTACAACGAAGCAATCGCAGCCGGATTGAAGGTTACGATCGAAGGCTGTAAGAAGATGTGGGGGCTAGGTGTACCCGAAGACCTGTCGGTATTTCTCTCCAACTTTTAACATCGACTGTAACAATGTCGATCTGCTTCATACTAGCCGTGAAGATAGATACGCCCAAACACGCATTCTATGTTCATAGATGTATTGCAAGTATACGAAGGATCTACACTGAACCGATCATACTTGTCCTTGCGCCCGGGACGGCAGCCATCCAGACAGATCACCCCGGAATTCAGCAGGTGGAGAACCCCTACTTTGGAACCTTGGGATGTGTGTACTTATTCGACAGGCATCGATATGCGGACTATGCGTATATACTCCACGATAACATGGTGGTTCTTTCGAAATTACCGTTTCCATCGTCTAACGTAACGTTTATCTATGATTTCCATGAACCCGGAATGGAGACGCGACACTATCAGAAGAACTATGAAAAATTGTTACCTCCTTCAATGTGTAGGGATTTGATTGAGACTCAGACACAGGGGTGTTTTGGACCCGCGATGGGTATTTATCACCACGCAGTATCAAAGACGGGCGTTCTAGCGTTGGTTCCATTGGTTACAACAAAGGACGACACCTGTGCGATGGAGCGAGTGTTCGCCTACATATGTCGCAAAAACCAAGTTGGACACGACGTGCTCTGTGGATCAATCTTCGGCGATGCGAACCCGTGGATTCACAAAGAGTTCGAAACTATGACACTAGACGAGTTAGTGTCTCTCAACCGCAAGGAATATATAATCAAGTCGTTAGCTGGGCGAACATAATACATCATATCCTATCAATGAGTGCGATATCACTTGGATGGAATTGCTCCTCTGCTTCGAGGGGGGTGGATATGGGACTTCGTAGCACTCGTGCACAGGGATACCAGACATGCCCATTCGATGAGATGAATTCAAACTATGCGGGTGTGGTGCAGTGTATCCGCGATGATTTCAAGTACTTCTGTGATCCGGCCTATCTGATCCTCAGGAAGTTTCCTGCCGATCACACGTATTATCCCGGTGAAACTCTAGTGTACAATACTCGGTATAACTTCATCTTCAACCATGAGTCACCTGGCCATGCAAATTTATACCTGACGCAGAAGTGGAGCGGCGGTATCAATCACTATATCGACAATAATTTTGAGAGGTTCATCGAGCGCTATACGCGACGCATCGAAAACTTCAGGAAGTATCTGACGGGTCGCGTTAGGTTTCTTTTGACGTATCCTTCCGATAACCTGACCGAGCTTCGAACTGTTCTTGATACTAAGTGTGTGTATAGCATACATCGGTTTGATGTTGGCGACATCGTAAAATACAGGGATCACATGGCGATCATGCAGGCTTCGTAGCCTTTACGAAGATCCACTTTTCATGGTGGTCGTCAAATGCAGGACGAATGACATACGTACACTCGGTGAAGCCAACCTTCCTAAGATCATCGATAACCTGGTTGGGAGATTCTACGCGAGTATCACAACATCCGTTTGTCGAGTTTGCACCATATTCGTTCGCATAGTAGTCAACTGATTTACGTGACATCGTCTCGTGTCCGTAACCCATCTGAAACGAGAGGACGCCGCCGGGTTTGAGAACCCTAAGGAACTCTTTGAAATAGTTAAACCTGATCGAATGGACGCAGATGTGTTGAAGCACGATCGTGCTCATCAGGAAGTCATACTCGTTACTCTTAAGAACATCTAAGGATACGCCTGAACATGTATACAGTGCAAACCTGCTGGGGTCGACCCCGTCCTTCAAGACGTTTGACTTGGCCTGGGCAACCAACTCGGACGAGATATCAACGCCATCGAACCGGCTGAACCTCGGAATCATGTTCTGAACGTTGCGTCCACACCCGCAGCCAAAATCAAGACCCACTTTCTCCTTGTACGACGGATCACCCGTTTCACTCACAAGTATATTCCAATAATCGGGATTCGCATTATGACCCCGATGATTCTCCCGGTTCATGCGTCCAGTAACTCCTTCGCGGTCGTAGAATGCCCGTTGCATGACAGTGTACCTGTTCGATTGGTCTACGGACATTTTATAGTGAGGTAACGTATTTAATCAATTGATCTAACGTGGTCGCTGAGGACAAAGAGAGTGTACTCGTCGCGGTGTCCAGGTGCATTGTATTTGGCCGACTGATAGAAGGAGGGATGCTTGTTTGCGAGGATGCGAAACTTGGACTGGATTCTCGACAGTGCGATATCCGTGTGTCCAACCGCATTTCTCATGGCCGTAATCGCGGCCTGTTTGTATGTCGGCGTGATGTACAGTATCGCATGTGTACCAAGCATATTCATTACGCGGCGCTGATTGCTCGAATACGGAGTGGTTACACAGACACCCCTATTCACATCTTGTGTTGGGTGACCAGCGCATCGACTGATACCGAAATAGATGGCGTCGGCACCGTGTACAAAATCAAACTCCGAGACCCCTGTAAACTCGATGTCGTCCTCAAGAAGGAGAATGGGTTCATGCATGTAGCGGGTCAGGATCTCGATATTCGCATTTGCGAGACACTTCGGATATCCTTCGGTTCCCGACTTGAAGTGAACAACATCTCTGAACCCGTATGCAGTGAGCATTGCATCCATGTGCAGTTTGCGCATGTGATACTTTTCATTATGATCGGGGCAAATGTAGACCACCTTGAAGTCCTGAAGCCTCATTGCTACTTTCTCATATAATAGTGAACTGCCTCATACGTTCCCGTATAACCAGGCGTTACGGACTCGCTGTTCTTCCACACAAGTTGGCGAACAACGGCTTCCTTCGGAAATTGAGTCAATGCGAATGTAAACAGAATCTCGTACTCCGATGCCCCTGAGTATGGTAGATGCTGCGGATCGATCAGCTTCAGGAACGACTTCCAGAATGGTTCGTGGTATCGATCTTCGACGTAGCGAAACAACGCTTCAACGATATGCCGCTTCATTGGCATGAGATGGCAGATACCCGATACGCTCTGTGTCTTGAATAGCATTGGGTGGAGGCGCGTCATGTGGTCGAAATAAGGTACATGGTACTCGGTTCCAGCATTGAACTGGAGCACCCCATCGTGGACAAATGTGACTGGGTTATGGAATACAACGTCCGCATCTACGATCAGGTAGGTGTCCAACAGCTGGGGGATCACGATAGGCGCGTAGAGCTTCAGAAGTTGCTGCAAGTACCATCCGCTGCGAGAACCCGCATGCATGTCATCCTTCGAGAAGGGGAACGCTGACTCCGGTAGCCACAGTACGCCGGGTATAGGCTCAATACCCGGAGCTACGATGCAGACAATCGACCTGTGGGGGACGTTTCGCTGCACAGACTCAATGCATTGAGCTGCCACTCCGGCATCGTTCGGTCCAATGCAGATAACAATATCCATTGTATGTATAACCATGTGGGTGTCTAAGCATATTGTAACGGGCGAGAAGATCCAAGAACTAGCTGACATCTACATCGGAGAACCAGAGGACTTTGCCTACAATCCTCGTATCCAACAGCAGACCAGTAAGCACATGAATGTCTCAGAGATTCCTAAGGTATATGACAATCCAGCGATTGTGTTTGTGTACAGTCACTGTGTAGCCAAGCTCTCGAACCATATATCCTCGTTTCGAAACCCCTTTACACTGCTCAGCCATAACTCCGATGGAAACATCACCTACTGTCAAGACGTGTGGTCTATTTTATCATGCCCCCACCTCGTCAAGTGGTTTGCGCAGAATGCGTATGTCTCTCATGAGAAACTCGTTCCTCTCCCCATCGGACTTGCGAACTCGATGTGGCCACATGGAAACCTGAACTGGTTCACTCCCACGGCTGTTTCGAAGCCCAATAACGTATACTTCAACTTCAATATCACAACCAACGAACGTAAACGGCTCGACTGCTATGCTGCACTCAAAGACCGACTTCCCTTTCTACCAAAGGTTCCTGCTGATGAAAACATTACACGTCTGCGTAGCTATAAGTTCTGTATCTGTCCGGAGGGCAACGGAGTGGACACTCATCGCTTCTGGGAAGCTCTCTACGTACAGACGATTCCGATTGTACTGGACTCTCCGTTTGTTCGTGTTCTCAAAGAACGGACTCGCATTCCAATGATTGTACTGAACTCATGGTCAGAACTTGATGTGAGCAAACTCGAATATAGAATCGAAGATCATCATTTGTCCGATCTCTCCTTCGAGGCATACCGTCGTAGGATACTTGGTACAGCGCCCGTTACGTTCGTGCTGACATGTCTAGTGAATTTCCAAGAGTACATTCTTGATTCCGTTCGTAATCTCATCGTCAACGGGAACCGTCGTATTGTGGTGATTACAGAGCCCCAATACTTTTCGCGGTTTGCAGAGTTCCCAGCGATTACGTTAATCGACAAGAATTCACTCTCCGATGAATTCGGGTTTGAGGCGAAGAGCAACCTTGATAGGACATTTCGAGACGGATTCTGGCACCTCGCATCTGCGCGCCTCTTCGTGCTATATGCCTACCTAAAAGCGTTCCATGTGAACCGGTGTGTACATATTGAGAACGATGTGATGGTCTATGCGAATGCGGACACCATTCATTGGCACCCAGATCGAATGAGTTCCGTCTACGATTGTCCTGGTCGCGTTATTCCATCCGTGCTCTGGATCCCAACACCCGAAACGTTGCATCGTGTTCTCTGTGGATATGACATGGTACAGAATGACATGACGAACCTTGGTAAAGCTGATCTCGAGCGTCTGCCGATTTTTCCGGATAACTGGACTCTGGGATCATCGCCGTACGACGCTGCAACGGCTGCGATCACCGAGACCTTTCCTGAGTATTCGTATATATTCGATGCCGCGGCCATTGGGCAGTTTCTCGGCGGAGTTGATCCTCGAAATCAGCCCGGGGACACGAGGGGGTTTGTCAATGAAAAGTGCCTGATCAAGTACAACCACTTCTCCTTTGTATGGAAGCATGGGCGACCGTTCCTCAACATATCAGGTCATCTGTTTCCGATCTTCAACCTTCATATCCACTCGAAGAACTTAAAGATGTTTAAGACATATCCTCGCGCGAAGATCCTCGCGCTTGTACTGTCCTCTTGCGACGCGCCATACGACGAGTTCCTACGCAACTGGAAGTTGTATGACGTACCACAGGAAGTGAAAATACTCTATTATATGTTCAACCCAGCAGTCAAGGAGATAGAACTTCGAGGAAACGAGCTTCATATTCCTGGTGTTGAATCCCTTGTTCCCGGAACCTATCTCAAAACAATCGCCGCGATCAAGTACGCCTTGGAACGTGAGGAGTTTGACTATCTTCTGCGTCCTAACCTTTCGTCCGCGTTTCGGTTTGATGAGTTGCTTGAATGGTTTGGATCCAAACCCAAGGAGAGATGTGCATTTGGCCCGTGGTTGTTTGGGATGTTTCTTTCGGGATGTGGATTCGCGATGACACCGGATGTCGCAGAGAGGTTTGTGAAGTGGCACAGCCCAACTCGCAGTATCACTCTTGACGATATGATGTTCAAACAGTTCAAGGAGGAGAGCGGTATTCCCCACATAGAGTGGACGCTCGACGGGTGTTATGGGCCTCCAAATTATAGCGCGAAGGACGTATTTCATTTTCGTTTCACGACGAACCGCGATGACCGCAGATCCGATATCATGCACCACCGCGCGGCCATTGAGTATTTCAACACTGTGACCAAGACTCGACTATCTTCACCGGATACGCCGCATACAGATCCGCTAATGGATTCCGAAGCACAACCGGTGTAGCTCCGCAGAAGATCGCCTCCCAGACCCGGTGCGTATCCATCCCTGTCCCCTCCGGACAGAGGACATACTTTGACCGACATAAGTCTTCATAATACTGTTCGCGTGTTCGATCACCCTTGATCACCACTCGAGGATCGTCTTTGAAGGCGTTATAACAGTCCAACCGCTTCTGAACGTTTGTGTTGATGGAAAAGTTCATGTAGATCTCGATATCACGGGGCACGTCGGGGCGTTTGAAGTTGGCTACAAAGTCAAGAGCCGCGTCTGGGAACCCCAGAGGAATCGTGGTCAGTTTAGGATGTTTGACAGTGGTATTGATGGCGTAGATATGTATGGCCGTCGGAAGTAGCGCATTCAGCTTCCCTTCATCAAATGGCTGATCGGAGTTGTGGATCAGGTATACATGTTTTCGTTTATAGATGGGCAACGACCGCACAAATGCATAGACCAAGTCACCGTTGATAAATACGCGATCACCCGTGTTCGCATTCGCCGCTGCATACTTGGGTTGTCCCGGGTATCGCGGGTCAACGATCCATTTGCAGGTCGATGCGAATGCTTTGCCCGACAACATTACTGTTCCTCAAGATAAGATGAACGTCTTCTCGTTCTGCTTATATGGAGGATATAACGACCGCTATTACCCGGGCATGATTGAGAACATTCAATTGGTTCACAAGCACTTTCCCGGCTGGTTTGTGTTTGTCTACACGGGACCCGACGTTACACCCGAGATGATGGCGAAGCTTCGCGACGCACCGTATGTCGTCGTGAAACCCACCGGAAAAACCGGAATCGAGAACATGATCGACCGGTTCACTGCGATTGATGAACCGGATGTGGACGTGATGTTCGTCCGCGATGCCGACTCGCGCATCCACTGGCGCGACCGGTGGGCCATCGTGGATTTCATGAACTCGCCCCAGTTTGTTGCACATACCATTCGCGACCACAAGGAGCACTCAGCCTCGTTGATGGGGGGACTGTGGGCTCTGCGCAAGTCTGCCGGGATCAATATCCGAGAGGAGTACGACGCCTACAAACTGAATCCAATCGACCGCGGTATCGCGCTAGACCAGAACTTTCTGAGCGTGAAGATCTACCCGAGGGTCAAGATGAACATTCTAGTTCACCACGGCGGTGGGCCTACGAATAGCTTCGAAACCGTGCGGACATTCCCGACCCCGTGGACGGAAACACTCTACTGTGGTCAAGTGGAAAGGCCCGGGTTCAACGAGGAAGCTCCGAAGCGGCCACAACCCTTCCGTTTGAAACTTTCTAGGTGAGTGATAATGAAGACTCAACGTGCGATTGGTTCCCGGCGCTGCGTTTGGAATGGAACGGCTCACCACACCCCGGGTGGGCTGACCAAGAGCGACTTAATGAAGAACAAGCATGGACGGATCGTGTCCAAGAAGCGCTCCGCGAATGCCACACGGCGTAAGTAGACGCCTTTCACAGGCGTTCCCCGAGCAGAAAAAGACCCGTAATAATCAACCCAAGACCAACGTACTGTTCTGGTTTCGTCAACCTGTCGCCCAGAACAACGTACGCTGCAAGGCTCTCGATGAGGGTTGACATGCCATCCCACATACCGTTCACATACAGCAGGTTCTTTGTACGAAGAGCCTTGATCAGAAAGAACAGGATGGCCATGTATCCGGCGACACCTCCTGCAAGGTAGATCGGTTTATTGGTCTGAGCATACCATTTCGCATTGAAGTCGCCGAAGACCTCGACGACGGACAGGATGACGATATCCTGGAGACTCATGCCTTATATTCACAGGTTTTTTTAAGCGGGGTAGATAATGGATCCGGGCACAGCTGGAATACTCGTGGCAGAAGGTGCAGCACTCGCTGCAATCCTGGCTGCCTACTCCCTTGGCAGGGACGCGACTACGACCACCACCGCAGGTGTTCCTGACCCCAAAGCAGCTTCACCGCCCCCGCCACCCGGCTCAGCCCCAGCGCCTCCAGCTCCGGGTTCGGCGGCCGCAACAGTCACTGTACCAGACGCCACCGAAGATCCCACAATTGAGGCCGATCCGGATGTTACTAGGGCGAAGGCGGATCTACAGGCAAAGAAAGATGAATATGACCTAGCCAAGATTACTCGAGAGAGGACTCTGAATGAGGAAATGTCTGCTACATTCCCTATAGTAACTCGAGACGGCACGGAATCAACTGCGACGTTTAACGAACGCAAACGCCGAGCAGACGTGGCAAAGGAGCTCTGGGAAAAAGAAAAACGTTATGGGTTTATGGTGGAAGATCGCAGGTTTAACACCGAGATAGCCGGTCGCCAGAAAGCTCTCGATGACGCAAGAGCGGCGGCTGTTAAAGCCAAGGCAGAAACTACCACTGCCGAGGCGGCAGCTGCTACTGCGACGACTATCCCTGAACAACCGCCACGTGCACTGTCTGCAGCCCAACTGAAGATCGCCGCCGCCGCCGCGGCTGCGGCTGCACCTGGCGATGGTAAGCCGGGCGCAGAAAGCCCCCCTGGACTCCCACGGCCAACGGAACTAGAGAAGAGGGAGTTCACAACCGCCGTGAAGTTGGCGATGGAAAATAAGTTCGAAAATCTCCAACCCGCGATCGATCTTGCCGACAAGACATCCTCGCTTCTTGCAGATACATATGAAGATGACCCTTTCTTAGTCTGGTTCATGAAGAAGGTGATCCACGCAGCGGTTCAGAACAAGCTGCGGTGGCGACTCAATGTTCGCACGGATCAGGCTGGAGTGAAGGCCTATCGAATGGGCAAGGTAGTCGCGAGTACAGGGCGTGGGCGTATTCGCACCCCTCGTCGGATTCGCGGTGGCGCATGGACAACTGAACTCCGGGCACTCATACTGAAGACACTCAACGTTCTCAAGGACAGAGGAAATACCGATCCCAAGGAACTCACACCCATTATGACTGCGTTTCTGCTTCTGGCTGCTAAGTATAGCCCTACTCCGGCGGCGGCGGCGACGACGGAGGCGAAAATGAACCTGGATATCTACAACAATCTCGTGGACATCTTCGCGTTATTCATCGATTACAAGGGCTACGCAGATCGGTGGCGAACCTACCTACTGAGAATGAACAGCCCTGACCGGAAGTTGGTCGCGGACGTCATGTTCGCCACGGCACTTAAAGTTGAAACCGTCGATGCGCTCAATCCATATTTCTTGTGGGCAAGGAGTGGGTTACGAAAA
>Ga0118677_10003261_pt2 | contig 12088 bp, 9 predicted proteins | sample AliMusrvi5mmetaG_FD_86154 | JGI IMG/M metagenome (GOLD analysis project Ga0118677, IMG submission 86154)
TCCGCCAGATGTCCAGAACGATAGTCGGATTCCGGCTCAACGTGTCGGAACCGAGTCTTTTCGTGGAACGGACGACTTCCCAAGGATCCCGATAGACAAAACAATAACGGGCGGAAGGCAATAAGTCTGCCCAGAAATCCAACAGCAGCGAGGTTCGGGGATCCTTCCATCCCCAAAGGGTGGCAGAGCGGGCCCGTTCGCGAAGGAGGTGATGAGCTTCATCCTTAAAGGCCTCCAGCCCTGACCGGTTAAAAATCTGCCCCTCGACAAATCCCCAGTCCGGCCAGCCGCCCTGCCCGTCCCGGGTGGCCATCCGCAACATCCGCCCCTGTAAAGCCATCACATCGGCATCTTCCTGGTATCCATGGGGATTGTGCGCCGAGGGAGCCAGCCTTCGAAAGCCAGGTTTCCAACCGCAGGCTTCGAGTAGAGAAGCGGTCAGGGAGGTGCCGGAGCGATGCATGCCGGCGACCAGCAATGGCGTGCCGACAGGATCAAACGTTAAGGGCATACCCAAGATGGTCTCTCCAAAAACATCGACCGAAGACGACTACAATTTATTCCGGTTCAACTCGTCGAGCTTACGGGGCAGACTGAGGATCGCCCGCAGGACATCGATCCCCAGATAATATAGAACAAAGAACAGGTAAGCGACAAAAGGCAGAAGGGCCGCGTATATCGTCAGGAACAGGGCTCCTCCCAATTCCATGAAATCTCCGATACGCCCCCTTAAAATCTGGACCTCACTCACGGCGATCAGGATCGTCGCGACCATCAGCCCCATCCCGTACGCCAAGGGAACCAGACGAAGAAACACCTTCATGAAAAAAGTGAGGATTCCGATCGCTTCCTCACCCGCGTTCGAATAGTCCCGAATCGCAATGTTCAGCATCGCGGGATTCAGAGTCAGGACCAGAAAGAAACACGCCACGGCAAGCAGGCCCGCGCCCAAGGCGAAAATGGCCCAGTTTTCTCCATGAATCCCGTTAAAGATTCCGAGGATGAAAAAGACCACTCCGAGCAGGAACCCGATCATTCCAATGCAATCCAGAAAGGCGCGGCTCGACAATTCCCCCGGACTGGTCCGTAACAGCACTCGCCCAGCCAGCACAAATTTGGCCGCCACGTACTGGAGCACCAGAACCAACGGAACCCAGCCGAAGCCGTATAGCAAATTGGAGAGGGTATTGGTTTTAATCGCAATGAGGATCCCGGCCAACAAACCCAACGCCGCAACCGCGAGCAATCCGATGTGACCGGCCTGAATTAAAACGGCTTCGACGCGTTCAAAACGACCCACGGAAAATAGCTGCCGATAAAACGCCATGAACTGATCGCCGTATTTGACTGATATCAGGAATTGTTCCGCCGTTTCGTGCGCTCGTTCATTGGGTTCTTGATGGTCCATAACAACCTCCGTCTTAGAATGGGTTTCCACTATAAACCGGCAGGTAAAGATATGCAAGAACAGCCAAGCCGGTCCATTGAGACTTCACGCTTGCCAAACGCCTTCCGTTCGGCTTGACTACTGCGCGTTTTACAGACCGAACTGAAGGAGCCCATTCGTGTTGATTTTCGCCTGCCCAGCCTTGATGGACCTGGTGATTTTCCTGGTCTATTTTGCCGTTTTTTACAGCGCCGGGCGCAGTGGACTGACCGATCGGGAATGCGCCTGGATTGGCGGTATTTTCCAGCTCACCTACATGGCCACCAGCCTGGGTATCGGCTGGATCTTGAAACGCCAGAACGCACGCGCTATCCTGATCATGGGCCTCCTGACTTGCATCTGTTCCGGAATCTGGAGCATCGCGGTCCGACACTATGTCCCGGTCTTCGCCGGGATGGCCTGTTTCGGGGTCGCAGCCGCCTTCTTTTTCAATGCCTTTCAAACGTTCATGCGCGGGGACGCCCCGCCCGGAGGACTGGCCCGGGCGACGGGACTTTACACCCTGGCTTGGAGCGGGGGATCGAGCCTGGGAGTCCTCCTGTCCGGGACCCTTTACAATTTCGGTTCCACCGTTCTCATTGTTCTAACCTTGGGGGTCGGCGGCCTGATCAGTTTCCTGCTCTTTCGTCATCAGGCGCGTCCCGATTCGGCACCCTCGGCGGATGAGATGGAGGAAACCGGTCCGGCGGGATCCGCCCCGGTTCATGGCGCCTATGTCGGGGTGGCCTGGCTGATCATTTTCACGGCGATGTTTGTCCAGCGCCCGATTCAAACCTTCTACCCGGCCCTCTGCGCCGGTGCACAAATCGCCCCCTGGCTGGCGGGACTGCCCCTGTTTCTGCATATGTTCATCCAAGCGTTAGCCGGCGCGGGGATGATTTCCCTGCGTTTCCTGATGTATCGCAAAACCCCGCTGATTCTGATCCAGGGGGCTGCGGCCGGATTGTTGATCCTCATCGGATTGCACCCCTCGATCGAATATCTGGCGATCGGAATGAGCTTGCTGGGCATCTGGGCGGGATTCGCTTATTTTTCAGCGGTTTATTATGCCAGCAATTCCGGCCGGCGTTCGCGGAATATCGGCATCAATGAATGCCTGGTGGGACTGGGCTCGTTTTCCGGCCTGATCCTGAGTGAATACTTCATGAAAAAGAGCGGCAACCCCGCGACGATGTATCGGGTTTGCGCCAGCGCGTTAGGTATATCGATCATTCTTCAATGCGCGGTGGCGTGGGTCGGGACGGGGCGGTTCCGGACGATTCGAAGCGCTCCCGGCGCGGACAGGACCTGACCGGTTTGGGAAGCGGCGCACGCCCCGTTCCCCCTCGATGGCCGAATGACGTTCATCCTCCCGGCGCAAGGCCATCCGGCGCCGTGCCACGGCCAGCGGCATGATGCCCAATACCACATCGGTCGACGCCTCCAGGGGCATCCCTTCATTTTCCCGTAGCCGTAGGATCTGTTCTGCCAACATCCGATAGTGTTCAAGAGTCTGCACGCGGACCCGGGGCAGAGCCTCATCCCCTCCGCCTTGAACGCGTTCGCCGGCCAGTAATGTTTTAGCCACAAACAAAGCCTCGCTCACCCGTCGGAATGGACCTCCACCGGAAGACATCAGGTCATGCGCAAGGAAATAGGGGGCATACGGATAGACGTTTTCCAGATCGGTGATCCGGAGATTTTGATCCAAAATCGCGCCTTGCAGGGCGGGACATTTTGCGGCGCCATCCAGACGGGCGGCATCGGCCAGGGCGACTTTCCTCTCGACCACCGCCCACCCGATCCAAGGGCTGAACTTGAATTGCCCGCACAATACCAGCGCCCGCCGGATCATGGCCGGGGTTCCTCCGCGGGCCAAGGCCAGTTCATCTATCATCCGCCGGAATCCTTCCGGCAACTCGTGCTTGAGGGTCATGGATATCGCTCCTTCTCGAACCCCATCAGATTACCGGACCAGCGCCGGGATGCAACAGAATTATAAATTCCAGTATTCCAATCCTGCCTTATTCCAATTAGTATAGACTCACTTTGAATCTCCAACGTAAAATCTTGTTGGTGGTTGGGTTGGCCGTCATTCTGCTCAGTGCCGGCTTATATTTGACCCTGCGGTTCGCCGTCCTGGCCGGCTTCGATCGTCTCGAACGCCGTATCGCTCATCGGACCATGGGAAGGGTCATCCACGCCCTGGAACACGATGTAAAGGGTCTTGAAGGAGTCGATTTAGACCGGACCGCGGTTGCCGCCCTTGGGGAACAGACCTATGTTACGATAAATCTCCTGACGAAGCCTCAACTGGGCAGACCCGAGGAAAAGATCTGGCTTAGCCTTCTGTCGCCAGAAGCGCCCCAAACCCTGATCGATTCGGGTAACGGCACAACTCTGATCGGCTATCACCTGCTCCGCGATCCGAACCATCAACCCGTGGCGCTGGTTAAAGTTATCTTCCCGCGTGAAATTTTCGAAATGGCACGGACCAGCGTCAACCTGATGATTTGGCTGGTGGTCGGGGTCGCGATCCTGCTGGGCATGATCGCGATGGCGCTGGTGCGGAAACTGATACTCGTGAACCTGGTCCAATCGCTTTCCAGTTTGAATACCGGCATTTACCGGATCGCCAAGGATGGTAACCCCGCCCGAAGGGTAAAACATGCGGGGCAGGATGAAATGAGCGAATTGGCCGAAGGCATCAACCGGATGCTGGAGACTCTGGAACAAGCACAAACCCGTCTACGGGAATCGGAAAACCGGTACCGTTCACTTGTGGAATCAGCCCCTGACGCCATTTTCACCCTGACTTCCGAGGGACAAATCGAGTCGATGAATTCGACCACCGCCCGCCTGTTGAATCCGGCTGGAGAAGAACCGGCTCCGGCAACTCTCGAAGGACTCTTCCCTCTGGACGCCTCGGAGATTCTTCGCCCCGCCCTCGCCCGGATTTGGGCGGGCGGCGATCCGGTCGGTTCCCTGGAGAGCCACCGGCGCGTCGGAGGCGAGGACCGTTGGTTCGCCATCTCCCTGACGCCCGTCCGGCACGAGGGCACCCTCCTGCATGTTTTGGGAATCGCGCGGGACATCACCGATCGGGTTCTGGCTGAACGGCGCGCCCAAGATCAACAGCAACAATTAATTCAGGCGCATAAACTGATGGCGCTGGGCACCTTGGTTTCCGGCGTCGCCCATGAAATCAACAATCCCAACAACGTGATCATGCTGAACACCCCCCTGATCCGGCGCACCTTTGATCGTCTCGTCCCCCTGATCGAAGCCCGGACCCGTGAACATCCTGACGAAGGACCGGATCCGGAACTGGTTGCCCCCTTGCCGGAAATGCTCCGGGGAATTGAGGATGCCAGCCGGCGCATCCAGAAAATCGTCGAAAGCCTAAAGGACTTTGCCCGCCCCAATCCCAACCGACAGAACGAACCGATCGACTTGAAATCGGTAATTGAGGCCGCCGTTCAATTGCTCGACCACCCCCTCCACCAGGCCACCCACCACTTTCAATGGAACTGTCCGGACTCCTTGCCACGGCTGACCGGCAACAAGCAGCGTCTGGAACAGGTATTTATCAACCTTTTGCAGAATGCCTGCCAGGCCCTGCCCGATCCCGAACGTAAAATCACGCTGACCGTGGAGACGCCGGCCGGCCCTCACCAACCGATCCGGGTCCTGATCCAGGATGAAGGGATCGGGATTCCGCCGGAGAATCTACCTTTGCTGACCACCCCGTTTTTTACCACCCAGCGCGCCTTGGGAGGTACCGGCTTGGGCCTATCCATTTCCCTGGGTATTCTCAAGGAACACGGCGGAGACCTGGCCTTCGAATCCCAACCGGGGGTCGGGACCACGGTGATCGTGACGCTTCCCATTGACCGGGATTCAAGGATTGAAAGACCGGCCCGTCCGGAGCATACTATTTCTTCGGAGCCCCGCGAAATCAGGTGACCCAACGCCATGTCTACGCCTCTCAAAAAACTCTTCCCTTTGCGTCCTCTTCTTCTGGTAGATGATGAACTCGATCTATTGCGAAGCTTCGAATGGGTTTTGCGCAGTCACGGCATCAACAACCTGGTCCTCTGCAATGAGGGACGCCAGGTCGAAAAACTCCTGGCCGAACGTCCCTTCGAAGGCATTCTGCTCGACTTGATGATGCCCGACATCGGGGGCGAAGACTTGTTGGAACAAATCATTCGCTGCCGCCCCGAAATTCCGGTCCTGATCGTCACCGCTGTCGCCCAAGTGGAAACCGCCGTCCGGTGTATGCAAAAAGGAGCCTTCGACTATCTGGTCAAACCGGTCGATGAAAACCGCCTGGTGAGCGCCATTCGCCGTGTCCTGGACTTGAGCGCGCTCCGCCAGGAAAACCTGCGGTTGAAACAATATTTCATGTCCGGCGAACTGACCCATCCCGCCGCCTTCGAACAAATCATCACCCGTGATCCGTCGATGCACCGGCTTTTCCGATATGTTGAAGCCGTCGCCGGATCGGCCCAGCCGGTCCTGATCACCGGCGAAACCGGTACCGGCAAGGAATTGATCGCTCGAGCCCTGCATTCCGTTGGGAATAGGTCGGGCGAATTTGTCCCCGTAAACCTCTCCGGTCTCGACGAAACCGTCTTCTCCAATTCCCTCTTCGGGCCAGAACCTGTGGCTGGAGCTCCAACGCCCCGCGATGGACTGGTTGGGAAAGCAAACGGCGGAACCCTTTTTCTGGATGAAATCGGAGATCTATCCCTGACTCTCCAGACTAAATTATTGCGGTTTCTCCAAGAAAACGAATTCTTTGCCCTGGGTTCGGACGCACCCCGCGGCATCGATGTGCGCATTCTGGTAGCCACGAATCGAAACATTATGGAGCGGGTAGCTTCCGGCCAGTTTCGCGAAGATCTCTATTATCGCCTGATGTTCCATCATATTCATGTCCCCCCCCTCCGGGAACGGGCCGGGGATATCCCTTTGCTTCTCGAATACTTCCTCGAACACTCGGCCCAAACGCTGGGCCGAAAGAAACCGACTCCCCCCCGCGAACTCGTCAACCTGCTGGCGCTTTATTCCTTTCCCGGTAACGTCCGCGAATTGAAAGCCATGGTCCATGACGCGGTTAGCAATCACATTGCGGGCATGTTATCCATGGAATCCTTCCTCCTGCACATCCAGAAACACCAGCAACGTCCCCTCCCCCGTCTGGATCCCGAAAGATCCACCCCCGATCAAACCCTGTTCCCTCAAACCCTTCCCACCTTTGACCTGGTCCGGGAGGAATTAGTGGCCGAAGCCCTGCGCCGGACCAATAACAATCAATCCATGGCGGCCCAGTTGCTCGGCGTGACCCGTCAAACCCTGTTGCGTTATATCAAAGGGGACCAGAAATCAGAGACCTGATCCATTTTTGAGTTGCCGCAACACGGAAATATGACACACTTCGACCGAATTCCCTCACTTAATCAGGAGCTGATATGAAATTTGGCATCGCGGATTACGGAATGAATGTTTGGGATGGCGGACTCTTTGACATCGAAGCGCGTTTGGAAGGCTTGAAAGCAATCGGGTATGAGGGCACCGAGCGTTTGGTGGCTATATCCGCTTCTGATGCGCTGCAAAAAGCCGCTGCCTATCGCCGGTTGGGAATGGATTTCGCTATCTGTCTGGGCCCCGATGCGCAGTCGACGATCCAATGGACCAGCGCCTTTCGTAAGGATTACGTTTGGACCCAGGTCAGCGGCCGGGATTTTGACACTTTCTGCCGACAGGTCAATTACCAGTGCGAGATAGCCGCTCGCTGGGACATCCGTGTTGGATTACACAATCACCTGGGGTCCCTCGTGGAATCTCAAGCTCAACTTGAAGCCTTTTTAGATCGATGTCCGCAATGCGGGTTGATCCTGGACACCGCACACCTGGCGGCAGCCGATGGCAATGGATTGGAAATTGTCAAAAAATATGCCGCCCGACTGGTCGCGGTGCATTTGAAAGACTGGTTGGTCACCAATCCCAAAATCGGTCTGGATCGGTGGGGAGAACGCGGCCGGTTTTGCGAACTGGGTGCCGGCAATATCGGCTTGGACAATGCCGCCATTTTGAAGGCTGTCGCCCGGAGCGGGTACTCGGGCTGGGTATTCGTCGAGCACGACACCCACCTGCAGGATCCTTTAAAAGATCTGGCGATCAGCCGCCAATATATTCGCAATGCCGGTTTCTAGCCGCGGCGAAAAGGAACGGGGCCTGTAGTGCCCCTTATTTTTTGGTGGCGATGATGACATTGCCGCTGGCGATGTCCACCTGGGCGGACTCTGGCAAGGCATGAATGAAAGCATGCCGGCCGGATTCCCATTCCTCAATGATCTTCACGTCTAATAGGTCCTGGATCCGCATCCGCTTAAAGTCTTCCCGCTGCTGGGCGGGCAAACCCTCGGCATACAGCCTTAACATCCATTGTAATCCGTGAATCGGATGGAGAGCCATCGGAACCAGCACCTGCTCAATCCGCACCCGATCCTTCCACAAGTTCAACAAACCTTGGCGGGTCATGTTGTAATAATGATGAGGAAATCCATGAACCGGTTGAAGGAAAGGAACCGCACAGAATAAAACACCCCCGGGCTTAAGCACCCTGAGTATTTCCCCGGCACAGCGGAAAGGATCCTGCACATGTTCCAACACCGCAACGCTGAAAACCCCATCGAGTGAATTGTCGGCAAAAGGAAGTTTTTCGTTGACCCCTAGAACATCGGTCGAATAGTAATCAACGATTTCAAAATTAATGACGTTATCATGATAGGTGGACCTTAGCCCGGCGCCACAATCCAAGTAGAGCTTGTCTGGGTTGTTCCGAATGATCTGGTCAATATGGGAATCGTATCCCCAATAGGAAACGTTTGATGTCGGAATGATGTTAAATTCCCGCGCCATATCCGGTGTTAGAAAATTAATGGAATAGGGTGTGGCGGAATACGATAAGCGGCAGGTCGGGCAATTCCATCCCCCGTCGGTCGCGATCAAGGGGCCATGGCATTCCGGACACACCAGCACCGATTGAAACCGTTCCCGTTTCTGAATTTTCAATTCGTAGGCGTTCGCCAGATCCAGCGTCACGGAATCCGTTTTCCCGGACGTCCACCGGATCTCCAGCGTGATCCGGGCCCGCCCGGACGGCGCCAGCCAATCGCGAATCGGACGGGACGATTCGAACCCGGTCGAATAGCGGAACCAGCTGCGTTGCGAATTCTGGACATCCGGGCGGAATTTGAGTTTTACCTGGGAATCAACCACCGTGTCTGAGCGCAACACCACCGCCGCAATAGGGGTGGGTCCGGAAATCCAACCGGATATCCCCCGCAAATCGTCGTAAAGGAGATTCTTCTGAATCGGATAGTCTAAATGCCACCGAAAAGACGAGCCGCTATGCCGACTTCGCCACTGCCGCAAAGCCCAACAGGCCATATTTTGCATTAACTCAATCCCCGGACCACTCATAGATCGGACTATATCGATTCTTATGTTATGAGGCAAAGGAAAACCAGTCCTGATTTGAATCTCGACAATAAATGCCGGTTTTTTCATACTTCCCCGGTGAAGTTATCGGTACCCATGTCAAAGCCAGCTCCTATTCAGACCGTCTATTCGGTCGCATCCCTGATCCATCAACTCCACAGCCTGGCGGACCAGTTTGATATGGTGTCCTTTGACTTATTCGATACCCTGCTGGTCCGACGGATCCATGATCCCGATCGGGTTAAAATACCGGTCGCCGAAAAAATCGCCGAGTCAGCCGAATTTCCCTGGACCGCCCGTCGAATACTTCATTTCCGTAATCGGATCGAATCCCTGTATCGCGGCCGGGCCGGGAGGTCAGGTCCGGATCACGAGGCCACTTATCCGATATTCATGGCCGATCTCCTGGCTCGGATTTTTCGACATTGGTCGCAAGACCAACGCAGTGAATTCCTGGCGCAAATCACCACCTACGAACTTGAATTAGAAGCCGCCGTACTGATCCCGCGCAGCGGTATCGCAGATCTTCTGGAACAATTACACCGGGCCGGCAAAAAAATCCTGGTGATATCCGATATGTACCTGCCGGCAACCCACTTGTTCCGCTTGCTTCAACGACTGGGTTTATCTCCCTGGATTGATCGCGTATTCTCTTCAGCCGACAGTCTTAAGGCCAAGGCGTCAGGCGCGGCCTGGCCGCTCATCCAAAGCCAGATGCAAATCCCCGTCTCCCGCTGGTGGCATGTGGGAGATAATCCCATCTCCGACGGAGTTCGTCCGGCCGAATTCGGAGTTTCGGCTGTTGTCCTTTGCGACCCTTCCGAACAAGTCCGAAAAAAGTTATCGGCTCAATACCTGACCTTTTCCCAAACACGCCCCTATTGGCGAGGTCGCTTGGTTCAACAATGGATGGCACCCTTGGAATCCGAAAACATCGGACGATCTGAATTATATGCCTTGGGGTATACCTTCTTCGGCCCCCTGCTGGGCGCCTATTTATTTCATCTGGCTCAACGATGCCGGCAGATGAATATCCGCCAATTATTTTTCCTCTCACGGGAAGGAAAAACCCTTTTCGACCTTTGGAACTTGATGTCTCCCTGGCTACCTCACCCTGCCTCCCTGCCGGTCGCCCGTTACCTGGAAGCCAGCCGTAGCGCCATGGCCCCTGGTGCGTGTGCTCACTCAGGTTTAACTCCCGCCTTTGCCCGGATCGCCTTTCTGCCCCCCGGCAATCGGGATGCCCGCGACTTGGCGCGCATTTACGGCCTGGATGAATCCACCTTGAGTCGATGGCTTGCCCGTTATGATCTTGCGCTCGATACCCCGCTTAGCCGGGCCCATGCCGGGTGGATCCCGGACTACAACCGCCGGTTGGACCGTCTCATGGAGAACCCCGGTTTCCAAGCCGATGTCCGCCGGATGACCACTCCAGCTAACACGGCGCTGGTTCACTACCTGGAATCCCTAGGCTTCTTTGAAAGCCCAACGGCGGGCCTGGCGGATATCGGATGGCTCGGAACCATCCAACAGTATATTCACCACGCTGTCGCCGGCCGGGCCGACAAGCCGCGCCTTCACGGATTTCTTTTTGCCTCGGCAGGGCGGTTCCCCTTCCCCACCGCACCGGATAATCTGTTGGAAGGTTTTATTTTTGACCGCTTGAACTTCGACTTTTCAGGAAGCCTGGTCATGTATGCCCGCCAAATATTCGAAGAATGCACCCGGGCTAATGAACCGGGACTGCTCGCTTATGCACCTGCCCCCTCCGGATTCCGCCTGGTCCACCGCCAACCTTCCGACCCAGTCTGTCTTCAGGAGTCTATCCAGCACTCGTATTATACGCCACTCCAGGAAGGGGTCCGGGATGCCATTCTCAAATTCGGGCCGGTTTTCAGAATCAGCGATTTTTCGGTCGATGACTTAAAACCCTGGTTCAATGTTTTGCTGACGGATCATCTGGCCTTTCCGGCAACCCGGGAAGTGGACTGTCTCCGATTCAAGGCCCATATCAATGATTTCAGCGGTGGGCATAAAGCCAAGGCGAAAATCATCTCTTCCACCCGCGGCCTTTGGGATCAGCCTAAATGGAAACTCCGTATTCCCGGAATTCGGCTGTACTACTATGCCCGCCATGCCGTCACTTTACTGCGGTGACCTACAGGAAAGCCATGAAGCTCAAACCCATCACAACCCGGCGATTTGACATCAGAACCCATTCAATTGGGCGGACCCTACACCATGAACTTCGCTTCCGAATCATACCGCTCGGAAACTTTTATGGAGGGCCTAACTTGTTCTTTATGTTACGGCTTTTGAAGACATATCTGTTTGAAGGTCTTCGGCAACAGGTTCGTTGTCGGGTTTACCCTCATTTTGTTTTCCGCGCCACAAAACACAGGGCGGGCCCGCCGGGATGATGGGGTTCTTCCAATCCCACTTCGACTTCGTTAAATCCAAAATGCCGCAAGCAGGAGATCAGGTCGTCCCGGCGCATCCAAACACTCGATGGTTGGGTTCCCCCGCAAAAACCGGGCATTTTAAGGACATCTCCATAATAATGGCGCAGTCCACGGCATTGGAATCCCTTATACTCCAACGGTACGAACTCGGGGCTCTTCGCCGGATGGGCATCCCCAGACGAATCTACATAATAATGCGTCCACACGAATAATTGCTTTGTCCTTAACGACAGAAGACCCTGCACCTCAATTGGATTGGCCATGTGATACAAAACCCCACTGGCGAGGGCACAATCGAAATCTTCCTGGGAGGTCCGTAAATACTCCACAAAGTCGCCCAGCACAAAATGGCTGCGACTCATTTCCAGCAGGTTTTTCACAATCAGGCATTTCATGAAAGCGCGTTTATTCGCTTCAATGGATAAAATGGAGGCCGCTCCATATTTCTCCACCATATAGGTGTGCCCCCCTTCCAAAGGCCCCAGTTCTAATACTCGTTTATCCTTAAAGCCGTTAAGTTTCGCTTCAGCCCATATGATTCTCGGGTCTTCAAACGTCGCGATTTCACCGGCCTTCAACCCTTCATATTCACGGGGCAGGCGGCAGGACCATTCATTTTTAAACAAATCCAAGGCCTGCTGTTCCTGTGGAGGCTGCTTGACATATTCCTCAAGCGCGTTATAGCCAC
>Ga0118677_10012995_pt1 | contig 12088 bp, 11 predicted proteins | sample AliMusrvi5mmetaG_FD_86154 | JGI IMG/M metagenome (GOLD analysis project Ga0118677, IMG submission 86154)
GCGCCCTTGGCAGTTGCATGCTCAGTCCCACCTGCGGGCTGCTGGGCCTGGCCCTGGGCGGCTATGTCCCGTGGGAGCACTTCGGTTATTCCTGGCTCACCTGGTGGGTCGGCGACACGGCCGGCGCCATCGTCGTGGCACCGCTGATTCTGGCGTGGCATTTCCAACATTCTTTTAAAAAGAAATCCTGGCTGATGTTGGAAATGGCGTTGTTGGGCATGGTGACTCTGTTGCTATGCATTTTCGTGCTGTTCCAGCAGCAGGCCCACGTTGAATACTGCCTGCTGCCCTTGCTGCTCTGGGCGGCGTTTCGCTTTGGCGCGCGTGGCGCCGTCACTGCCGCGGTGGCGATTGCGATTTTCGCCGTCATTGGCACCCGCCTGGAAAGCAGCCCGTTTGCGGGCAACACGGTGCATGAATCGCTCATGCTGCTGTATTCCTTTCTGGGTGTGGCGATGATTTCCGTGCTGGTCCTGGCAGGGATCCTGTCCGAGCGCAAGCGAGTGGAAGTGGAACTCAAAACCACCAACCGCAACCTCGCTGAAGCCACCGCCCGCGCCACCAAACTGGCCGCCCAAGCCGAGCTGGCCAACATCGCCAAGAGCGAATTTTTGGCCAACATGAGCCACGAGCTGCGCACCCCCATGAACGGGGTCATCGGCATGAACGGCCTGCTGCTGGACACCGAACTGAGTGCCGAACAACGCGGCTACGCCGAGCTCGCGCACGCCAGCGGCCAAACCATGCTCGACCTGCTCAATTCGATTCTGGACTTCTCCAAGATTGAGGCCAAAAAGCTTGAGCTCGAAACGCTGGACTTCGATTTGGCCGCCCTGCTGGACGATTTCACTGCCGCCCTGGTTCGGCCGGCCCGCGACAGAAACCTCGCGTTGCGCTGCCACGTCGAGGGCGATGTGCCCGCCTGGGTGCGCGGCGATCCGGGCCGGCTGCGCCAAATTCTGGCCAACCTCACCGACAATGCCATCAAGTTCACCCCCGCCGGCGAGGTGCACATCGACGTCAGCTGCGTCGCTCAAGCCGGCCACGAGGTGCTGGTGCGCTTCAGCGTGCGCGATACCGGCCTGGGCATTGCCAGCGACAAGCTCGGCTTGCTGTTCGACAAGTTCAGCCAGGTCGACGCCTCCACCACGCGCCAATACGGTGGCACCGGCCTGGGCCTGGCCATCTCCAAGCAACTCGCCATGCTGATGGGTGGCGAGATCGGCGTGACCAGCCAGCCGGGCCGCGGCTCGCAATTCTGGTTCACCGCCCGCTTGGGCACCTTGACCCAAGCGCCGGCCTATCGCTCCCTGACCTCGCGCTGCCCGGCGCCCGACACCCTGCCCCAGTTCCATGGCCTCAAGGCGCGCGTCCTGCTGGCCGAGGACAATATCTCCAGCCAGCAGGTGGCGCTGCGCATCCTCACCCGGCTGGGCTTGCGCGCCGACGCGGTGGCCAATGGCGCGGAAGCCCTCAGGGCCCTCGAAACCATCCCCTACGATCTCGTGCTGATGGATGTGCAGATGCCCGAGATGGATGGCATCGAGGCGACCCGCCACATCCGCTGCCCGCACTCCGCCGCCCGCAATCACCGGGTGCCCATCATTGCCATGACCGCCAACGCCATGCCCGGCGACCGCCAAAAATGCCTGAATGCGCAGATGAACGACTATGTCTCCAAGCCTGTCTCGCCCCAGTCGCTGGCTGCAGTGCTCCAGCGCTGGCTGCCCGCTGCCAGCGCGCCGGTCCCACCTCAACGCGCCGACACCGCTCCCGCCGAGCTCGCAATCCTCGGTTGCGACGGCCTCAGCCGCGAGCTCTGCCCGGGATTTATCCAGGGTTGACCCGATTTCGTGGTGAGGTTGATGGTTCGCTTGGCCTCATTGCCGGCAACTTGGGATTCTCAACGAAGACAAGTTTTTAGGGAATGCAAAAAATTAATTGACTGCCGGCTGATTTTTTTGAAATCCTCCGTGTTGTCATGAATCGCGAGCTGCTGACTGCCATCCGCTTGCGGCGCCGGCGGCTCCCTGGCCGCCGGACCTCGCTGCGTTTCAGCGGCGTGGCGGAGCTAATCGCTTGCCAACGCCACCCGGGCACTGCTGCGCCGGCACGCCAGGGTGGATCTCCCTCCAAGCCACCGCGGGAAATAAAAATAAAAATGCCTTGACTAAGGCGGTATATTTACGTACGTACACGCTAACACATGACCTGCACAACCTCAACAGCAGCATTTCTGAAGCTCAGCGCCGTGGCGGGCACCGGCTTGTCGGGCGTGTTTGCCGCAGGCCAGGCGACGAGCGCCAGCCCAATCACGCAGGCGCGTTTGAGTCAACCCCCTGACAACTCATGAATGCCGCGCCCCTCATCGTCACTCTCAGCTGCTGCTGTGTCCTTGCCGGGACGGCCGGGACCACGCGGTTGGCGGAGCAGGTGGCCGGGCAGCATGAGCGGTTCCTCGAAGAGCGGCGCGCCGCGCTGCCGGGCCTGAGCGATCCATTCGGCGTGCCGGAGTCGGCGCGGCTGGTGCTGGAGACTCCCCGCCCACGCGGGCTTGCCGGGGCCGCGTGGAAGCGCAACGTGGTGTCGACCGTGTTTTGGGTGGGTGAATTGCCCAGCGAACACAATCCCACCCCCAACACCCGCAGCGCATGGGATCAAAACTGGCTGGCGAATTTCGGCGGCTACGATGATCCGGCCAACCGCAGCGGGTATCTGCCGGCGGGCTTCACGCCCTTGCTCAATCCGTTCTATGTAGCCTTGCCGTATAACGATGTGGCGCGCGGCGGCGGGCATCGGCCCGAGGCCAGCGAGGTGATTCCGTGGTTTTGGCAAAGTTATCGCGGTGCCGGCATTTCCGTCTGCAAAGGCCGCTGGCTGGCCATCCACCACCAAGGCCGGGTGTGTTTTGCGCAGTGGGAGGACGTCGGCCCCTTCGAGGTGGCCCACTGGCAATATGTCTTCGGCAACGACGCCCCCTTGCCCAACCGCAACGGCGGCGCCGGCATCGACCTGAGCCCCGCCGTGCGCGATTTTCTCCAACTCCGCAGCGGCGCCACCGTCGAGTGGCGCTTCGCCGAGGACCGCGAAGTGCCGCCAGGCCCCTGGCGCAACTGGTCGCACGAAGTCCCCTTCCCGAGGTCCCACTCCACGCCAATTGACAATTAAACCAGAACCTAACAACCAGCCATGATCACCAACCGCTCCGCCGCCGCTGCGGCATTCGCCCTGGTTGCGCTCGCTTCACCAGCATTGGCGCAAACCAGTCCATCCATTCCGGTCGGCACGCTTACCGCCTTCCCGACGGTGGTGCAAACCGGCACCAAGCCGACCCTCACCTGGGCCATCAATTATCCGTCGGTCGTGAAAAATTATATCAGCGTCACGCCTCCGGGTGGTGGCACGGTCGTGCCCAATCAGAATCTGATTTGCGACATCCGGATCCTGGGTGCGGGCGTGACCACACAGAACTCCAACGGATCGATCAACTACATCGAAACCAAATGCCAAATCAAGTACAACGGTGCGTCAAGCTGGACCACCATCTTTGATGGCAAGAATACCGACACCATCGTCCAGCAACAGGGCATCATCAAGACCTTGAACGTCACCGGTGCCAAGTCGATAGATTTCGGCGGGCAGTATTACTGGAACAATGCCTGGAGCACATTCCGCAGCTCAACCACCAGCCCCACTTACGTGTGGACCCTGGTCAGCGGCGACACCCCTCCTAACAAAGTGCCGGATTACAATGCGCCGTCGTTGGAAACCTTCATCAAGCCCTATCTGAATTCGTCGAACAAGGTGCAGATTGGACCCATGGATGTTATCATTTTCATGGAGTTGACCGACACGGTGACCAGCGCCGTTGGTTACGACCAGCAAGACCTGGTATTGCTCGTCACATTCCGCACCTCCTGAGCCGATGAAAACCACGATTCTAGCAAAATATTTGGGTCTGGCGGTGGTTGCCGCGATGGCCGCCAGGGGCCAGGCCGCAGGGCCCGTCATGCGCGATGCCGCAACCGAGGAACAGCTGGTCCTGGCCCAGCGCAAGGCGGCACAGATGGATCCGATGAAACGCCTGCCGGTGTCCAAGCTCGCGGATCCAGCGGTGCTCCATCCGCCGCCCGACCTGCTCAGCCAGTCGGACATCCTGTGCTTTTCCGGTATCGCCACGCTCGTTCCCAAGCATGCAATTCTCCAGCTTCCAGAGGCTTTCAGCGAGCGGATGAAATTCGTTGCCGGCGCGCAAATCGTCGGCTGGGCGGATTTCTTCGCCGCCAACCGCGGCTGGATCACCACCGTTGAGATCAGCCGCGCGCAAGCGGAGGGCACCCAACCGGTGGCCGAGGATACCCGCACCATGCTCACCAAATGCCGCAATCTGGTGGTGGCCACCTATCAAGGCGGACCAATCTCATTGTTGCCTGCCAAAGTGCCGGCAGCCCCGACCCCCGCAGCCACCACAAAATCAGCCGAACCGCTCAATCCATGAATACCAACCTCTTTCGCATCATTCCAATCCTCGTGGCGGGCGGCGCGACGGCCTCGGCCCAGACCGGCACCTACACCAATTTCATCCGCCAGATCCAGGCCCCAACCGGGGTCCAGTGGGACGCAACGGTGGCCGCGGCCGGCTCGCAATTGTCGTCGTTGGCGATTGATCCGGGTGGCGCCACCTTCCAGTTGTGGACGGTGAATTCCTCGCCGCTCACCAATTACTTGCTAGACACCAAGTATGTCGGCACCTACGTGCCTCAGGCCACGGTGGTCGTCCGCTCGGAAGACCCTTATCTAACCATCCCGCGAACCCGTGCGGACCGCCCGTTTTATGTCGATACGACCATCAGCGGGTTGCTCACCGGAGCGTCCAACCCGGTGGCCTCGGAGAGCGTCACGCTGATGCACTACGTGCAATCCTACGGTGCGGGCGGCACTGCCGTGGGTCTGGATCGAACCCAGGCCACCCTGCTGACCCAGGCCAGCGTCGCCACCAACGGCTTGCAGACCCTCACCTACACTGCAAACTCGGTGCCGGGAGCGGTGCGCACCAAGGTGCGCGGGGAGGAGCGTTTTTCGGTGTTTTCGATCGCGGACTATCAGGCGCCGGCGTCCCAACTCGCCTCGCAGTTCATCCAGATCTGGCCGGTGGCCGACGGGGCCATCGCCGGGCTGACCCAAGGCATGTTGATTCGCTTTACCGTGCCGCAACTCACCTTGACTCTCAACGACCTCTACCCCAGTTCGACCACTTACGCGCAAGTCTATAAGGGCAATCCGGTGCTCGGCACCACCGGCACGATCGTGCCGGGTTCCGCCCTGGTCATCAGCGACACCGCGCCGCAAAGCCGGGTGCTGACGGTCAAGGCCTACGATGCCGTGTTCACCGATGATGGCCACTGGACCATGGAACTGCTCACGGTCACGCCGTTTGGCATCGACCGGCTCGCCTATGTCAGTTTTGATATCCAACGCATCATCAGCATGAACACCGCCTTCTCGACGGTGGAATGAATCACGGGGTTTTGAGCGCTTCCAATTCTTTTTGCACTTCGTTCTTGTAATTCTCGTTGCGGTAGACTAACGAAAAACGTGCTTCCTTGGATTGCCGCAGCAAGTCCTCCACCTCGGTGAAGGCCAACAGCAAAAACAGCCCCTTCACCGGTTCCCGATGAAACGACACCGTCCTGGTCGCAAACTTGTCTTCCACCGTCCGCTGTTGCTGGTCGGCGGTGAGCGCTCCGTACTGCGCTGCAAGTTGCTTGCGCAATGCCTCGCAGCGCGCGCCAAGGGTGTCCGCGGAGACCTCCGGATCGAGGTAGTGCAGCGTCAGCTCGTAGAGCTTGCCGCTCAGAAAGCGCCCCTCCAGCGCGGCCGCCTGGCTGCCGGGCAGCAGGCCCTTGCGCGGCTGGATCTTCAAAATCCGCAACGCCGCTTGGTCGCCGGGCAGCACGATGGTCACATCCAACGCCTGGCGACCGGCCCACCCGATCAATTTCTCCGGCGAATCGCCCCAATGCAGCCCGAAGGGCGGCTCCAGCAACGCTTGGCCGGCCACCCGCCCGCCACCGCACAGCAAGAGGGCGGCATAGCAAGCCAAAGCGCGGGCGGATCGAGTCACTGCGGCAGCTTGGCGGGTTGCATGCCGCGCGGCAAGGCCCGATCGTGGCGGCGGGGATTTTTGTTGATCGAGGCGACGCTGTCCCTGACGATTCTGACCCTCATCGGCTTGGTGATGCTCAAGCTCTCGCTCAACATCCTGCAACCGCGCCAGTGGGTGTTGCAGCAGACGCTCTCGGATGCCTACGTGACCTATGAACGGGCCTATGCCGAACGGCTGCCGTTCCAGACCCTCACCTCGGGCACCTCGCCGTGGCCGGCCTTTCCCACCACCAGCAGCACCCAGGTCGAACTCGGGCGGCTGCCCGGCGGAGTGGCGGTGACCGGTACCGTGGTGCGCACCCGCCTGCCGGACCCGAACAATTACCCGATTGATGGCGGCACCGGCACCACGGCCAGCAACCCGGCCAGCATGAAAGTGTGGAAAGTCCAAAGCGTGCTCACCTATAAGATCGGCGGCCGCACCTATGCCAAATCCCGCACCGTCATCCGCTCGCAATGAACACCTCCCCATCCCGCCGCAGGGGCTTCACCCTCATTGAGCTGACGCTGGCGATGCTGCTGGGGATGGCCATCGGCACGATGAGCATGGCTCTGTTCAGGCAACAACTGTCGTTCTTGCAGATCTACAAGGCGCAGAATTTCCTCTCTGTGGAGGCACCGGTCATCAGCATGCATGTGAGCAAACTGGTCGGCAAGGCCGAGCGCTTCCGCCTGCATAACTCGGTGGCCGACGCGCTGGCCGGCACCAATCCCCGCTCGCTCGCCTCGCCCGTGCTGGTGCTTAACTTTCGCCAACCCGATGGCGTGGTGCGCGCCTCCATCCTGTCGTTCGAAAACCGCGGCAACGGCTTGGCGCTCTATTACTACGTGGTGCCGCTCAGCGGCGTGCTCGGAGCCCCGCAATGGTATATCACGAAGGTGCCGACCAATGTCTCGTTCTCGGTGGATCAAGGCATCCTGCGCATGGCGCTGAGCGGTCCCAACAGCGAACTCATCACCTATTCAGGAGCCATGACCCAATGAAACAAGCCGCCCGCAGCCGCCGCCCGTCCGGCTATGTATCGCTACTGGTGATATTATCCATGGGGATTTTGATGACGCTGTTGATGGTGCTGACCTATCGGCGGGCGACCAAGTCACACTCGATCCAAGCCAGCGTGCAATTGCAGGTGGACTACAGTGAGAAGGAGGAAGAAATCCTGCGCTCGGTGGTGGCCATCGCACCCAACCGGGCGATCCGCGCCATGCAGAACCTGTCCAATTCCAACAACACCATCAGCGATCCGCTGCGCTGGCAGAATATTTTCACCGAGGCGCTCGACTTGGCCAATTCCCGCCAATCGATTTCCAGCCAGCTGCTCACATCGCTCGGCACCCCGGTGTCGCAGGTGGCCAATTCCGGGGATTCCGCCCTGGGCACGCCGGGTTTGATTTTCAAGGCGCTGGGCACCGATACCGGCTATGCCTCGGCGGGCATCAACCGCAGCTTGGGCACCGGCTATCCGGTGCCGCTCACTTGCAACAATTCCACCGACACGACCCGCGACAAGACTTGGCCGATCATTTCCAGCACCAAAGTCTATGGCTCGCTGGCCCAAAGCGGGTTGGGGCTGCCCTACGCCACCTATCCGAATTTCAACATCATCACCTATCCGAACATCAATTTCGGCTATGCGAGCCCCGGCCAACCGTTCGTGGCGAAACACAATTGGTGGGGGTTTTCGCTGGACCTCGCGGAGCCGGATTCCAGCCTCACCGCGGCCCCGTTGTCGCGGCGCATTTTCGTGTTCTCCATCTACGAGATCCCTTCCCAGCTGGCCATTTCCGCTTCGTCGTTCATGGAACTGGGCCAGTATGCCAGCGGCAGCCCGTGGCAGAACTTCACTATCACCGGCGGCATCTTTGCCGGACAGGCACAGGTGGACGGCACCACCGCGCTCACCGCCCTGGCCACCCGCCGCGGCGCGGCGTTGTCCACCAGCACCTCGGTGGGAGGGCAGACGTTCACCGGCGATCCGCTCACCCCGGGGGTGCGCGAGGCCTATCTGCTCACCCAGGGCAGCTTCTTCCCCGTCTCGCTGGCCTCCGAGAGCGGACGGGCCGCCTTCATCCCGATCAACCGCGGCGTGGACTATTTCGACCGCCTCACCCATGCCACCGAAACCAGCGTGCTTTCCTCCACCACCTGGAACAATTATTCGGTCGGCGCCCTCCAATGCGCCATGCGCCTGGATATCACCCAAGCCGTGAGCGCCTCCAACAAAACCCCCACCGTGCTGCGCTTTTCCTACCTCAAGTCCGGCGTCCGCACCGACTTGACCGTGCCGCTGACCACCGGCGTGGCCACCGGTTCGCCGATTGGTTATCTCTATGCTTGCGATGAAAACGCCAGCTACGATTTCGGCACCGCCGTAGTCGACCTGGCCTACGGCAAGAATGGCACTTATGCCTATCAAACAGGCATGACCGGCTTGATCACCTTCAACAACGCCCGCTTCGGCGACCCGCTGGTGGGAACCATCAAGACCGGCTATTTCCGCCCCAGCTACCCATTTGAGCTCAAGGTCCTGCCCAATGGCAGAACCTGCGTCGCGGTCTATCCCAAGCGCATCGCCGCGTTCCTCACCGCGCTGGGGGCCGACAACACCGCCGTGAACAATTCGCTGGTGGTCAACGTGGACTACACGGTGGCCACCGGCAGCGCCTTTCTAACTAAACCATCGATCCCCAGCACCGATCTGGATTACGGCGTCATCCTGCAGGAATGCAATGACCTGACTTCGTTCAGCAACGGCTTTTCACTGGTCACCAATCTGCGCCTTTATATCGGCGATGACTTCAATGTGGTCGCCACCACACCGCCGTCCGGCTATACTCCTCCCAGCGGGCTGTATTACCCGCCGTGTTCGCTGTTCGCGCCGGAGAAGCGCTTCGGCTCGGACATGGACCCCTACGGCGTGAACTTTTCCGGCCAACTCGGATCGCTGGCCAGTGAAACGGCCAGCGCTCCGGTCCGTCCGCTGGATACCAAGGCGATGAGTGGTGCCACCATTGCCACCGGAAACGTCACCGTGAATTTGAGCCCCATCACCCACCCGGCCAACCTCCCGCCCATCTTCATGATGAACTGGCTGGTGTTGCTCGAAGAACGCCGGCGGGAGTATTACTGAGCGCCCGACCGTGGGCCGCTTGTCAGGTCCGACCGATGTCGCCCACTTCGCCAGCGAGTCGGAACTCCTTGCCTCTGCCAAGTGAGAGTGACACGGTTGTCGGAACAATCAGCCGGCCACCGCTTTCTGCTTGAAGCGTGACGCGGCTCGACAGTGACCATGGATGAGAAGGATTACGTATGTCAATTCTTCAATCCGGGAAGCTTCCAGACTCCGCTCACGATCTATCGAGATCGTGAGCCCTGGGTCTATCAATTTGCAGGCAAATTATTATAAGGTTAATTATTATACAAAATGAATATATCAAGGTATATCTTTCGATTTTTTAGAAACTCTGTAAAACATTAACCCGCTGGGATCATTCATCCATGTTTCGGAAATCCGGAGTTCTGTTTGCAGGCTTGCGCACCGAGGTGGTGGCTGAATCAACCTACGTACTTGAACCTGCCATGAAAACAACACATCTTGCCACCCTCACCTCAACCGTCCTGGCCGTCTGTGCATGTGCCTGGTCTGGAGCCCTTGCACAATCCACCAATCCCTCGGTGCCGTTCGGAAAAATATCCGCCTCCCCGACGACGGTGCTAACCGGCACCAAGCCCAACCTTACCTGGACGATCAGCTACCCTTCGTCGATCAAGGATTACGTCACCACCACGACTCCGGGAGGCATCACACCCAAACAGACTCTGATTTGCGATATCCGGATCCTCGGCGCCGGCGTCACCACCCAGGATTCCCGTGGCCGCATCGTTTATGTCGAAACAGTGGGCCGCCTCCTGTTTAACGGCGCGGCAAGCTGGATCACCATCTTCGACGGCACCAACAATGACACCGTCGTGCAGCAGCAGGGCATCGTCAAATCCTTCACCGCGAATATGAACCAGCCGATCAATTTCGGCGGATACTATATCTTTAACGGTGTCAAGAGCACCACCTACACCTCGCTGAGCGGCGACAACGTGCGCTTCCAATTCAATGGCGACACGCCGCCATCCAACATTCCGGATTACAACGCCCCGACGTTGGCAAGTTTCATCAAACCCTATCTGGATGCTTCGGGCAAAGTGAAGATCGGCCCGATGGATGTGATCGTGTTCATGGAGTTGACTCATACGAACAAGGCCAGTCTGGGCTACGATCTGCAAGACCTGGTGTTTCTCATGACCTTCCGCACCCCTTGACCCCATGACCGCGCTAGCCATCAAAGCAACCCGCCGGGGGTGGTTCGCGTGGCAGCTTGGTGCACTGTGCGCCATGCCGACCGTGCTGAGTCCCGCCGCGCCGCCCGTCATGCAAGATGCCGCGACGCACGAGCAACTCGCGCAGCAATGGCGTAAGGCGCAACCGGACGATCCGATGAAGGCGCTACCGGCCGCAACGGGCGCGGTTCCAGCGGGCCAGCCAGGTAAGGATTTGCTGAGCCAATCGGACATCCTGTGTTTTGGTGGCATGGCCACCCTGGTGCCCAAGCGAGCGATTTTGCAGCTGCCCAAAGCCATGACTGGGCGCACCCAGTTTGCAGCGGGTTCCACCCTGCTGGGCTGGGCCGAGTTCTATGCCCGCAACCGCGGCTGGATCACCACCGTGGAAGTGAGCCAGCTGCAAGCCGAGGGCTCGGTGCCGCTGCCTGAGGAGCTCACCAAGCGCCTCCTCGACCAACCCAATCTGGTGGTCGCAACCTATCTGGGCGGCCCGATCTCGGTCCTGCCAATCAAACGGCCGTCGGCGGCCCCCACCTCCCAGTCCGAATCCATCAAACCATGAAGCTCCTCGTCTTACGCATCGCTCCCCTCATCCTGGCCGTTGGCGCACCGGTCTCGGCGCAGACTGCGGCCGACTACACCAATTTCATTCGCCAAATCCAAACCCCCAGCGGGGTCCAGTGGGACGCCAGCGTGGCGGCAACTGGCGCGCAATTGTCCCAGCTGGGGGTCGATGCGGCAGGCTCGCACTTTGAGTTATGGACCGTCAAGACCTCGCCATTGACCAGTTATCTGCTGGATACCGCCTATGTTGGCGCTTACATCCCGGTGGCCTCAGTGACCATTCACTCGGAAGACCCCTACGGCCCGATTCCGCGAACCCGCGCCGATCGCGCGTTCAGCGCCGTTATTGCGGTCAGTGGCCTGCTCAGCGGTCTCACCGACCCGGACTCCGCCAAGAGCGTCAACTTGTTGCGATATGTTCAATCGTATGGGCTTGGCGGAACCGGAGTGGGCATCGACCGCAGCCAAGCCACCCTGCTCAGCCAGGCGTCGGTGACCCAGAATGGCACCCAAACCTTGAGTTATGCGTTGACTTCGATTCCCGCAGGCAACCGGGCTAAGGTGAGTGGCGAGGAGCGCTTTGCGGTGTTCTCGGTGGCGGGCTATCAGGCACCGGTGACCCAGATCGCCTCCTCATATATCCAAATCTGGCCGGTGGCCGACGGCTCGCTAGCCGGCATCAGCCAGGGTCAATTGATTCGCTTCACCTTGCCCCAACTCACGGTCACACTCAACGACCTGTATCCGAGTTCGACGACTTATGTGCAAGCCTATCAGGGCGACCCGCAACTGGGAGTTGTCGGCAAGACGTTGCCGGGATCGGTGTTGGTCATCAATGATTCGATTCCGCAGAGCCGCGTGCTAACGCTCAAAGACTACGACGCCGTGTTTGATACGGAGGGCCGCTGGACTTTGGAACTGCTGACGGTGACCCCGTTTGGCACGGATCGGCTGGCCTACGTCAGCTTTGACATCGACAGGATTATCCGGGTCAACACCACCTTGACCACCGATGAATGAATC
>Ga0118677_10012996_pt1 | contig 12086 bp, 13 predicted proteins | sample AliMusrvi5mmetaG_FD_86154 | JGI IMG/M metagenome (GOLD analysis project Ga0118677, IMG submission 86154)
TATTGATTCACTCGGAATTTGCTGTGCAAATTCTAAGCACTACGTGCTTAAATTCATATTTTATTAATAATTATTGTTTTTTATATTCATTAGATGATCATACTAATAACAGGTAACTACATTTTCTAGTTAAATCTTATGCGGTAATGATTGATCTAGCCATGATGGCGTGAAAATTACATTAGCACATTGTCTAGATTATTGCGGCATGAAAGGAGTATTTGGCAACTCAAGATTACCCACCACCCTTGTTTAGGTCACAGAAGAAAACTGCGTTCAGTGCTAATTCAATGGTTAGAGTTCTTGGTGATATCTATAAATCTGCTGGATTTAATGATGCTTCAAGCCATTCTGGAAGAAGATCATTGATAACAAAACTTGCTTACAAAGGAGTTGATATTAATAGCATTAGGCAGATTGCTGGTCATTCATCTATCTCAACTACTCAAAGATACATTCAAGACAATCCAATGCTGATGGCCGATATCTTGAAAGCTATTTGAAAAAACTTTGTTTTATTATTGAATATTAGGTGCCTTGATAGATTGAATTAAGTTGTTGATTGCCAATGTTCATTTGTTGCTATAATAAATCATGAGACAAGACCACGACAGCAGTTATAAGTTTTTATTTGCGAATCCAGAGTTGGTTCGTGATCTTATCATGGGGTTTATACCGGATGAATGGTTACACACTTTAGATTATTCAACACTGGAAAAAGTTTCTGGCTCTTATGTGAGTGAAGACTTTAAGCAACGTGAAGACGATATTGTGTGGCGTGTGAAAGTCGGTGGTGAATGGACTTACCTTTATATATTAATGGAGTTCCAAAGCACGGTTGATAAGTACATGGCACTCAGGATGATGGTGTATGTTGGCTTGCTGTATCAAGATTTGATTAAGCAAGGAAACACCCTATTAGATGGGCGATTATCGCCTATATTGCCCATAGTGCTTTATAACGGCTCTCAGAAATGGACAGCACCCACCAATGTTGCTGATCTAATTCCAAAAATGTCGGGGTTACTGGGAGAGTTTAGACCCAACCTTAAATACTTGTTGATTGATGAGAACGCTTATACGGATTCAGAATTATCATCGTTACGTAATTTAGTGGCAGCTGTTTTTAGGCTAGAACGTAATAAGGCACCTGACGATATTGAAAGTGTGGTTGATCTTCTTATTGACTGGTTGGGCGATAGACCTGATCTAAGACGAATGTTCACGTTATGGATTAAAGGGACATTGAACAAGAAAGGTGAATATAGTAAATTACTTGGCAAGATTGATGATCTAGGAGATATAAAAGTTATGTTAGCAGATAGATTAGAAGAATGGGCAAATGGTTATAAAACTGAAGGTGAGTTAAAAGGAAGACAAGAAGGAAGGCAAGAAGGTGAAGCATTGGCTTTACAGAAGTTATTAGCAAAACGGTTCGGAGTTATTCCAGTTGAAATCACTGCTAAAATTGCTAATGCATCGATGGCAGAAATTGATGGATGGTTGGATCGTGTGCTTGACGCCAAACAGTTGTCTGACGTCTTTGTAGGCTAATTTCATATTATTTAAGCCGCATGTATTAAAGGTACATCAACCACTTTGCTCGGCATTGCCATCAGAATAGGCACAGCTTTAGATATCTCATTGGCAGCTGCTAGTAATGAGTCTTGGCTTAAATGAGCATATCGTTGAGTCGTCTTAATCTGCGTATGTCCTAGAATACGCTGTACCTCATAAATACTCCTGCCGCTGTTTACAAGAAAACTAGCAAAGCTATGGCGCAAGTCATGCATTCTCACATCACTCAAGCCAACAGACGTTCTTGCCGTATTCCAAGAGCTAAACACACTAACATATGGCAATAGGGTCTTAGGGTTAGCGAATACATAGCCGCAATCTACATGACGTGGCACACCTTCTAATAGATACTGTACACCATCAGAAATGGGTACATGTCGTGCTTTGCCAGACTTACTGGTTGGAATACGCCAAAGCTTTTGGTCAAGGTTAAAGTCTTCCCACTTAGCCTTTAAGACTTCCTGTTTACGCGCACCGGTTAATATCAGCATAGGCACAATGTATTGCAACATCTTATTCTGTGAACTCTGCAGAGCGACAATGAGCTTATTAGCCTCATCACCTGTTAAGTAACGTTCATTCTTGTTGTTCTCTTCTAATAAAGGAATACCAGCCGTTGGGTTCTTAGTAATGCCCGCAGTCTCCCAGCGTATGCTCAGGTTAAAGATATAGCGCAACATGATAATGACACGGTTAACAGAGCCGGGTTTATGAGTCAGCGTATGTCGTGATATAAATTGAATGATATCTCTTTTACTGACCTCATCCATATACTGTTTGCCAAAATTTGGCATGATGTGATTCTTGATTAGAGAGACATCAGTTTCCCAGGAGCGCTTATACGTTTTCACGTAGGGCAGGTAGCTGTTGGTGATAAAGTCATAAACGGTAGGTACTTTCTTTAAGTCGGCTTTTGCTGCAAAAGGGTCTTCGCCCATAGCAAGTCCATTACGCATTTTATCGGCAAGCTTTCTAGCTTGTGTAAGAGTAATATCCCTCTCATTTGCTAATTTAGCTTGGCGTCTTTTCCCTCTGCTATCTGTATACAGCAATGAATAAGTTTTACCTCCAGTAATTCGCACTTCTAACAACAAACCTTTACAATATGAATCATAAAAGTCGATTTTATCTTTTCCTATTGGACAGATTGCCGATTTAACTATTTGAGGAGTGAGTTCTGTGACAGCCATTTTATTACCTTTTGATTTATTTATGATTCATATAAGTTCAATATGGATTCATTATGCCTCATAATGACAGTGAAAGTCAATCAAAAGCAATAGAAGTGCGTATTACTAGCGCGGTCAAGATGGCTGTATTAGTCAGGGCATTGCGTAATGCCTTTGTTATGAGCCAATCCTATCTCGCCACTATATCCGGCACCTCAAGACCTACTCTTAATCGTATTGAATCAATGGACAAGCGATCTCCTCGCTCAGACACATTAGATGATGTGCTGCAGGTATTTAGAGATAGGGGAGCTGAAATTACTATAGGCGATGAAGATATTAATATTCGCTTTACTAAAACCTCATTGTTATATGCGGCTAAAGAATTACAAATGACTGCATTAGAGCGTGATGAATTTCACTCTACTTTCCCTGATGGACATCCTTAATGCATCTATTCTTGCTCGGTTAACCCTAGATTTAGGGTTACCATTTTTTAGTTGTTTATATTGTTAATTGCAAGGCAAAGTGAAACCCATCGTCCAGACAATAAAACCTTAATTTAAGATACAGCTCTGCTCACACTCCAGCTGAATGGCTCTGTCCCATTTTTATACTGGAACTGATATTTCTATCGCACCATCCTCTATAGATTTAGCCCAGACTTTTTTTAGCCAATCCAATTCTATATTCAGCTGCCCAATTTTGGCATACAGACGATCTGGATCGTTCTGGGTATTGGTCAGATTCAGTCCTCGCATAACATCAAACAAGCTGCCTGCATTATCCATTGATTACTTTTTGCATTGACTCAGAGTGGATGGATATTTCTGTCTTGTGCAATCTCGTTAATCGTCTTTATACCTTGTCTGGCGTCAATTACTTTGACCGGTTCGCGACAACTATCTTGTCCGGTTAGTGGTTAAAAAAATGCTATTTTTTTATGCTTTGTTTCTTTCGATAACTCTCTCCGTTTAATTCAATAATAGTGGCATGATGGATAATGCGATCAATCGCAGCGACTGTCATCATCGTGTCTGGGAATATCTGATCCCATTGGCTAAAGGGTTGGTTAGACGTGATAATAAGGCTTGCACTTTCATATCTGTGAGCAATAAATTCAAACAATACTTGAGTTTCCGCATCAGTCTTTTTTACATATCCCATATCATCAATGATTAATACCTGATACTTATCTAGACGGGCCATGATGTTCTTTAAGTTTAAGTCACGTTTAGCTTGTTGTAATAGTTGTACTAACGTCATTGCAGTAAACCATTTCACACGTATTTTCTTTTCGACTAATTGGTATGCAAGGGCGGCGGCAATGTGTGATTTACCAACCCCTGAAGGACCGATTAATAAGATATTCTCCGCTCGACGAGCCCAGTCTATGTCATCTTTGAGTGCGATTATCTGCTGCTGTAATGCTTCACAGTATTCGGTTAAGTGTAACTTGGTAAAGCTTTTGCCAGGCGGTAATCCCGCTTCTCGATTCCATTGTTGAACTCGCTTTTGGTACCTATCGGCCATTTCTTGCTCACAAAGACCTGACAAGTAGCGAATATGCCCATAGCCTTTTTCAATCGCTTGTAATTGATGGCTTTGATAATTCACCTTGAATGAAGGTAATTTCAATTCTTTTAATAAAAGAGCAATCGTTTCAGGCATGACACCCCCCAGTGCGATACCAATGACCTTTTAAGAGATGGTCATAACTCATTAGGTCATGCTGTCGAGCTTGAATTTGGGGGACTGCTTGATGACCTAGATAGCGCTCTTGTAATACCTTTAAGGGAGGTAGTAATTTATTTTCATCAAGTAAAGCCAATAACTCATTGCCTAACGGTTCCTCACAATCATGATCTGAGGCAATGCGAAGCACTGCCACCATCCATTTACAAGCCTCTTGTGTTTGAAATTGTTGATCACAAACTGACCATAATTTGCGATAAACGTCCGTGGGTAATAGGTCTTCTCGAAATTGTAAGAAACGAAACGCCTGAGGTTTACTGGATAAACTATGAATTAGGTGGCGATAATTAATAGAGCGAGCTCGATCATTACCGGGTTTCGGATAAACACGGGGTAGTGTAATCGTTAGCGTTTGACCCACATAAACAGCTAAGCGATCATGGTAAATATGCACCCGAACAGTTTCACCAATCATTTTTGCGGGCACGGTATATAAGACTCTTTTGATTTCTAAAGTACTACTACGCGTTACTTTTAAACTGACCTCGCTGTAATCCATAAAGCGTTCTTTAGGTAAAGGTTGTAACTGGCGTTGTTCTTCTTTAAATCGACTTAAACATCGTTTATTCAAGCGCTCCGTGATGGTATTTAAAAAGCACTGATATTCTTTAACTGTTTCAAAGTCATAACTACCGCGTAATTTTAAAGCTTGATCGAGGCGTCGTTTAAATGAACCATGTGCACATTCAATAGCCCCATTTTCATGACTTACACCGCGATTATTGCGTGTTGCTCTTACGTTATAGTGAGCACAGAGTGCTTGATAAGACGCCGTTAGTTTTTGTTCTTCTACTCGATTAATAAAAGCAGCACTGAGACTATCGGTACGATGCTCAATCGGGCATCCTCCCGCCAATTGAAAGGCCGATTGTAATCCGTCCGCTAACGCAGAATAACTTTCACCACCCAGCGTCACTTGTACATATCGCCAACCACTATAGGCCAAACGATACTGGTATAAAAGATGATTAAACATTTTGCCGTGTATCGTTATTACGGAATTGGGATGACTGAAGTCAGATAGACCCTGTTGACCCGCAGGAACCGATTGTCGAAATATGACCGGCTTATCGGGTCCTTGTGTCGCTTTCCAATGTTTAACTCGTCTTTGTAGGGTGCGCAATAGAGTATAAGAAAACTGACCTGGATATTTATCTTCTAGATATTCCCAAAGCGTTAATCCGGTTAACTCCGGCTCACTTTCTAACAAAGGCGCTAATTCTTTTTCCCAAATAGCTGTAAAAGGATCTTCTCGGGTACGCCAGTGACGATTAACTGATGCTAATTGACGTTCAGTCTTTTCAATTCTACGACCTGATCGTTCAGAAATCCCTGCTTTTGCAGCAGCTGTTTCTTGGCTTTTGCCTGACTTACGTGCGCTCATATATAAAGTCTCTTGATGTTGAGTAATACGTTTTCCAGACAAGGCAGGCACTCCACACAGTGAAATCCTCCTTGTCTTACATATCGTTCAACCGGTCAAGATAATTGACGTCGACCGGACAAGTTAATTGTCGCCGAACAATACCTCCAACCGCTTTCAAGGCAATCTTGGCTTTTTGCGCCCCTGTAAAAACTTTTCGTTTGCTTTTGCTCATTTTTTTTTATTTCTCAATTTCAACAGAGCATAGCTTAAACCATTGTCCTGATTTTTAGATCCACTATAAGCGGCGGGGCGACTGCAGGTACAATTTTTTTAAATTACCACCTAACAGATTGATTTTATTATCAATACCTTACTTTCCTGAGCTATCTTGTGAAATTCATTAAATTTCTCTTACGGGTATTCCGCAGGTGATCCGTAAAGAGTCAAAATGAATCACATATAAGTCTATATAAATCATATAGTTGTCATTTTGCTCTACTTGGTCGCTCACTACTGGTGTGGATAACATCGTTGGTACTGCGGCCGACGATAAATTCAACGCTACACTTGGAAATATCATTTCTGGTGGCGTATTGATTCAAGCGGGTACGCTGACCGGTCTGGACACACTTAATGGCGGGACTGGAACTAACGTATTGAATATTGCTGATCAAGCAGGTTCAACTGCTCTACCAGGCGGTCTATCCATTTCTAATATTCAAACTGTTAACTCAAGTTCTGTTGGTGCTGCCACAGAAGACTTTACAACTGGCTTCACTGGCTTGACAGCAGTCAATGTTACGACCTCAACAGGAGCAGATAATATCTCAGTAGGTTCTGGCGTTGCCGTCAGCGTTACTGATACCGCTGGCAGTGTAACGCTTGCTGGAGGCTTAACTCAGACAGTTACAACGGCAGGCGGCTATGAATTGAGTGGTGCAATCGGCGCCATTAAAGTGACCGATACTGCGCAAGCAGCAGTAGCATCAACAATTAATGGTGGCACCGATGTCAATCTGACCACTACAACCACTAGTACTGGAACCGTTACCATTGGTGGCACGTCAAAACCAACAGGTGCAATTACTGTTATTGAAAATCTTAAGGGAACTGGTGCCCTTACCGGTGGCGCAGTCAAAATCACTGGCGGCAGCACTGTTGCTCTAACGATCAACTCCACTCAAGCAACAGTCAATACTACAACGACAGCAGGTGCTGTTACTATTACGGGTGGTGCAACTACAACAGCCGTATCTGTAACCGAAACTAAAGCAGTAACTGCGACTGCCAAGGTTGCAGGTATAGCCAACGGCGCTATCACTGTTACTGACGTTAACTATGGTTCAACAACAGCTGGCACTATCTCTTCAGTAACGGCTAGCGGCTACTCAACGTTGAACATCAATGACTCTGCCTTAACAACGCTAAGCATTGCCAATGGTTCTAGCAACATCATCATTGATAACAGCGATGCTGTTACAGCGCCTATAACTACCTTGGCTATAACTGTTAACGGTTTAACAGGCGGAACATTGGATGATGCTGATGTTTACAAGACCATCACTTTAACCACAGCGACTGCTAATTCAACACTAGCAAACATCACCTTCGGTGCAGCAACAACACTAACTGTGGCCGGCACCAATAGTCTGACACTGAGTTCTGCAGCAGGATTGAGCGCTCTGAAAACAATCACAGTTACTGGTTCTGCAGGTTTAACCGCTAACACAGGTATTGCTGGCACCGTAACGTCTATTGATGCATCGGCTACTTCAGGCAATAACTCTGTCAATATAAATCCAACTGTAGCGACCTATAAAGGTGGTACTGGCGTTGACACTTTGACCATTTCAACAGCTCCGACCTTAGCTATCAACGGCGGTGCGGGTACTGCTGATGAATTGGTGCTGAATTTAACAGCAGTTACACTTGCAAATCCTTCTGGCAATGCATTCATCAGCGGTTTTGAAACGCTAGGATTTGGAGCTGCAGCGACAGGTACCTATAACGGAACAGGCTTCACAACCATTCATTTCGGTAGCGCATCTGTAACGGGTGGCGTAGTTGTTAATCAACTAGCAGCTGGAACAGCTTTGTTAATTGATGCAGCTCCTGGTCAAGATGTAACTTACACCTTGGCTGATGCCTCAGGCACAGCAGACGCTGTCCACGTGACCATTGGTAAAACTTCGGTTGCTAGTACAGCCCTTGCTGGCAAAAACGTTACTATTTCTGGCATTGAAACCGTCAATCTAACTGCTACTGGTGACGGTACAGGTACAGACACCGTATTATTGGTTGATACTTCTGCGAAGAGCCTAGTTATCGATGGCGGCAGTGCAGTGACTGTGACTCTGGCAGGTGCTACTGCTCTGGCTACAGTTGATGCGCATGCGGCAACTGGCTTGGTTAATATTGCCGGTGTTGCCCTAGGCACATCCGGCGCTACAGTAACATCAGGCGCGGGTGGTATTACCGCCGCAGCCGGAGTTGGTGCCGATACATTTGTACTGACTGGATCGACTACTGCAGTCGATACCATTAAGTTTGCTGATGGTTCGGCTAAACCAGTAGTGCTGGATACTGTGAAAGGCTTCACTAACTTCGCGACCGGTACAGTAGCGGGTGACCTGTCTGACCACTTGGTATTCACCACTAACGCGCCAGCTGCTCTTGCAGCCAATGTAACAGTAGCAACCAACTTGCCAACTCCGTTGGATACACAGGTTGTTATTCCGGTTAACGTGAACTATACAACACTTAGCGGTATAATTACCTTCGGTGGTAGTGGCTTGAGCTCGGCAACTTTAGCTCAGTTGATTGGCGGCGCAGAATCAATTGTTGACAACTCGGGTATTGACCAAGTACTGGCCTTCCAGTACAGCGGCGACACCTTCGTTGTACACAGCCAACACGTTGCTATTACATCGTCTGCTCCAGGTAATGTGGCTGACTCTGTGGATCACGATACTGTGATCCAACTGGTTGGTGTAACAGGCCTGACTTCAATTGACGTGACGGGTGCCACAGCAGGCGCTCATGTTCTTCTGGTTGCGTAAACTAAAGTGTATGGGGTGCCTTGTATAGGCACCCAGAGGTAAAAAATCCCTAGCTAGTCTAGGGATTTTTTTTGCCTTTCCATTTTTACAATCTTATATCTAATATATTTGGAGTTAACTATGTCTAACAACTGGACAGAAGGTTATGTCACTGAAGTGCCTTATACTCACGGATACTATCGTGAACTATCTCCCTCATTGCAACGCTTTGCGCTGCTGTCTCGTGGTTTTGCACCGCCAGCGGATGGCCCGTATCTTGAACTTGGCTTTGGACAAGGACTATCAGCCTGCATTCATGCGGCTGCGAGTGGCTGTTTAGTATGGGCAACTGACTTCAATCCTACTCAGGCTGCCTATGCACAAAGTCTGTCTCGCGCAGCCGGACTGGATGTAAAATTTCTTGATGATAGTTTCGAACAATTATTGGCGCGTAACGATCTGCCGGAATTTCAGTACATAGGAGCGCATGGCATTTGGACTTGGGTATCTAATGATGCACGTAAACAAATAGTCGAGTTACTGCGAAGTAAATTGTCAGTTGGCGGGATGGCTTATCTGAGTTATAACAGTTTTCCAGGCTGGAGTGCTGCTTATTCTTTGCGGCATTTACTGGCACTACAAGCAGATGTCATGGGCAGTGCTGCACAAGGTGTTCTAGAGCGCGTAACTAATGCACTTGATTTTGCAAATGATCTTGTTGCTAAGAATGCCTTATATTTCAAGACTAATCCAATGCTAGGGGAACGCTTACAGAAAATGACGGGCTTTGATAAGCATTATCTGGCGCATGAATATTTTAATCGTAATTGGCAACCCATGCATTTTTCGGAAGTTGTAGAGTGGCTTACACCAGCAAAACTTGAATTTGTCACTTCAGTTCATATGCTGGATCATGTAGATATAATCAACTTGTCAACTGAGGCGCTACAGACGCTCCAGGCAATCAAGCAAAAGGTTTTCCGTGAGTCTGTACGCGATTATTTTGTAAACCAACAATTTCGCCGGGACATTTTTGTGCGCGGCCCACTTCAACTTTCTGCGCTCGATCAGCGCGAAGCATTAATGCAATCGGCCGTTGCATTACTGGTTACTCCAGAGGAAATATCTTATACAGTAACTGGCGTGAATGAGGTGACGTTGCAGGAAACGATTTATCGACCCATTATCGAATTGTTTGCTCAGCGTAATTATCGTCCGCATACCCTAGCAGAATTAGCCAAGGAATTTCCAGGTTTAGTATGGGATCAATTAATACAGGCCGTCACCATTCTGATTGGCGCAGGACACATGCACCCTGTACAGACAGAGGCCGTTATAAAAAAAGCCACTCCAAAAGCTAAGGCACTCAATAAAGAATTATGTCTACGTGCGCGCAGCAGTTCAGATATTTCCTACCTTGCATCGCCGGTAATTGGTGCAGGCATTATAGTTAACCGATTTGAACAGCTGTTTCTAGCTAGCAAACAAGCGGGTAAATCACAACCACAAGCCTGGGTAGAGGATGCATGGTCTATATTACAGTTGCAGGGACAAAAACTGGTCGTTGATGGCAAGACGATGGAAACCACAGAAGAGAATATTGCTGCACTTGGGAAATATTTAGAAAAATTTACTGCACGCTTACCGATTTTGACTGCATTGGGCATTGCCTAAAAAACAATAGGGGACAGACCACTATTAATTAGCGCTCATTAATGCTAAAGTTTTCTTATTTCCTTGAACGAATAAAGGGGTCAGACCCCTTTATTACTGGTTCAGTCGGTGTCGATTAAATCACATAGTGGATACCTGCCTGCGCCAGACCTACTAGATCAATATTGGTTGCATTTAAAGAAGTATCAGCAGCCATTACACCTAAGGATGCTGCACTGTATTGGTGTGAATTGATTAAACCAACAAAATAATCAGATGTTGCTTTATCTGGAGCGACACCCATAACATGGGTGTACAGGAGAGTTACAACTTTCGTTGGATCATTTACCTCTGCACCCAATTTAGCATTGAGAGCTAACTGCATTAGATCTTGATAAGAGGTGCCAGCGTCCAAATACTGAAGTCCGAGTCCCACATAGCTTTCATTAGAAATTGAAATCTTACCAAAGACAGCACCCAGTATTTTTGCCGCTGTACCAGCATTGCCATTCAAAAAACAATAGGGGACAGACCACGGTTTATGCCTTCCCATAATGGTTTTTATGTTAAATAAAAGCCTAAGCCTTTATTTGTTATGCTGATGACATGTTAAAATTGTCAGGTGGATTATTATGGCAACGTTTACTTTTGATACTCATAAGCACATGGATAATTATGTCGATGTTGCATGTAAAATAGCAGCCAGAGCAGTTCTGAAATTTTTAAAAGTTATTAAATGTAAATAGGATATTATCCAATGCCAGAAATAAGCCGATTTTTTGGAGTCATCATTGCGATGTACTTTAATGAACATAATCCACCCCATTTTCATGTGCGATACAATGAACACAAAGCAGAGATAGGTATTATAACTTTATCGTTGCTTGCAGGGAGTTTGCCGCCTCGCGTTATGGGATTGGTCATAGAATGGGCAACCATTCATCAAGAAGAATTAATGGCAGATTTAATAATAGGGGGCAGACCACGTTTAATCATGCCTATAATGGTTGTTATGTAAGCCCGTAAGGCGGATTCGCGCTAGCAATCCGCCAACAGGTAACGACTCAGCCCCGATCTCACAAGGGTCTAGGTAAGTAATATCAAACCTCATTACTCACAAGGTAATGGGGTTTTTTACTGTCAAGCGTAAGGAAAACTGGCATCAGTCTTGATGACAGCTCACTCATCCCCATATCCCTTTTTTACTTTTACAACACACAGGAAACAACATGCCAATTATTAAGATTGACGACAAAGATTACGACACTGAATCATTATCTGAAGAAGCGACAGCCCAATTAACCAGCATCCAATTCGTTGACCAAGAATTAGCCAGACTTCAAGCCCAAGCTGCCATTCTGCAAACAGCCAGAATAGCTTATGCCAAAGCCTTGAATGATGCGCTGGGTAGTGAGTTGGTATTTAGTGCGCGAAAGAAAACCAAATAATCTGATATTGTTCAAAATGTTATACTAACCCTAGTAAATTGAAGTTGTATTTTGACGGATTCAGTCGCCATTATTAAGT
>Ga0118677_10012076_pt2 | contig 12085 bp, 9 predicted proteins | sample AliMusrvi5mmetaG_FD_86154 | JGI IMG/M metagenome (GOLD analysis project Ga0118677, IMG submission 86154)
ACCCAAACTTATCCGCGCAAACAGGACTATACTGTTTTAACCACCCTTGCAAGCCTGGGCGCTTCCATTTATAAATTTGCGTTTGATTTGCGCATCCTTCAAATGCCGCCCATTGGTGAATGGGGAGAGCCGTTCGGGGACAAACAGGTTGGATCTTCAGCAATGCCGTTCAAGCGTAACCCGGTACAATCGGAAAAATCCTGTTCATTGGCCCGCGCCTTATCCATTATGCCCCAGACAGCGTGGAATAATGCCGGAAATTCACTGCTCGAAAGGACGCTCGATGACAGCGCCAACCGCCGCTCGTTGCTTCCTGAATCCTTTTTAATTTGTGATGAACTGATCAAGACCACGATTAAAACCTTGCAGGGCCTGAGGGTAAACCAGGAAGCAATTTCCAGGAATTTGAACACCTACGCCCCGTTTGCAGCCACGGAACGCGTATTAACTGCCATGGGAAAAGCCGGCTCGAATCGACAGGCTGTGCATGAACGCCTGCGAGAGCATGCTTTAACCGCATGGCAGGCAGTTCAATCGGGTAAGGCCAATCCATTGAAAGAATTAATCAGGGCCGATCCCATGTTTAAAGAACTGGACGATCATAAATTATATGATTTATTCGACGTCAAAGGTTACACGGGGTTTGCTCCATCCCGCTCACGGGCACTTGCAGAAAAGATCAGGAAAGCCATCGCATAAAAGTCATCCAATTAATCATAAGCCCTGGATTCATTTTTGGATTCAGGGCTTATTTTTATCCATTTTACCGGTTGACTGGACAACCATCAGGGTGTAAAATCTGAAAATACTTTATGAAAGCTATAATATCCCAAAATGTCTTCTTTTCAATTTAAAATATACCGTTTTATCGTCAAGAGCATAATTACCAACGAACCGCGTAATTCAACCTTACGCTCTGATGCTGAATCCCTTGGATTTAAGAATATAAAACAAATCAATTGTAACGATTTGATTTTCATTGAAGGCAATTTATCAGCAGACAATGCAGAGCGCTTGGCAAAAGAATTGTTGTGTGATCCAGTGACACAGACTGCCGAATGGCACGAACTATCACAAGATTCCGTTTTCAAAGACTTGGAAAACCAGGTGACAATCGAAGTTGCCCTCCGCCCAGGGGTGACCGATTCGGTTGCTTCTGAAATTATCAGGGCTTCCAGGGAACTGGGGATCACGGAAGTCCATCGCGTTTCGACTGGTTTCCGATATGTGATCACCGCGCCGGGTTCAAACACCCCTGAAGTGGAGGAACTGGCAAAACGCCTGCTGGTAAACCCCATAATTCACAGGTATGTCATCGGCCAGATTGAACCGATTTTTCCTGTTGAAGCGCAATCCATGGGACTTACCGAAAAAGTGAATCTGCGCGGGCTAAGTGCCGATGAACTTTTAAAACTTTCCACCTCGCGCAGGGCTGCCCTGGATTCCGCGGAAATGCTGGCGGTTCAGGCTTATTGTCAGCTTGAAAACCGCGATTTGACAGATATTGAATTCGAAATGATCGCACAAACATGGAGCGAGCATTGTGTCCATAAGACTTTTAAAGCCTTGATCGATATCCAAAATCCGCAGGATTTGCCCGGCATTTCACAGCTTTATCCAGGCCTGCGGGTTAATAATATTATGAAATCCTACCTCAAAGCCGCCACGGATGAGATCAATGCCCCATGGGTGTTGTCAGCATTTAAAGATAATGCAGGAATTTTAGACCTGGATGGAGAAAATGAAATTTCTTTTAAAGTGGAAACGCATAACCATCCCTCAGCCATCGAACCCTTCGGTGGGGCAAACACGGGTGTTGGCGGTGTGATCCGCGATGTGATTGGTGTTTCTGCCCGCCCCGTGGCGGTTACCGATGTGCTCTGTTTTGGCCCATTGGATCTGAATTCAAGTGAACTCCCCCGGGGGGTCTTACATCCGCTTCGCGTAAAAAACGGCGTCGTAGCCGGCGTTCAGGATTATGGCAATAAAATCGGGCTGCCCACTGTAAACGGTGCCATTTTATTTGATCCGGGATTCACTTCCAATCCCCTTGTCTTTTGCGGTTGTGTGGGCATCGCCCCTAAAAACAGCCATCCCAACCAGACCCGGGATGGCGATAGGATCATTGTCCTGGGGGGCAGGACAGGCCGCGACGGCCTGCGCGGCGCCACTTTTTCTTCCATGACCATGGATGCACAAACCGGGGAGGTGGCCGGCGCATCAGTTCAGATTGGCGACCCCATTACTGAAAAAGGGCTGATTGAGGTTGTTGTCATTGCGCGAAACGAAAAATTGTACAGCGCCATCACGGATTGCGGTGCAGGGGGTCTTTCATCAGCTGTAGGGGAAATGGCGGGTGATATAGGCGCAGAAGTTGACTTATCCAGCGTAAAATTAAAATATCCCGGGCTTTTGCCCTGGGAAATCTGGTTATCTGAAGCCCAGGAAAGGATGGTTTTGTCTGTTCCCATCCAGAGCGTGGACCGAATCCAGGAAATCTGTGGAATTTATGATGTTGAATTTACAGATATTGGTTACTTTACGCATTCACGCCGTCTCAAAATTTATTTTGCGAACCAACCCATCCTTGATCTTGATCTCCGGTTTCTACACGAAGGAATCCCTCAAAGACATTTGAATGCTGTCTTTTCACCACCCATGCAGAAGGCTGACGACGCAATTAACCTGGCAGAGGGCAATGCTCTAAACACATTACTGCTACTGCTTTCCCACCCCAACATTGCGTCCAAAGAGAAAGTAATCCGAATTTATGATCACGAGGTTCAGGGGGGCACTGTCGTTAAACCTCTGACCGGGATCCAAAATGACGGTCCTTCGGATGCTTGTGTTTTGAAACCCATCGGTTCTAAGGGTAATTCTGGTGTGATCCTATCCAACGGCATTAATCCTGAATACGGGAAAGTGGATACTTACCAGATGGCAATAAGTGTGATCGATGAAGCCGTTCGCAATGCGGTAGCGGTGGGAGCAAATCCCGATAAAATCGCTGTCCTGGACAATTTTTGCTGGGGTGACCCCAATCGGCCAGAAACGATGGGGGCATTATTGGAGGCTGCCAGGGGCTGTTATGATGGCGCTCTGTATTACGGCACCCCGTTTATTTCCGGCAAAGATTCATTTAACAACGAATATGTCGGCAGCGATGGTTTACGCCATGCCATTCCGCCCACTTTGTTAATCTCGGCCATTGGAATAATCGATAATATTTTATTATCCATCACAATGGATCTTAAAACCCCGGGAAATACAATCTACCTTGCCGGGATTATGGCTCCTGTTTTTGGCGGAAGCCATTACAACCTGGTGAATCCCGATTCGGCAGTCGATGAAATTGTTCCACAATTTTCAAAATCTGCTCTCGATATCTACCGCCATTTATACCAGGCAGTTCGCCATGGATGGGTCAGGTCGATGCATGACCTCAGCGAAGGCGGACTGGCAGTGGCCGCAGCCGAGATGTGCATCGGCGGGCGCTTGGGGTTGGAAATTGAACTCGACACCCCGGACTCAATTCGTTTTCTTTTTGGAGAAACCAACGGCTGCATCCTGGTCGAAGTCACCCCGGAAACCACTGCAGCGTTTGAAAATCTTTTTATGGATCTGCCCCTCCTGAAACTTGGGAAAGTTACAAAAAAGGATGATTTGATCGTCAACCATCGGGATGGTCGTTTATTTTCCTGCCCGGTGGAAAGATTGGTTTCCTGCTGGAAAAGGGAAGGGTGATCGGAATATCATGAAGAAACCCAGAGTACTGATTCTTTACGCCACAGGGACAAACCGCGATATGGACCTTGCCGCAGCATTTACCCTGGCCGGTGCAGATCCTGAAATCGTTCCGCTTAATCTTCTCAAAGATGGTCGAAAGAATTGGCAGGATTATCAAATTTTAGCCCTGCCGGGCGGCTTTTCCTATGCAGATGCCCTGGGAGCTGGCAAACTTCTGGCGATTGATCTCAATTCCTATTTTTCAACTCAAATCAACGAGTTTATTGCAAAGGGAAAAGCAGTTATCGGCATCTGCAATGGCTTTCAGGCGTTGGTGAAGTCCGGAATTCTGCCCGGAAACATTGATAACGCATCCACGCTAACATTTAATCAGGCGGGTCATTTTGAATGCCGTTGGGTCGCCGTCAGGCCCCAATCTAACAAATGCATCTGGACCCGTGGACTGCAATCCATCATTCAATGCCCGGTGTCGCATGGAGAAGGTAATTTTAAGATTAAAGCGGATAATGGGTTGCAAACCCTTGTGGAAAATGATCAGGTCGCCCTGGTTTATTCATTTTCAGATGGCAGCCCAGCCAATCAGCAATACCCGGAAAACCCGAACGGTTCCAGTCTGGATATCGCCGGGATCTGCAATTTTTCTGGAAATATTCTTGGTTTAATGCCCCACCCTGAAAACCACATTTATGCCTACCAGAATCCGCAATGGACGCGAAATGTTCAGCCCTTTTCAGGGCTGCCTCTCTTTATCAACGGGGTCAATTATGCCTCTCAATTATAATTTATAAGGTAAACTTCTTGGAAACTACCGAAACCCTCCGATCCTTGTTAACCACCCCATGTAATGATGCTCAACTGCCTTTAGGAAACAAATCCTTCGGCAAGGTCCGCTTCTGGCACCCCCTATCGCACGGCAGAAAATTGATCGTTACAACAGACAGGTTATCAGCCTTTGACCGGGTTTTAGCCAACGTCCCGTTCAAAGGCCAGGTTCTGAATCAACTATCAAACTGGTGGTTCGAAAATACCCGCGATATCATCAGCAACCATTTAATTTCATCGCCCGACCCTAACGCTTCAATTGTGATTGAGGCAAAACCGATCATGGTTGAAGTCGTGGTCAGGGGATATATCACAGGGGTCACCTCCACAGCTTTATGGTACCGTTATTCCCTTGGTGAAAGGAATGTATACGGGTACGAATTCCCTGATGGGCTTAAAAAGAATCAGAAGCTTCCACAACCCATCATTACACCGACAACCAAAGGGGGCGAGACCGGCCATGATGAACGCCTGACCTGCCTCGAAGTGGTAGAAAAAGGTCTCCTTGATGAAAACACATGGGATAAAGTGCAGCAGGCTGCTTTGGATATTTTTAAACGCGGCCAGGAAATTGCGGCGAGAGCAGGCATTATTTTGGTCGACACGAAATATGAGTTTGGGATAGACCCTCAAGGTCAAATTATGTTGATCGACGAGGTTCATACCCCGGATTCGTCAAGATTCTGGAAACTCAATACATACGAGCAGCACTTTAACACCGGTGATGAACCGGAAAATTTCGACAAAGAATTTATCCGCATGGCTTATACAAAGGAAGGCTTTATGGGAGATGGCGTTCCGCCCGGCATGCCAGAATCTCTGTGGATTTCCGCCAGCCAGCGTTACATCCAAATTTTCGAACAGGTAACCGGAATGGCCTTTGAACCCGGCGTTTATCCAGTTGAACCCCGGTTACTTAATAACTTAAAAATCGCAAGGATCATCTGATATGCAACCTGTCATCATTATTTTAATGGGCTCCAGGGCAGATGAAGGTCATTGTCAGAAAATAGCCGAAGCTGCCCGCCAGTTTGGTATAGAAACTGTCCTGAGGATTGGGTCCGCCCATAAGACTGCAGAGCATACATTACAAATCCTACAGCAGTACGAAACAGAAGGCAGACCCCGCGTCTATATTACCGTCGCAGGAAGAAGCAATGCCCTATCCGGCTTCACCGACGGCGCTGTTTGTGCGCCGGTGATTGCCTGCCCGCCCCCTTCCGACGCTTTTGGCGGGTCTGATATATTTTCCTCAGTCCGGATGCCTTCTGGAATTGCATCAGCTTATGTGTCAGAACCGGCCAATGCCGCTTTTCTGGCTGCTAAAATTCTTGGTTTGTTTAACCCGGAAATTAAAGAGCGTGTGCTTGCGTTCCAGTCTGCCCAAAGGGATAAAATAATCAAGGATGATCAGGACTTGCGGTCATAATGGGAGTCCAAATGCGATGAATGCCAATCCAATATTTGAAAAAAGCCTGAATGAAGAATGCGGTGTTATTGGCATCTTTGCCCCGGATGAAGATGTGGCGCGCATGGCCTATTTCGGCCTTTTCGCCCTTCAACATCGCGGTCAGGAAGCCGCCGGTATTGCTGTTTCCGATGGAAAATCTATGCGCATCGTTAAAAACATGGGACTCGTTTCCCAGGTATTTAATGCTCAAAATCTGGCGGAATTAAAGGGCCATTATTCAATCGGGCATACCCGTTATTCCACAACCGGTTCCAGTTCACTTCGCAATGCCCAACCTTTTTTAATTGAAACCCAGTTTGGCCCAATTGCCGTTGCGCATAACGGCAACCTGGTTAACTCTACCGACCTGCGGGACGGTTTGCTCCAGCACGGTGTTGGCCTGTCGTCAACTTCGGATACCGAAGTCATTACCCTGATGCTGGCCGGTGCAAAAGGGGATGATTGGAATGAGCGCATCCAAAATGTGATGCACCAGTGGATCGGCGCGTACTGCCTGGTGATCCTCACCCGCGACCGGGTATTCGCGATTCGCGATCCGTGGGGGTTCCACCCGCTCAATGTCGGTTTATTGCCCGGCGGAGGCCACGCAGCCGCATCGGAGACCGGGGCATTAAGAACCCTCGGCTGTGAAGCGATTCGGGAGATTAAACCGGGTGAAATCGTCGAATTGAGTAACAATGCCCTCACAATTCACCAGGCGGTCCCTCCAAAAACACCGCTGGCCCGCTGCACCTTTGAAAACATATACTTTTCCCGACCCGATAATGTTTGGGATGGAACCAGCGTCCACCAGGTCAGGCAAAAACTAGGGGCTGCCCTGGCGCGTGAATTTAATATAGAGGCGGATGTCGTTATCCCGATTCCTGATTCTTCGATCCCCGCAGCCATTGGCTACGCTTTGCAATCTGGCATTCCTTATAACGATGGTTTTATTAAGAATCGTTATATCGGCAGGACTTTTATCGAGCCGACTGATTCTCTGCGAAAACAGGGTATTGCTCTCAAATTTAATGTCATTAATGAAAATGTGCTTGATAAGAAAGTTGTCCTGGTCGACGATAGTATCGTGCGCGCCAATACGACAGGGCCATTAATTAAATTGCTTCGTCAGGCAGGTGCCAGGGCGGTTCACGTGGCGATCACCTGTCCGCCCATTACCCATCCGTGTTTCATGGGTGTGGATATGGGCAGCGCCGAAGATCTGGTCGCATCCAATCATTCAATTGAACAAATCAAGGAAAAAATCGGGGCCGATTCCTTGCATTTTCTTTCTCTCGATGGCATGATGGAAGCTCTTGGAAGAAAAGATGGTTTTTGTAATGCCTGTTTTACAGGGAATTATCCATTTAATGTTAATATTAAGGATACAAAAACTGGCTTTGAAAAAAGCCTTCTTTAGCGAGGTAAAATGAAAGTACTGATTGTTGGTTCTGGCGGACGTGAACATGCCATTGCATGGAAAGTATCTTTTTCACCCAGGTTGACAGGCCTGTATATCGCTCCGGGAAATGCTGCTACAGCTCAACTCGGAAAAAATATCCCCATTCCTATAACGGACCACCAGGAATTGGTGCAATTTGCCGTCAGCGAAGGCATTGACATGGTCATCATCGGGCCTGAGGCGCCGCTCGCTGCAGGCCTTGCGGATTTACTTCAGAGCAAAAAAATCAAGGTTTTTGGGCCCAACCAAAAAGCCGCCCGCATCGAATCCTCCAAGATTTTTTCCAAAGGGTTTATGACCCGGCATCACATTCCCACTGCCAGGTATTCCGTCTTTTCCAGTTTTCAATCCGCCCGAAATTACCTCGATACCATCGGGTATCCGATCGTCATCAAAGCTTCCGGCCTGGCAGCAGGCAAGGGGGTCTTTTTGCCCGAGACAAAACAGGAAGCCGTTGACAACCTGAAGGCAATCATGCTTGACCATGAGTTTGGTAAAGCGGGTGATGAAGTGGTGATTGAAGAAAGGCTGTATGGCCAGGAAATTTCTCTCATGGCTTTTACCGATGGCATCAGCATCGTCCCCATGGTTCCTGCCCAGGACCACAAGCGGCTGCTCGACGACGACAAAGGCCCCAATACAGGCGGGATGGGCGCTTACGCCCCGGCAGCTGTATGTTCACCGGCGATCATCAAGACGATTATGGAGACGATTCTGGCCCCGGCGATTGATGGCATGAAGGTGGAAGGATTTCCTTTCGTCGGTGTCCTCTATGCCGGTGTCATCCTCAGGCCGACCGGTCCGAGCCTTCTGGAATTCAATTGTCGTTTTGGAGACCCGGAGACCCAGGTCGTATTGCCTCTTTTGGAGAATGATTTACTGGATATTATCGAAGCCTGCACAGATCGGAGACTGGGTGAGATCAACGTGAAATGGCACCCCGGAAGCGCCGTGTGTATTGTTGCCGCCTCTGAAGGTTATCCAAACCAGGTTTCAACTGGAAAACCGATCACAGGATTGGATTCCAGGATGCGAAATGCAGTCTGCTTCCACTCAGGAACTGCCATCGTTGATAACAAGATCGTAACCAACGGCGGTCGGATACTGGGCATTGTCGGCTGGGGAGATGATTTTGAAAATGCTCGCAGTTCTGCATACAAGGCGGTTGAAGATATCCACTTTGAAGGGATGCAATTCCGGCGCGATATCGGCCACCATGCCCAAAGCACCGAAGATAAAAGTACAGTTTCCGCTTATGCCAGTTCAGGAGTAAGTATCGAAGCCGGAGCGAGGGCTGTGGAGTTAATGAAAGGGGCTGTTCGTTCAACTTATTCACCCTCCGTCCTGGCCGGAATTGGTGCTTTTGGCGGACTTTTTGATGCATCTGCAATTAAAAACATGAACCAACCGGTTCTTGTGGCTTCAACCGATGGGGTTGGCACAAAGGTAAAACTGGCTGCTTTTACCGGAAATTACGCAACCATTGGATTTGACATTGTCAACCACTGCATCAATGACATTCTTGTTCAAGGGGCGTCGCCCCTCTTTTTTATGGACTATTTTGCCAGTTCCAGCCTGGTTCCTGAAATGGCCGCCGCTGTGGTCGCCGGGATTTCCAGTGCATGCAAAGAAAACGGGGTCGCCCTATTAGGCGGCGAGACGGCAGAAATGCCTGGTGTTTATCAACCTTCGGAATTTGACCTTGCAGGCACAATTGTTGGGATTCTCGAAAAAGAAAATATTTTGCCTCGCTCAAACCTTCAGGCGGGTGATTTCATCCTCGGTTTGCGTTCAACCGGGCCCCACACCAATGGATATTCATTAATTCGCAAAGTATTTGAGGATACCGACCTGAATACGGTATTTCCGGTTCTTCAAACCACACTTATTGATGCATTGATGAAACCCCACCGCTGTTATTTGCCCTTACTTAAAGGATTGCTGGTTGATTATCCTGATGTCATCAAAGCCCTGGCGCATATCACAGGCGGTGGTTTTATTGAAAATATACCGCGAATCCTGCCTGAGCACCTCGATGCCGTGATTGATACGTCTGCGTGGCCGGTTCCGCCCCTGTTTGGGCTCATTCAACAAAAAGGCTCGATCTCAAAAGAGGAAATGTACCGTGTTTTTAATATGGGCGTGGGAATGGTCGCCATTGTTGGACGTGGGAACGTGGCAAAGTTCAGGAACAAGATCAACGAAGAAACCTGGATCATCGGGGAATTGGTGTCAGGCAGCCAGAAGGTGATCCTGAAATGACCCGGAAGCCAATCCAACGCTTGGCTCTCCTGATCTCTGGAAATGGGAGTAATTTGCAGGCTGTCCTTGATGCAGCCGACGAGGGTTTTTTACCAATCCAGGTCTGCGTTGTCGTTTCAAACAGGCCTGGAGCCTATGGGTTGGAACGCGCCCGGCTTGCTGCTGTTCCAACAGCTGTCCTCGAAAAAAGCCCGGGACAAAAAAGAGTGGAATACGACCGCGAACTGGCAACCCTCGTGGAGGCGTATCATCCCGATTGGATTATCCTGGCAGGATGGATGCGCCTGCTATCTTCAACTTTCCTGAACCGTTTTCCGGGACGCGTCGTTAACCTGCACCCGGCTTTGCCAGGAACTTTTCCTGGGACGGACGCCATCCAAAAGGCTTTTATTGCCTTCCACAACAGGGAAATTACACACACAGGGGTCATGGTTCACCTTGTGCCGGATGAAGGAATTGACAACGGCCCTGTACTGGCACAGGAAATCGTCCCAATTTATCCCGCAGATTCCCTCGAACAATTGGAAAAACGGATTCACCTGGTGGAACACCGCCTGCTGGTTGAAACAATCCATAATCTTGTCAGCTAAAAGAGAAAGGAACCTCAAATGCCCAAAGCACTCTTATCCGTACATGATAAAACTGGTTTGCTTGAATTTGCCAGCGATTTAGTCAGGTTAGGTTGGACGCTGATCGCCTCAGGTGGAACAGCAAAAATGCTTCGGGAAAACCAGGTTCCCGTGACGGAAGTTGCCGATTATACCCAATCCCCTGAAATTTTAGGCGGCAGGGTAAAAACCTTGCACCCTGCCATTCATGGGGGCCTTCTGGCCCGTTCAACTTTCGCTGACCTGCAAGAATTAAAGTCCCTGGGGTGGGACTATATCGACCTCGTGGCCGTTAACCTCTACCCTTTTGAAAAAACCATCTCAAAACCGGATGTCTCGCTCGCCGACGCGATCGAAAATATCGACATTGGCGGGGTAACATTGATCCGCGCGGCAGCAAAGAACCACGACCGGGTCATCCTCGTGTGTGATCCGATGGATTATAAAGGCGTCATTTCAGACCTGGAAAATAATAACCTCGGCGCGACCAAAAAGCGTCAACTGGCAGTCAAAGGGTTTGCCCACACAGCCCATTACGACCGCATGATTTGCGATTATCTTTCAGAAGAAAAAGCAGAAACAATCACCGCTTACCCGGTCTCCAAATTACGTTACGGCGAAAACCCGCATCAAACCGCAGCGGTTTATTCTTATATTCCCGGGGAAGGTCCCATGGGGGGGAATGTATTACAGGGCAAGGAACTATCTTATAACAACCTGCTCGACCTGGATGCCGCCTGGAGAGCTGTGACAAGCTTCAGTAAGACATCCATTGTCATTGTTAAACACCTTTCACCCTGCGGAATCGCTTGCGCGACCACGCTCAAAGATGCCTATCGAAAAGCATTTTCCTGCGATACAAAATCCGCCTTTGGGGGAATCATCGCCAGCAACCAGGTATTTGATGCTGAAACAGCCGGGGAATTAAAAGAACTGTTTGTCGAATGTATTATTGCTCCGGGTTTTTCCCCGGAAGCCCTCGAAATCCTGGCGGCAAAAAAGAACTGCCGTCTTGTGGATATGCCTGGTTTAAAATTGGAACCTGATTATGAAATCCGATCGATCAACCACGGATTCCTTAAACAATCAATCGATTTTGGCGATCCGAACCACGATGCATGGAAAGTCGTTTCCACTCGCCAACCCACGCCTGAAGAGCTCATTTCCCTGGAATTCGCCTGGAAAGCCTGCCAGCATGTCAAATCAAATTCAATCGTTTTTGCTTCGGGTGAAGCCACCGTCGGGATTGGAGGCGGCCAGCCCAACCGGGTGGATTGCGTCCAGATGGCGGTTCAACGCGCCGGGGAGAAATCAAAAGGCGCGGTCATGGCCTCGGATGCATTTTTCCCCTTCCCTGATTCCGTCGAGTTGGCGGCGGCGGCTGGAATAACCGCAGTGATCCACCCGGGTGGGTCACTAAAGGACGCCGATTCGCTTGCGGCTGCAAATAAGGCCGGCCTGGCCATGCTGGTCACGGGCGTACGCCATTTCCGTCATTAATCCATTTGGAACTTAAGGACAAACATATGAATGAAGATTTATTTAACGCTTCCGAAGCGCTTACTTTTGACGATCTATTAATTGTTCCCGGTTTTGCCGACTTTTTACCTTCGCAGGTGGACATCAAAACCCAGTTGGCTGCGTCGATACAGTTAAATGTTCCATTAATTTCTGCGGCGATGGATACAGTGACGGAGGCCAGATTGGCAATCGCCCTGGCCAGGGAAGGCGGTT
>Ga0118677_10009949_pt2 | contig 12083 bp, 11 predicted proteins | sample AliMusrvi5mmetaG_FD_86154 | JGI IMG/M metagenome (GOLD analysis project Ga0118677, IMG submission 86154)
GTTCGAAGAAGCGCTCGGCGTCGTCGATTTTGTCGACGGGCAGCCGCTGCCGGGGCTCATCGTTCCCGAACAGGCGGTCGAGGCCTATAAGCAGCGCGGATACCAGTTTCTTAGCGTGACCGACCATAACCGCTTTGCGGAAAACCCGGAAGTCTGGCGTGAAGTAACAGCAGCGGAAGGATCATGGCCCCCCCATGTTACCCAATCCATTTTTGATACGTATGTCCGGACATTTGGGAAAGACGTGCAGAGTCGAATCGAAAACACTACTAATGGACCTGTCACGTATGTTCGTTTAAAAACATATGCCGAGGTCAAGGCCAAGTTCGAGGAAGCGGAAAAGTTTCTCCTATTGCCGGGTGTCGAATTGACCCAACAGGGGGGTGGATTGAGTATTCACCTGAACTACATCAATCTTCCCTTGGTACTCCCCTGCATCAAAGGGTCGTGCTTGATCCAGAATATCACTGAACCGAAAACGGTGAGCGAAATAATCGCCCTCAATGTTTCCGAGGCAGGACAGGCCGCCCTTGAGCAGAAAAGACCCTATATGCTCACACTCAACCACCCGTTCTGGGTCTATTACGACATCGTACCGCAGAACCTGATCGACAATCCCGCTATCCGCTTTTTCGAGGTTTGCAACGGCGGCTCGGAACAAGAACCTTACCCCCAGGCTAGGATCTATACCGTCGAAAAGTTCTGGGATGCCGTCAACGCTTTCCGTCGAATACAGACAAACCAACTTCTCTACGGGATAGGAACAGATGACGCGCATTTTTATGATGCGAAACGAATCGATGGCAATTTTGGCGTGGGTGACGCATGGATCATGGTGCGAGCGGAGTCCCTGACGCCAGAGAAATTGCTCGCCGCCTTACATAAGGGGGATTTCTATGCTACATGCGGTGTCCTGCTGGACAATGTAGCTTTCACTCCAACGGACAACACCCTGCGCGTGAAAGTGAAGGTCGAACCCGGAGTTAATTACAAGATACACTTCATCACAACCAAGCGGGGATTTGATCGTACCGTAACCGAGGTTACCTGCACACCCACGAACCATCGACCGGAGCGCACGATCCCGATCTACTCGGATGATATCGGCAGAATCGTGAAGACCGTCGCTGGTACAGAGGCAGAATATCGGTTGGAGGCCGATGACCTCTATGTTCGGGCGCGCGTGGAATCGGACAGTCCCAGTAAAATCGCGCCCCATTTCCATCCAAAAGTGAAGACGGCGTGGACACAGCCTTACGCACTTTCAGAATCTCTCTAGCGCCGGGCCTTACCTCGGTAACAAACCTAATGGCGGAACGGCAGGGGCAAAAGAGCCTGTGGGGCAGACTTCCATGCATCGCTTCAAAACAGAATCGGGGATATTTCCCCTTCGAACTTGACGACGAATACCTTCTTTGTGCATTCCTGCGGCAACCAACGAATAAAGTTCTTTAGTGAGTCTTCAACGGAGTGTCGCGCTGCATCCCGAATTATTTCCGACTTCGCCAGTGTTTTCGCTCGGCGGCTCAGTTCCGGTGTTACCATCGCTTTGAGTCGGTTTTCCACTTCTTTCTTGTTAAAACGCGCCCAACCACTTTCGGTATGGACCTCCAGTGCGCTTATGTCTGGTGCCGGCGGAAGAGATGGCCGGATTTCAGGGGCAATAACGGTTATGGTTTCAGGTGTTGTCATTAACTTCCATCGGCCACTTAAGAGCACATGGAACCGATAAGTCACTGGCACCCGAAGATATGATTTAGTGGTCCCCAGAGGCACGGTAATTCCGAGCACGGTGGTATCAAGTTTGTCTTCCTCATTGAAATCCGCCATGCTTTTGTAGGTCGCAACCTCCAATACATCTCCTTGATTGCATTTGACCTCTACCAGAGACTCTTGGAATCTTGTACTGATATCTTTCTGAAAGGAACACATCTTTGGAAGAAGCATCAGAATTGCAACTATTAGCCCAAGGATGACTACGGCGTAAATAACAAACGCCGGAATGCGAATTCTTTTGGGCGAATTACATTCCGGGATTCTTTTGCTTTCTGGTTCGGACGATGTCTCATTCATTTCGTGTTCCGCCTATCATTAGCGTCCACCTTCGGCACCTCAGCCTGAATGTGTTCCATGATTCGGCATATTGGCACCCGAGGGGATGGGAGTCAAGGGTCCCGCAACCGCATGAAACCTCCGTCTGCACGGGCGGCGGTCAGGTGCCGAAACAGTTTGGAGGCGACTATAGTAGCGCACACGATAACCCTCCCGACACGCTTTCTGCCCCAGGGCGCAGGCGAGGAACGTCTTGCCCGTGCCGGTTGAACCGGTACCAACACGTTTTGGTGATATCACCTGGCTACACACCCAGCGATAATTGGTGCGTTCGATCCGATGATATTTGTTGACGTTCCACAGGGATGGCCGCTAACGTATGCGACAAACAAAGGGCGGTTAGCTCAATTGGCAGAGCGCCAGCTTTACACGCTGGATGTCACAGGTTCGAGCCCTGTACCGCCCACCACTCTAATACTGGTGGACATCGAAAAGATCGCCCCCATTGTTGGAATACGATAAAGTCTGTCGCGGAGGAATTCGGTGAACTGCGATTTTGAGTGGGACCCCGACAAAGCGAAGCTGAATCGTCAGAAGCATGATGTCGGTTTTGATCATGCAGCGACCGTGTTCCGAGACCCTCGTGCAATGTCCGTGTTCGATGATGCTCATAGTCACTCAGAAGATCGTTGGATTACACTCGGAGTATCGGCGGGTGGTGGACTCCTAGTTGTCCATCATACGTTTGAGGAAATAGGCGAAAATAAGATACGGATTCGGATCTTCTCCAGCCGAAAGGCCACGAAGAACGAGGCCAGACAATATGGAGTATGACAAAATGAAAAAAGAATACGACTTCTCGAAAGGGGTACGGGGTAAGTTCTTTCGTTCCAACGCCAAGTTTAATGTTCCGGTCTACCTCGACGGAAAAGTACAGCAGTTTGTCGAGCGGATAGCGGAGCGAAAGCATACCGATGTTTCCACAGTCGTTAATCGAATGTTGCGATCCGATATGGAACTGGTCGATGTCGCGAAATAAAGCGCACTAACGACAGGGATTCGGGAACGCTCAAGCGCGCTTCGTGGTGCGCTTTTTTTTCGAATTTCGATTGCCACTTTTCGCTTCATAACGGTAGCAATGAGTACGGTCCATTTGGTTAGGGGGAGGTTGGGAATTGGCCTTGATACGGAATATTCTTTTTGATTTCCTTTCCCCTTGTTCTTTTTGAGGCGGCTCGCTAGTCTTCCTAAGAGTTCGGAGACAGGAACGCCCATGAATATTGATGAATGTTATCAGATTCTTGACCTTGCCCCGGGGGAGAGTCGGGAAAAAGTTGCCGCGTCTTTTCGCTTGCTCGTGAAGGTGTGGAATCCTGAGCGCTATGCCCATAATCCCAAGTTGCAAGCCAGGGCGCAGGAAAAACTCAAAGAAATTAACGCTGCCAAAGCCATTTTGGATGAGCATCTGACGAAAGATAATGAATCCCATCCCCAGGGTGAATCCTCTCAATCTCCCCAGTTGTCTCACAAAGAACTCGAAGGACAGCGGGCTCAAGAACAGGAAAGGGAAGCCCAAAGGAAACGTCAAGAGACTGAGCGGCGGGAGCAGGAAAAGGAGCGAAGTCGACAGGAACGGGCTAGACAACACGAAGAGAAACTTCAACGGGATCGGGAAGCGGCAATCGAACAGGCTCGCCTTGAAAAGGCTCAGCGGATACTTAAAGACAAACAGAAAAGGGAGCAACGCGAGGCTGCAAAATTAGCTGGAAAAGAAGCGGCTCACAGACAGTTTGTGGCTAAAATGATTTTGGCGGTTATTGTCATTGCGCTGGTCCTGTTTATGTATCTGATTTGATCGGCAGGTAAGTTCAGGGGGAGGAACTCAATAATCCCACTCGCAAACGTAACCGGTTACTTCGTAATTATCGGAGGGGCCATTATAGCCGCCGCTGTAATTACGGTTGGAGTGCGGGTTATATTTGTTTTCATTCCGGTTGGTCCGTTCTCCGGGCCGGTCATCCCAGTGTCCCCTCGTATCGTTGCCCCAGGGTCCGTCGCCGCACATGACGGCTTTGTAGCCCATTACTTTTCCTGAATCCGGTTGGCCGGGCGACCAATTTTGGTACTCGAAAAGGGAGGTGGTACACCAGCGCCACGTCCCCATGTCTTTTGAAGCACCGATCCAAACGACCATCTGGTCATGCATCATGTTATAAACGAAATCATTTTCCTCACTGTCGGTGATGACGACCAGATGTCCGCCTAGCGTCCGGCATCGAAAGGCCGCTTTTTCCCAGGCGGCTCCATCGGTAAACAACTTGTAATGGTGATCCTTGAAGTCCACTGCGTCGTCCGGAATCGGCTTACGGCCTCCTGGCAGGGGTGTGGGCGGTTTGGATGCCGCCTTGTTCGCTTCGGGGGGAATTGGGGGCGCGACCTCCTCCGCTTGAACCGGATCTTGTTTGGGAAACTTCGATTCAATCAGGCTGATCTGACTGATCGCATTTTCCTTCTCCTTTTTAACCTCTTTTGCGTCTTCGATCCGGTTGGCCATCATTAATTTCTGAAGAAGGCTATCCAGCGCGGTCACATATTTCTTCAACAAGGCGATGGTGGACTTGTGATAGGTCTCAACTGTCGGGCGGAACGCATCCAATACATCCGCCGGGTCGGCGACGGTTTGCTCCGTATCGAAACGTTTCTTCTCGGTATCAAATACCAAATAGGTGTCGAGATCGCCTTTTTGTTTCAGGGCAACCATGGTGATCTCAAGGTCTTTGCCGTATTGGGCCAACAAACCTTGTTGTTGCTGCTGGAGTGCTTTGCGATAATCTTCGAGGCCCTTGGTCTGTTGGGCGAAGGCGCCATGGGGAATGAGTAGAAATGCGGTCAGCAGGAAAACTGACATCCACTTGTATGGCAGATTGATCATGGCTTTGTCCTTTTATCCAAAATCGCCTTTTTACGAAGGAGAATCAGATACCCCTATTTGCTGGCGAGTATAGACACTTGCCCAAAGGCTTTCAACAAAGAAAGCCCCGCGATGAAAGAGCGTCCGAAACACAAAAAAAGGCCGCCTGGTTAAGGCGGCCTTTTTTATTCAATTACCTTGCGGAAGGATTACTTGGCGGGTGCCGGGGCGGGCTTGTCGGTTTTGCCGACTTTTTCGTGGCCCTTGGCATGAGCGGCCTTGAGTTCTTCGGGGGTGACAAAGCCGTCTTTGTCGGTGTCCGCGGCGGTGAACTTCTTTTCCACATCGGTCTTATCCTTGGCGAAAGTCTTGAATTCGTCCAGGGACAATTTGCCGTCCGCATTGACGTCGGCTTTCTTGAACGCTTCCATCTTGTCAGCGTGCTTGGCTGGGGCGTTTGTCGTGGCGTTTTGGGCCATGACGGGAACGGCCAATGCTGCGGCGGCAATGATACCCACGACGGCTACACTTAACTGCTTCATACGACCATCCTTTTCTTCGTGCTGGTGTGAATTATTTTCGCACACCCTATGTGTGCGTATTTCAATAAAACGGGGAAGATCCCGGTTTATTGTATCCCACATCAAATATTTTCCCGGGCGACTTCGAGGAGGGCCAAAATATTGGGGACGGGAACATCGTCCTGGATGCTTTGGGCCGGCGACAAAATGTATCCGCCATTGTGGGACAATAGGTTACGCACCTGTCGCGCTTCGGCCCGAACTTCATCCGGTGTTCCGTAGGGCAGGGTTTTTTGGGTACTGATGCCCCCCCAGAAGGTCAGTTTGTGACCATACTTACGCTTTAATTCGGCGATATCCATGGCTTCGGGCTGAACCGGGTTGAGAACCTGGACGCCCATGTCGATCAGGCGCGGGATCAGGCGGCTGATATTGCCGCAGGAATGAATCCAGACATCCTTGCCAAAAGCCTTGACCAGATCGTACATTTTTTGCTCGCCGGGTCGGATCAATTCATCCCAATTATCGACCGACATCAGCGTGTCGAGTTGAGAACCCCAGTCACTGCCCAGCAGAACTCCGTCAATTTCGTCCAGGGAGAGGAAATTCTCCAACATAACCAGGTTGCGATCGATGATGGAAGTCAGGAATTTCTTGGCGAAGGCCGGCTCCGAGCCGATATCGGCGAGAAAGTTTTCAAAGCCCCGTGCGAAGTAGGCCTTTTCGAAGTGGATGCCGTACTGTCGGACCAGGAAATATTTATCACTCGTTTGGCGGGCTTTTTTGACGCCCTCGACAAAATCGGGATAACTTCCGCTGCCGATGGTTTTTGCGCGACTGGTTGGGACTTCGGGTTGCGCCCAATCGGGACCGAGGGTATGCCATCCCCACCAGGGGGCGGACCAATCCATGACATCATTATCGACGAATTCCACCGCGGAGGGGAGATCGGTATGTTTTTTGAGGACTTCCCAAGCTTCGGGGCACAAATCGATGCAATACGGAATCCGGGCGGTCGATTGATGCGCAATGGCCGCTTTGACGAGGTCGCGCCGGGTCAGGGTCATGATTAAAACTTTAATTGCGCGGCGGTCAGGCGGCGCGAGAGTTCGTCGATAACCCGGGCATCATCCTTGTCGCCCTGCGATTCGAAAGTCGCTGAGAAGCGCAGGAAATGGCCGGCGTCATCCCACGGGACCGTGGAAACGGAGCATTGGCGAATGAGGAATTGCGAGGCCTCCTCAGCCGTGGCGAATTCGACATTTCCAGCGCTCTTGGGAGCGGGGACATAGAGATAAAAGGTTCCACCGGGCATGCGGGCTTTGAAACCGGCCGCCTTGAGAGCCCGGACCATCTTCTTCAATCGTCGTTCATAATGGCGTTTGATGCGGTCGGCGAGGGTTCGATCAGCGATCCCGGCGCAGGCGGCGATCTGGATGGCCTTGAACTGGCCTGAATCGACATTGTCCTTAACCTCGGCATAGGCCTGAACGAGGCGGGAGTTGCCGGCGACGAATCCGAGTCGCCAGCCGGTCATGTTATAACTTTTGCTCATCGAATGCAGTTCGAGGGCGACTTCGCGCCCGCCAGGCCGGCTGAGGATGGAGAGCGGTTCGCGGCCATAGACGAGGGTGGCGTAGGCGGCATCCTGGACGAGGACGACGTTGTTCATCTGGGCAAAGGCGATCAGGCGGTCGAAAATCTCCTCGCTCGGGGGAGCTCCGGTGGGGTTATTGGGATAGTTTACATAAAGCAATTTGGCGCGGGAGAGTTTGTCGGCGGGAATGAGGCCCAGGTCCGGGTAGAAGCCGTTTTCCTTCAGTAGGGGCAGGCGCACGACTTCGCCGCCGAGGTAGCGTGTATGTGTGGCGAGGACCGGGTATCCCGGGACGGTGACCAGCGCGACATCGCCTGGGTTTATGAAACAGAGGGGTAGAATGGCCAGCGCCGGCTTGGAGCCGATGCTGTGGACGATATCGGTATCGGGATTGATATCGGTGACTTTGAAGAAAGTACGGAGATATTCGGCGGCGGCGACTTTGAATTCACGGATGCCGTTGTCGGAGTAGCCGCGGTTGGCGGGGTCATCGACCGCTTTTTTTAAGGCTTTACGAATAGGGGTGGGTGCCATCTGGTCGGGTTCCCCGACGCCGAAGTCGAGCAGTTCGACGTTGGGACGAGCCGCGCGGGCGGCGGCTTTGGCACGTTTGATTTTTTCAAATTTATAGATTTCGTTGGTGGTGCCGAAGCGGGCCCCGCCGATTCGTTCCGCGAAACAATTTTGGATATCCATGCCCGGTCCCTCAAAGGTTTGGGTTTTAAAGAAAACAGGTTGGTTTTAGCGCGTATCAGGGGGGGCGTCAATGGTTGATTTTACTTGTTTTTGCGGTGGAGTGTGGTCTGATGGTCGGCCGTCCGGATGCAAGGGATGGAGTGGAGAATCATGGAAACCGTCGATGGTAAAATCATAACCGAGCGGGCGTTGCGGCGGGGGCTACGGATTAATATTCTGGCCGGTTCTTGCGGCATGGCCTGGGTGTCGATTGCGGGGGGCATGCCCCTGATCATGTTCATGGAATGCATCCGGGCCTCCGGGGTGCAAATGGGAATGGTGTCGGCCGTCCAGCAACTGGCGATGCTGGTCCAGGTTCCCACGGCTTTCGTCAGCGAGATGCTGAAATCCCGGAAATTGTTCTGGACGATCATTGCCCTGTTGCACCGGCTGGTCTGGTTTATTCCCGCCGGTCTTCCGCTCTTCATGGCCGGAAATCAATCCGGCATGGCCTATCTCATGGTCTTGACGGTGGCGATCAGCGCGGTGTTGGCGCAAGCCAGTACGGCGACCTGGTACAGTTGGATGTCGGACCTGGTGCCGGAGCGGATGCGCAACCGTTTCTGGTCTTCGCGACAAGGCGTGGTGTGGGTGGCGTTTCTCCTGGCGACCGCCCTGGCCGGGTATATTCTGGATGCCTTCCCGGACCCCCGCCAGCCGGGAGGATCCTTTACGGGTTTTGTCATCCTATTTTTCCTGGCCGCCGTGATGGGCTGTGCGGACATCCTGGTCCACCTGGCGGTTCCCGAGCCGGCGCCGCAACCGATTTACTGGAACCGGCGGTTCTTTCAACGCATTCTTGCCCCGTTGCGCAATGCGGATTTCCGGACCCTGACGTTTTCCCTGGGGGCGTGGTCCTTCGCGGTGGGGCTGGTGGGACAGTTCGGGTTTCTCTGTCTGAAGCGCCATTACGGGGCGACTTACATGAACCTTTCCTGGCTGAGCATCTCCAGCGCGGTGGGGATCATCTTGTCGAGTTTTCTCTGGGCCTACTTTATGGATCGGCTGGGTGCCCGGAACTTCGGTGTAATTATGATGATCCTCGCGCCGATGTTCGGCACAGCTTGGTTTTTTATGCCCCAAAAGACGGTTATCTGGACGATCCCTCTCCTGGGATCCTTGAGTATGCCCTATGCCATCGCCCTGCTCCTGGTTAATAATTTTGTGGCGGCTTCATTCTACGCCGGGGTGGGCTTGACTCAGATCAGTCTCCTGGGCGCCTTATCGCCGCGCGAGGGGCGCACGATGGCGATGGCCGTCCATTGGGCGATTGTCGGACTGATGGCGGCCATGGGACCCATCGTCGGCGGGGCGATCATGGATGCGTTCGAAGCTCATCCGATCACCGCCCGGTTGGCGATGGGAACGCCTCTGAATTTTTACCATTTTTCCATTGGAGTGCAGTGCGGGGTGTCCTGGCTGATCGCCGTGCCGCTCCTGCTCAAGGTGCGGTTGCGAAGCGGGGAGATGGCGTTTCGCACCGCATTGTCGCGTTTCGCGAGTGTCAATCCGATCCGGATGATCAGTAGTATTTACAATATTTACAGTATTTCTTCGGCCGATTCGCGGGGAGGACAGGTCACGGCGGTGCGTAATCTGGGTAAGGATCGGACGGCGATCGCCGTGACGGATTTGATTGAGCGCCTCGAGGATCCCTCGCTGGAAGTGCGGGAAGAGGCCGCTATGGCCCTGGGGCAGATCGGCAGTCCGGACGCCTTGGACGCGCTGGTGGCGAAGTTGGAGGATGCGGAAGCCGATCTGGCGCCGGAGATTGCGCGCGCCTTGCGCGCCTCGCCCAGCAACCGGGGGGTCAACCATCTGATCCGGCATTTAAAAACGGCCGACCGACAGACCCGGGTTGAAATCATCCGGACCTTGGGTGAGATCGGCGACCGTCGGGCGTCCTCGGCTTTATTGGAACTCTTGCGGGAAACCGAGGACGTTAAGATCACCGCGGTTTGCGCAGAGGCGTTGGCGCGCTTGGGCGAATTTTCGGCCGTGTACCAGATTGTTCCGCGCTTGCGGTCGGGAACCCATCCGGGCTTGATGCGGACCCTTGCGGTCAGCTTGGGCGATTTATTGGGCGAGCCGGGTGGTTTTTACCGCCCGATGACGCATGAGGCCCGCAATCCCGGGAGCGAGTCGGAAGCGATGATCGATCGTTTGATCGCGCATCTGGTCCGGGCCGAACGACACGCGCGGAATCCGGCCCCCTGGCGGGAACTGATTGAACGGGTCCGGCGTTACGATGCCGAGATCAGCGACGGTCGAAAGGCGGCCGCGGGGGGAACCCTGTATGAAATCGGCGCGCGGCTGGCCGCTTTCAATTTCGGTTTGGATTTCACGGTTGATCCGGACAGTCTGGTGGAATCGCTGGTGATGCGCGATCAGCGGCGCGGGGTGGGGCTGTGGTTTTTAGGGATTTTGCGGGACCAATCGGTGCCGGTTCCCGAGGCCCCGGTGGAAGATACCGAGTTATTGTTGGGTCTATATTTTCTATCTGAATGGGTTCGCCGGCATCCTCCGGGATGATGTGGGCCGTTCCATTCAAGGAGATATGGAATGATTTTTTACGATCCCCCCCCTGACGCTCGAAGAGACACTCCTTAGCGATGCGCTTGGAGTGGTTGAATTAGCTGATCTTCCCAATCCGCAACCGGACCTTCCCCTGCGTCTTCAAAATGCGCCGCCGTTCCTGGAACGGCTTTGGCGGATCGCGCTGCGCGATGTCGAAAAAAATATCGTTCGTACCCCCGGTGGGGTCTATTTCGGCGCGGGATCCTCGTTCGGGACGAAGGTCTTCACCCGCGATATGTGCCGATTTGACCGGGATGCGCACTCAGCCGAACAGATCGGTAATCCCTTCGGGTTTCACCCGTCCTCGAATGCATCGGTCACAGTGAGATAACCTGACCTTGTAGAAAAGTTTTCCCTGTTCAATCAGTTTGCTGTAATTTTCATCATTTAAACTTCGAGTGTCATTTTTGGAAAAAATAAAGGTTCGGCTCCAAACCGTACCTGGGGCAAGAGGGTACGGCAGGTTCATTTCGGGCGCTGAAACTGAAAGATTTCTGATGCTCTTCGACATCCTTATGAGTCGAAAAAACGGGTTGTCCTGATAGGTTACCAGCATTACCTCGATAATAGTGGTAGCCTTGCCTCCTCGGTTGCTGATTTCGCAACGGATGCCTTCCACATCTGAAAACCCGATACCATAGATTTTGACCGACAGATTAACCCGATCCTTACGCCATTTAATGATGTCCCAGACGAGAACCAGGGTGGCAACAATCGCTCCCCACCAGGCAAGTATGTCGGTCGTTTTCCACTGCATAACCGCTACTCCAGTTTCAACTTCTCAAGTGGCTGGCTCTTCCGCCCAATCCCCACAGAGCAATTCCGCCTGTTCCAGTACGGTCTGGGTCGCCTTCTCCTGTTTGTCGGGCGGGTAGTCGTATTTCCGCAGGATGCGCTTTACCATTGTCCTGATTTTTGCTCGCACCGACTCCTTCATCGTCCAGTCAATCGTGACACTGTTTCGCACCGCCTTGACCAGATCTCTGGCTATCGCTTTGAGGGTCTCGTCACCCAGATCCATCACCGCCGAGTCGTTCGTTTCCAGCGAGTCGTAGAAGGCGAGTTCGGCATCGGTCAGCCCCAGTTCCTCACCCCGGCCCATCGCTTCCTTAAACTTCTTGGCTATATTCACCAGTTCGGAGATGACCTGAGCGACCTCGATCGTCCGGTTCTGGTACTTGCGGATCGTCTCTTCCAGCAGTTCGGAGAAGTTGCGGGACTGGACGAGGTTCGTCCGGGCTTGCCGCAGGATGGCGTCCTTCATCAACTTCTTGAACAACTCGATGGCGAGGTTCTTCTGCGGCATCTTCTGGACTTCCCGCAGGAACTCGTCGGACAGGATCGAAATGTCGGGCTTGTCCATCCCGACCGCCTTGAAAATATCCACGACTTCGCTGGATGAGACGGAGCGGGCGACCAATTGCTTCACCGCACGGTCAACATCCTTCTCGCCTTCACCATCATCTCCACCGCCGCCGTCCCCGCCGGCCATGTGCCCTCGCCGGTGGCCGCGAAGAGCCTCGCCTGGGGATCGGGCTCGAGGGAGAGGAAACGCGAGAGCGAGCCCGCGAGGCGTTCGAGCGCCGCGCGGCTTGAGTCATCGGCGCGACCGAAGTTGTAGAGCACCTCGGTGCGTGAGCGCTTGGCCACGGGGTCCCACGTGTTGTGCGCGAGCTGCACGTAGCGGACC
>Ga0118677_10012999_pt1 | contig 12083 bp, 11 predicted proteins | sample AliMusrvi5mmetaG_FD_86154 | JGI IMG/M metagenome (GOLD analysis project Ga0118677, IMG submission 86154)
CTTGCCCGAGCGTGTCGGCGCGTAGCAAAGCACATGCTCCGGGCCGTTGTGCCTGAGATAATGGAACTCGCCATGTTTATCCAGCCAGCCGCCGACATACACCCCCTCATCGTTCCCCAGCAAACCCGCCTGGGTGATGTCCTTCTTGTCGGCCCACCGCGCCGACCCGTGCATGAACTCGTTTGCCTTTGAGGTGTTGGTCTGCACCATCTGCACCAAGATGATTGCCAACAGCCCCAAGCCGCCGACTATGACCCCCACACTCGCGGAACGGGCAAATTCATCGGGGTATTTCTCATGCCAATAAAAAGCCCATTTTAGAATGGACCAGGGCGCGTAGAATTTATAGTAATGGGGTCCAAGTGCGGCTTGATATTGAAAGGCATTGGCGAAGAATTGCGAGGCCGCAATCAAACCGGCCATTAGCGATAGCAAGGCCAGTAGCGGGGTAGTGAGCTTGCCGGATTTTACTTTCTTCGCCCTGACCTGCGGGCCAACGGCATTGTTGCGTTTGTCTGTTGTTGTCATCTGCTTCTCGCTTTTCGGGCTATGGAGCCGTCTGGTTTTAGTGTCAATGGATCGCCCACGCTAAGGCGGCTGATTCGCTCGGCGGTAGTGCCGTCCACCGGCATTACAATGATTTCCTTGTCGCGTTTGATCAGTGCCAAGGTGTGGCCTTCAACCTGTCGCGTCCCGTGGTAGGTCACCACCCCCTCGTCACTAGGCCGATACTGCCGGTGCGGGAGTATGTCAATCCCCCTTGACCGCTTGTCCTCGCGCTCGGCAATATAATGGTCGGGGGCTTGCTGGGGTGTCATTCCTGCCCTAGGTATATCCCGTCGCACAGGGTTATTTGATTCGGTGACTGGGTGCTCCAGGTGATTAGGAACATCACCCGGCAATAACACTTCACTTCCGTCGGCGAGGCGAACCACACCGAGTTGGGACAGGTTTCGCAAGCGGTTTTGGCTTTCGGGCGGCGGCTTTCTGCCAACCCGCCCAATGTCGGGCTTCCGGGTGTCTCCTCCGGTGGCTCCGGGTCCGCCAGCGAGTCCTGCCAGTCCTCGGATTGGTCCGGTTCCTGCCCGGTCTGGTCCAGCGCCGCCATGTCGGCGGCTATCTGTTCTTCCTCGTTCAGTGTCGTTGTCATTCGCTTTCCCCTTCATGCTGTCAGTCAGTAATGTTTTGCGGCGCGATTCAAGGGCCGCGTCGTCAAAGGTGATGGAGAGTCTGGCGGCCACCGCCGCCCTGGCGACTTGTTCTTTAAACGCTGCGGTCCCGTTGACCGTGAGCCTGTCCCCATAGCGTTGCATGGCCATGCGCAAAGCGGCTTCGATGCCGTCCTGTGTCGCCCCGCTAGACACTTTGAACCGGTCGCCGTCGTCTCGGATGGCGGTCTTGCCCACGCGGTAAATAAGGGTGCCTTGCTTGGTGATGCCATCCGGCCTGCCCGCTCCCAACACTTCCTTCCCCCCTTTTTTTCCGTTCAAGGTGCTGCCGGTGAATGGCTGGCCAGCATTCGGGCGGGCGCGAAGTGCCGCCAGTGCCTCCTTGTCGCCGCCGGTCGCCTTGAGGTTCAGCCAGTCAACCCACGTCTGGCGTTTCCCCAAACGGTCGTTGATGTCTTGGCGTTCCCTGCGGTATTGCTCGTTGATCCGCTCGAATTCGCCTTTCATCGACCGGCTGGACAGGCCATACAGTAATTTCTTGCCAAAGCCCCCGCCCATCAGCTTGATGGTTGAGCGTTTCACCCGTCCGGCGCTTTTCGCCGCTTCGATCTGGCGGTTTTTCCGGTCGCGGGCCTGTGCCAGTTCAACTGTCCGCAAGCTGGCGATGGTGTTTTGCTCGGCCTTGTACTTGGCGTAAAGCTCGGTCGTGTCGATGCGTTGTCTGACGGGTTGCTTGGCGTATTGTTTGGCCGAAGCGGTTTGTGCGGGGCTTTGCCCTGACCGGTCAAACGGACCCAAGCGGGCTTCAAGCCCTGCGCGTGAAAGTTCGCGGGCGATGGAGCTGGCTTTGACTGCGATACCGTCTTGATTGGTTATCACCAGACCGTTGCCGCGCACTTGCAATACCAAGCCGTTTTCCGCCAATACCTTATGTACCTCGTCACATGATTTTGAATGCTTCAAAGAATCAAGGCATTCCCGCTTAATCCAACCCGTCAAACTTTCCACCCCGGCTAACCGTTCCATGTCGTTGGCCTTGGTCCATGATGCCTCATTTTGACGTGTCTTGTGATTGTCCCTCTCTAGCCCATATTCAACTTCCAGCTTTTCGCATAAATCGCCCAACGCTTTTTTATCGTAATATGGTTCGTGTATTGTATGCCTTTCAGGGTGTATCTTATTAATGGCGATATGGATATGTAAATTATCCGTGTCGTTATGAACCGCACTGACCCGTTGGTGTCCTGTGTAACCTAGGCCATCACAAATACGGTCTTCTATTGCGTTCAATACCTCTTTTGAAGGCGATTCACCAGCCCTGAACGAGAGGATTAAATGATAGGATTTGTCGGTCTTTGCCCTTGTGTTCAACGCCTGTGTCGCCATCGCTTCCTGAGAGGCCCATTGTGGGTTATCCGAGTGGCAATTGCTTATCCTCACCGCTTCGACACGTTCATTCTTATTCTTGGTGTCAACCATATATTCCACCAACCCGGCAAAGTTGCTTTTCCGGTTGCTGTTAATTGCCACACGTTTAGCAATCATGACAGCATCTTTTTAAATGCTGGTCGCCTTTTCATATAACAAGGTTTGGAGTTTTTTTATTTCATTAAGCAGTTTGATGATATTGGCGGTAAGCTTGGCCCGGTTGTGCGGGTTTAGTTTCTTATCGTTAGTGAGCCACAGCTTGAGCAATCCGCCCAGCCTGCCCTGGTCGGCATTGACCTTTGCCAAGTCGGCAATGCTTCTTTGATCGAGCACACATTTAATCGGCATTCCAATACCGACTTGACGCAGGAATGCCGAGGTACTCATGCCGCATGCTTTGGCCTGCGCCTAGATGATTTTCTTTTCATCGGGCGTAACCCATACTTTCAGTGGCGTGTTACCTTTTCTGGTTTCGGTCTTGACTGTCTCGCCATTACTGTTTTCTAGTGAGTTTGTATTGGCAACGCCATTGGTATGTTGCTCGGGCATTCTAATGTATCTCCAAATATGTTCTCTTGGCGTTTGACTGCTCTTGACGGCGGTAGCCGTCTGGCCCCGCAGGGATTGTGAAGAAGCAGCGACCACAGAATATCCATCGGGTTGCTTTCCTGGCTTTGCGCGAAGAAATCATCGTAGCAATTAACGACGGCTGGAAGATTATGCAGATTTGGGAGACCCTTCACAATCAGGGCAAAATCTCTTTCAGCTACCCAACTTTTACGGTCTATGTCAATAAGCTTATTTTTCACAAAGACAAAAAACCATTACATTCCATTACCGACATTCCAAGTCAAACTAGCCCATTGTCATCGCCAAAAGATACAAAGCTTAATAATCAGGACAGACCTTCCAATAAGGAAGTTGAGAAGGCTTCGGAAAAGCCTTCCACCAAACCAGTTCAGCAGGCTTCTGCTGTTACTCAACCCGCAAATACCAATGATTCAAACGTCATAAAAGGTTTTAAATATGATCCAAATATAATCGACATGAGCAAAATCTGATTTACTGTTTACATTTTAAAAAACGAGGATTGCTATGAAAATTCATATGTTGCTACAAGGTAAAGGCGGTGTCGGAAAGTCCTTCATCAGTTCGGCGATTGCCCAATACAAACATTCGAAGGGGCAAACGCCACTGTGCATTGACACCGACCCGGTAAACTCAACCTTTCACGGTTACAAATCTTTAAATGTCCGGCGATTGGATATTATGGAAGGGGACGAGATCAACCCAAGGAAATTTGATCTTTTGATCGAATGGCTGTCTGAAACAGAGATTGATGACGTGGTAATCGACAACGGTGCGGCTACCTTTGTGCCTCTTTCGCACTACCTCATTAACAATCAAGTGCCTGTTTTACTCCAAGGGATGGGGTATGAGCTTGTCATTCATACGGTGGTCACTGGCGGGCAAGCAATGAAAGACACCCTTGCTGGCTTTGTCAACCTTGCCAAGCAATTTGAGTCACCAACTTTGTTTGTCGTCTGGCTGAATCCGTATTGGGGCATCGTCGAACACGAAGGGCGAAGTTTTGAAAAACTGAATCCTTACCTTGAAAACAAAGATAGGGTGTCCGCCATTGTGACCATTCCAACGTTGAAGCCGGAAACCTTCGGGCAGGATTTGTCTGATTTATTGCAGGCCCGGTTGACATTCGACGAATCCATTAACGACCCGGCGCTGACCATCATGACCAGGCAACGGTTGAAAATCATTCAACGGACGCTTTTCGGCCAGATGGAAAACGCGGCGGTGTTGTGAAATGGCTTGGAACAGCGACAGTGACAGTTTTCGGGACAACCTGATTAAAACCATCGCGCTGAAACACGGGGTGGCCGTTGGCCGCGACGATCCAATTTTGATTCTGCTGACTGTCAACGAGGAGTTGATGCGGGCCAACGAAGCGGCCACGCAAGAATTGCTGGGGAGGCAAAGGGAACACTTGGAGGCAATATCGAAACGCTGGGCCGACGATTCGACAGCCAGGGCGGAGCGTTTTTTGAATATCGCACTGGCTGAAACTCACAAGGCCATGGAACAAACCATGGCAAGCGGCGCGACGGTAGCGGCCAATGCTTTACAGCATGAACTTTCTTTGGCACTGGATCAGGTGAGGAACCAGAAGAACCGCGCCTGGCTGATGGCGGCACTGAACATAGCTTCCTCCATCATCACCCTGGCGGCCGCCTTGGTTGTGGTTTGGAGGGGGTTCTAGAGTTTTAAATGCCGTTCGCACTGAGTTTGTCGAAGTGCTGGGTTTTTGGAGGTTCTCTAGGGTGGGGCGTAATACTGTTGAGTTAAGCCGTCATACCGGCATGGATTGCCGGTATCCAGAACACAGGGAAGTGAATCTGGCTTGCCTTCCATGGCGACTGGGTTCCGGCAATCCATGCCGGAACGACGGGGAAAACCTTAATTCAACAACATTTAGGGTGGGGCGTGGCCACCGGCAACAATTTCGATGGGTAACAGCGCGGGGGTAAAATCCCCGCGCTTTACTTTTTTCCGAATCCGCAGAATTTGCAAGCGCACACTGGTTCTTGACAGGCCAAGTTTCTCGGCTATATCGGTAATGGGCAATCCTTGGTCGGCAAGTGAAAGTATTTCCCGCTGCTTTGCGGTCGGCTGCTTCATCGGCAAGTTAGGCGGCAATAGAAAGTTGTTTTATCTTCATGGCGTTCACCGCTTTAACTCTCGCAAGGCTTCTATGGCAGACTGCCTATCGGCATAACTGGCTAATACTTGCTCAACCCTTGTCAATTCCAAAAGATGCCGTATTTGTTCAGTCATGCCAAACAAGTTCATCTCGCCGCCCCTTTTGCGCACGGCCTTGAATACTGAAAGCAACACTGAAAGGCCGCTGGAATCTATAAAGGTAACCTGGCTAATATCAACAACCAGCATGGCATGGCCTTCTTCAACAACCTGGAGCATCGCCACGCGCACCCGTTGTGTGTCGGCGGAAACCAGTCGGCCTTTTAATATGACGACATCAATGCCGTCTATGGTTTCGCTATGAACTTTCATGGATTCGTCTGACCGACGTTTTCGGCACAAGGCGTTGCTGCCCCGGTTGCAACCATCCGTTTGGCAACCATGTTTCAACATCAACCTCGATCTTGAATCGAGTTGGTGTCTCTCCGACAATTCGACATGGCTTTTCTGTACGGCCTGCCCATGAATTGATGCAGACAAAGTCGCCAATATTTTCGGTCGGTTCCTTCACTGGCAAAACCGGCCCGGTAATCATTTTTTTCATGGCGTTCACCTCTTTAACCTTCATTGCCATTGCCGAACAGCCGGTTGAGTTCCTCCTTGGAAATGACCAGGAAACCCGTCTTCCGGGCCAGTTCGGTGAAGTCGTTCAGGCTGAGGACGTGCTTGTTGGGACTCAGCGTCTCGGTGGTCGGCTGCTGCCCTTCGCGCATCGTCACCAGTAGCCGGGTCACGCCGGGTTCTTTGGCCGGGGGCGGAAGCACTGGCGCGGGGTCTTGGGGCAGCGGTCGGCGCGTGTCCAGCAATTCCATTTCCATGCGATTGAAGGCTTGGATGTAGGCCAGCTTGAACGCCAAGGCGGTTTTGCCGGTGAAGCCCATCGCCAGCAGCGTGAAGGCATCGCGGGTGAGTTCGTAGGCGGGACGTTTCTCGCCCTTGGCATCGAAAAATTCAACCGGCTCAAAATTGAGCCGGTTAAAATCTTCGGGCAAATCGGCTTTTATGTTTTCGATGGACCGCAGGACGTTTTTATGTTCTTTGCCGAAATACCCGGCGACGGCTTGGGAGGTGGTGATGGCCTTTCCGTCATGCAAAATGACAACGGGTTTAACTTGAACAGAGTCGGTTGCGCCTGACTCGTTGACGGGCGGCTGAGGCAAGCGGAACGAGGGCAGCACCTCGTTGCAGACCCACGTTGCGAACGCCTCGGCCTCGGCCTCCGGTTTGTGGCTGTTGGTGATCGCCATGGACAGGCCGGGTTCGTTGATGGTAATCACGCCTCGTGGGCCAAACCCGCCGATTTGGCGGACTTGCTTTTGGGCATCGTCCAGGTGCAAACACATTTTGTGGGCGTCCGAATAATCAAGAATCGTTGCGACATCCTTGGCGATGAACCACGGTTCGCCGTGTTCATCGGCAATCGCGCGAAGTGAATGGGGTTGATGGGATTGGAATTCAAACGGAGATAGCCCGTTGGGCGGATTTTGGGCAGGGGTAGTCATGGTGTGGCTCCTATTGCAAAATTGGGAACCGCCACGTTCGATGCTAAACGAATTGGTGGCGGAGTGCGCGGGGTTAGCATACCGGGCAATAGGAACCGGCGCATCCGAAGATGCCCCCGCGCACCCCACCATAGGAAAAGCTGGAATTTGGGCGTAAAAAAAGCGCCGGATTCCTGAATGGAGGGCGCTGGGTGCGCCTATTGCTGACGGGATGCTAAGCCCGCCCTTGCCTGTTGCAAGGATGGGTAGATCGTAGGCCGTGATAAAGCAGTTGTCAAGTGTGCTTGCGAAAACTGCTTGCAATTGTAGATAGAATACTGGTAGCGTTTGCTCCATGAAAACCAAACACACCAAAACCTTGCAAGCCATCTTTACCTTGCCGACACGGGCATCCATCGCCTTTGGCGAGATTGAAGCCCTGCTAATCACGTTGGGCGTGGAAAAGACTGAAAGGGAAGGTTCTCGGGTGAAATTTAGCTTGCATGGAGTGGAATGGCATGCGCACCGCCCACATCCCGGCAAGGAGGCCAAAAAATACCAGGTCGAGCAGGTGCGCGAATTCCTGACCAAACTGGAGATTACGCCATGAACACCATGACTTACAAAGATTACACGGCTCGTATCGAATTTGACGAGCGCGACAATATTTTTGTCGGGCGCGTTCTGGGGGTGAAGGCCATCATTGGCTTTCACGGTGAAACCGTCGCCGATTTGCGCACCGACTTCGAGGCGGCAATTGACTTCATGATTGAGGATTGCAACGCGCGTGGCGAAACGCCTGAAAAACCCGCCAGCGGTAATCTTATGCTGCGTGTCGCGCCCGAAGTACACGCAGCCGCATTGGTGGCGGCGCAATCGACGGGCAAAAGCCTGAATCAGTGGGCGGCTGAGGTGCTGGACAAAGCAGCACATTTTTAAAATGAGGAGAATTGCCATGAAGAGAAAGACCTATGATTCAGAACGGCATGCGCCCGATCCATCCGGGTGAAATTCTGCGCGAGGATTACCTTGCGCTCTTGGGTTTGAGCGTTAATGCATTGGCCCATGCGCTCAGGGTCCCATCGACATGCCGGAACGCTTGAAGAGGCTTATCCATTCTCCAACCCACGCCAGTTGATGGCGGATTTTTTTGACGACATAGCGAGGTGGCGCAATGAATACGGTGATTCTTGATGTGCGGACTTTGGCAGACACGCTGTCGGATGCCGTAACGGCCATGGAAACACTAACGCCCTCCGGCCCGCGCATCAGCTTCGAGACACCGGAATTGCTTTGGAGTGTGTTCACGGCGAAGCGTTGGGACATCATCAAGGCATTGACCGGCGCGGGTCCGGTCACGCTTCGGGAAGTGGCGCGGCGTGTCGGGCGTGACGTGAAAGCTGTGCATGGCGACGTACACGCCCTGCTGGATGCGGGGCTGATTGACAAAACAGCAGACGGGAAAGTCGTTTTCCCATATGATGCAGTGCATGTTGATTTCATGATAAAATCGGCTTAGGCCCGGTAATCGCTTTCATGGCGTTCACCGCTTTTTCAGATACTTGCAGGGGCGGCGGTTGTCTTGTTGCTAAAATCCGGCTTGCCCTTGACATCCCGGTAGGTCTGCTTGCACTCGGGATAACCGCTGCAACTCCAAAAAAATGAACCGACCGGCTTTTTCCCCGGCCTGCGGCAAAGCCTTTTGCCACAAACTTTACACTTGTGGATATCGGAAGCCTTCACCGCAGACTTGGGCACGGGCTTTCCATCCTTGTCGTCGCAACTGTATTTGCAACCCTCGGTGTAGCCTGTGCAACCCCAAAAGAATTCGTCTGTGTCTTTCTTCTTGAACCGGTGCAATGCCTTGCCACAAGACGGGCAGGGGTGTATTTCAAACTTGATCCCAAGGCCGTTCTGCTTGACCCTGCCAACCTCGCCAGTGACATAGGCCATTAAATCCAGCACAAACGACACGGCATCCCGTTCACCGGCCAGGATGGTTTTTTGCTGTTCGTGCCACAAGGCGGTCATGTCCGGGAATTTCGCCTGGTCCGGCAGGGCATCGTAGAACTCCCTGGCAGAGGGTGAACTAACGATGCTCTTGCCCTGTTCGATGAGGTAGCCGCGCTCAAACAGGGTGGCGATGATGCTGTCTCGGGTGGCCGGTGTGCCGATGCCCCTATGCTCACCCTCTTTGCCCTTGTCTTTTTCAATCAGCACTTTGCGCAAGCGGTCGTCGCTCACATACTTCGCCACACGGGTCAGGTCTTGCAACAGGGTCGCCATGGTGTAAAGCGGTTGCGGCTTGGTTTCTTGCTGGGCCGACTCTGCGTCGGTGCAGGTTCCCTCTTGGCCTTCGCGCAAGGGGCGAATGTCTACGGACACGTCATTCTCGTCGCCTTCCAAGTCTTCGTTGCCCGCGTCGTTCCTGTACAGCATCAGCCAGCCAAGCCGCGTGGTCACATTCGAGCGGACGGCAAAACGGTGGCCACCGGCTTCAACTACTAGGGTCGTCTGGTCGTATTGGTGCTTTGCAAAAAACTGCGCAATGTAAGCACGGGCAATCAGCAGGTAAATCTTTTGTTCGGCATCGCTTAAGGCCGACAGGTCGGCGGTGGCCTCGGTCGGGATGATCGCATGATGGGCCGAAACCTTGGTGGAGTCGAACGCACGGCTTTTAAGGGAAGGGTCGGCCAAGCCCTCCACATTGGCAAACATCGGCGCGGTCGCCGCAATGGCGGACAAGACACCCGGCGCGTCGCCATGCTGCTCGTCGCTCAGGTATTCACAGTCGCTGCGGTTGTAAGTAATTAAGCGGTGTTTTTCGCGCAACGCCTGGGTGATGTCTTTAACCTGGTCGGGCTTCATGCCATATTTCCGCGAAGCATCGGTTTGCAACTTGAGCAAGTTATACGGCAAAGGGGGTTGTTGCTCCTTCTGCCGGGTTTCCGCGCTGACGATCCGCACGGTTTTCCCCTTGACCTCATTGGCGATGGCCTGGGCATGTTGGTCGTTGGACAAGCGGCCCTTCTCGTCCACCGGGTCGCCTTCGGCAATCTGGTATCGCGCCGGGAAGGCAACGCCCTTGATGTCAAAGCGACCGGTGACGATGTAGTAAAACGCCTTCTCGTGGGCCGAGTAGGCGCGGTCCCTACGCACGACCAATCCCAAGATTGGGGTTTGTACCCGCCCAACGCTCAAAACGCCTTGATAGCCCGCTTGACGGGCCGCAAGCGTGTAAGCACGGGTCATGTTAAACCCATACAATTGATCGCCTACGCTACGCGCCTCGGCAGCGGCGGACAAACCTGCAAATTCGCTGTTGTCGCGAAGATTATCCAGCGCCTTGCGAACCACTTTAGTATTATTATCGTTGATGAGTACGCGCTTTACCGGCAGTTTACAACCGGCATAGACAAGTATTTCATCAACCAAAAGCTGGCCCTCCTCGTCAGGATCGCCCGCGTTGACCACGCTCCCGGCTTGTTTCAGCAAATCCAGGATGATCGTTAGCTGGCTCTCTTTGTCTGGGGCGGGTTTTTCTGCTATGAACAGACGAATGTTTAATCTCCTGTCTTTAGAAAGTAACCATTAGTTATACATAAGAGTAACTTATAATTCTTTTCTTTGGCAAGGCGTAACATCAGTTTTGATGTAAAAAAAACATGACCATTCCCATTTCCTTATTCCCCATTCCTTTTTGGTGTAAACTGCTTTTACGCTATTGCTCTTGCTACCTCTCAACGTGAAGGCAGTACGCCACCCTTAAAAATAGGCGGCTATGCTCTTAGGGGCTACCATGGCTGCCCCTCCCCCGCATGGATGCGGCCTTGTAGGCACGGCATGAGGCTGGTGTGCGTGGGGTATAAGGACGTGCCGAGACGCGCCTAGCCGGTGCGGTGCGAATGCTCTTAAGGGATGCCATGGATAGTTACCATCCACGAATAGCGGGTAAAATCCGGGTAAAACATTGCAACAAACCCATGCGCAAATAAGCAACGCAACCTCAAGCCGCGCATGATAATAGACTATAAATCAAAAACATACACTAAAAGCATGTTTTTCATAATGCGGTTGTCGCAGGTTCAAGTCCCGCCGTTGCTACCAATAAAATCAGCCCTTATGAGAAATCAAAGGGCTTTTTTATTGCCTTCACTTTAAACGTAAGCGAAATATAAGTGCGTTCCATTGCTTTCTCTCGCTGGCTTACTGGCTTACTGGCAATAATGGCATGCTCATCGTTTGAACTCAGGCTGGTAAATGCTATTAGTCACTCTTTCCCACGGTCCATCACAATGGCGTCAACCCAAGTCCGACTCGGTTTTCAAAACCGAGTCGGTCTGAAATAACAATTTAATCGTTTTTTCAACTCTAACTCTGTACAGAACGCCCTTCATGGGGTTAAATGAACCATCAATGTCTAACTTTTATTTTTCTTGTTCTTGAGGACCAGCCATTATGGCAAGAGTTACCGTAGAAGATTGCTTGGATAAAGTCGATAACCGCTTCCAACTAGTATTGTTGGCTTCCAAGCGTGCCCGCCAATTGGCCAGGCATCCGGACGATGCCAAACTGCCGTGGACCAACGATAAACCGACCGTTCTGGCCTTGCGTGAAATCGCCGCCGGTCAAATCACCCGTGCCTACTTGAAGGAAGGGCCAAAGCATGATCGCTATCAAGTCGAGCGCCCCACTTTCAAGATACGCCACGATGACATCGATATGGATGATGACGATCTGATTTAAAGACTAGAGTCGAGTTAAAGAATGTCAGGGGATGCCAGCGAGGCCGATCTAGCGGAAAGCCCGGAGGACCCTCCTTCCTTTAAGCCGGGGAGCGGCGGATGGATGGGTGAACACCATGAGCCATTTCCCCTGGACGAGACGGAAAAGCCGCAGGAAAAGCTAATCCGGCGGTTGTCCGCCATGTTGTCCGAATACTTGGAACCGACCCAGGTTGAGGAAGTGCACCGCGCTTATCGTTTGGCAGAGCGCGCCCATGAAGGCCAAAAAAGGGTCAGCGGGGAGCCTTACATTTGCCATCCGATTTCAGTGTCGATTATCCTCGCCGGCATGAGGATGGACGCAAAAGGCATTATGGCGGGGTTGCTGCACGATGTCATTGAAGACACCATTATTTCCAAGGAACAATTGGGTGGTCTATTTGGCGATGAAGTGGCCCAACTGGTCGATGGCGTCAGCAAGCTAACCCAACTTGACAGCAAGTCCC
>Ga0118677_10005441_pt2 | contig 12082 bp, 15 predicted proteins | sample AliMusrvi5mmetaG_FD_86154 | JGI IMG/M metagenome (GOLD analysis project Ga0118677, IMG submission 86154)
GCAGCACGCCGATGAATATGAACAAGCAAGACAAAACCGGGAACAATCCCCAAATTCGCGTGGGGCGGGATTTTCGGGGTCATCTTCCGGTGGGGATTTTTCCGATTTCTTTGAGTCCATGTTTGGCGGCACCCCCGGTGCAGGCAGGGGCAGGCAGGCGAAATACCGGGGAGAAGATTACAACGCTGAGTTGCAGTTGAATCTGCTTGATGCGTATAAAACACATCAGCAAACCCTTACGGTCAACGATAACAAAATCCGCATCACGATCCCCGCCGGCATTGAAAACGGCCAGACCATTAAAATAGCCGGTCATGGAGGCCCGGGAAGAAACGGAGGGCCAAACGGTGATTTGTACATATCGTTTTCAATCGCCAACCATCCCACCATCAAAAGGCTGGCAGATAACCTCTACACCACTGCTGAACTCGACTTGTACACTGCCGTGCTTGGAGGTGAAATCACCCTCGACACCTTAAGTGGCAAAGTCAAACTGCATGTAAAGCCTGAAACGCAAAACGGCAGTAAAGTGAAGTTAAAGGGCAAGGGTTTTCCTGTTTATAAAAACGAGGGCCAGTTTGGAGATCTTTACGTGACTTATCTCATAAAAATACCGACAAACCTTACCGACAGGCAGAAGACATTATTTACCGAACTATCGAAATTGTAATATTAAAACCGTGCGCCATGCAAACAGAAAACCTGATCGCTCTGGATGAATTCTGCACCAGCCACAACATTGAATTTTCGTTTATCAGTTCATTGCAGCAAACCGGACTGATAGAAATTTCTACTGTCGAAGAAACGGGGTTTATTGCCGAAAGCCAGTTGCAAAAACTGGAAAAGTTCCTTCGTTTATACTACGAACTGGACATCAACCTCGAGGGAATTGAAACCATCACACATATGCTGCAACGGATAACTGCCATGCAGGATGAAATAATCTCACTTAAAAACAGGCTCCGGCTATATGAGCCCGGTGAATGAAACGGGAGCACCCTCAGTTTGCACTGAAATGCCGCATGTCCAGACACCTCTGAAGTTGGGCTTGGTGAAAAAGTAGCTATGAAAATACATAAAAATGACTCGACGAACTCATCAACCAAACACATATATTTTTAATATTCTGATGGTTGCTTCTTTTTCACCGGTTCCTAAGTAATGATGGAATGCGCTGGGAATCTGAAATCTGAAATCTGAAATTCACTTCCCTCCGGAAATTCCTTTTAATCCCAATTTATTTTGTGTTTCTCTGCGTTAGCTTGTGTCTAAAGGGATTTAACAACCAATTTTAAGCAGACTCTTTGTTCCAGGTAAAATGTGTGAATGATGTAACTCTTTGCCAAAGTTATATAACACAGATGGCGGCTCATGAATATAACTTTGTAACCGACTGCATATGTTTACAGTTACGCGTTACACATGATTTTCATACAGCCGCAAAAATGAAAATATTCTTTTTTTCAATCCTTTTTATATTCGCTTCCACCTTGATTTTCGGGCAGGAAGTAGCACCCCAGAATCCCCAAAAAGTGGCCCCGAACGATACCATCGTACCGGGTAAAGGCACCAGGGAAACCCAGATCAAGAAGATCGAAGAGGTAAAAGTGAAAAAACTTTCAGATTCAACCGGCAATGAACCCGCAAAAAGTGCGCTCGTTGATACCACAAAGCAAAACAAATACGGTGATTTGCTCGATGACGACCCTGAATACAATAAAAGGTACCCGCTTTGGATCCCCACAGTTGAAGTACTGGGAGCGCTAACACTCACCTGGGCTTTGGACAGGTATGCACTGAATGCTGCTTATGCACGCATCGGTTTCCAAACCTGGAAATACAACGTGGATAAAGGATGGGAATGGGACAACGACCGGTTCGGCGTAAATTTCATCGGGCACCCCTATTCGGGAACCCTTTCGTACAATGCCGGACGTGCCAATGGTTATAATTTTTACCAGTCATTCGGTTTTGCAGTCGAAGGCAGCCTCCTTTGGGAATATTTCGGTGAAAATACGCGTCCATCCTTCAACGACATCATCTACACCCCCGTTAACGGAACATTTTTCGGAGAGATACTATACCGGTTAAGTTCGAACATTCTGGATGACCGCACCAGGGGAAGGGAGCGGGTTTTTCGTGAAATTGCAGCCGGACTGGTTGATCCGGTGAGGGGTTTTAACCGGCTGATCCAGGGAAAATCATTCAGGCGGACCAACAAGGAGGTTTATGAAAAAGAGCCGATCAATATTTCACTCTACGGAGGTGCACGTAAAATTGATGATGTGCCCAACAAAGTTTTCGGAAGCGGAACATACAGTGGTATTTTTAATGTCCAGTTTGACTATGGAAATCCTTTTGAACTTCGAAAAAGAAAACCTTTTGATTTTTTCAAGCTTCGTCTTGATCTGAATATCGGTGTAGGAAGGAAATACCTCGACAACATTCTTGGCTATGGAATTTTATTCGGCAAAAACATGCAATTGGGTAAAATGGCTCTGCTTGTCGGGGGATTTCAATATTATGATTACTGGGACAATGACAAATTTGAGTTAGGCACCATCGGGTTAGGAGGCGGAGTAGTATCGAAGTTGCCGTTAAGCAAGGAGAGCAACCTTTATACAAGCATCCACCTGGCACTGGTGCCATTTGGAGGAAACAGCACAAAGTTCGTCATTGATACGACCCAGGTGCGGGATTATAATTTTGTAGGCGGACTGGAGGCGAAGTTTGAAACCACCATAAACCTGAGTAAATATGCGACCGCCACCCTGAGGTACTATTTTTACTGGATGCGCACCTACATCGGCACAAACGGGAACAACTTCATCCAGATTTTAAAACCCAGGGTGACTGTGCGATTGTTTAAAACCCTGAGCATCGGTACGGAAGCCCAGCTCTATTACAATGACCTTTACCAGCGAGGCGTGCCCGGCCACCATTCTATACAGACAGATCAGAGCGTCTTCTTACTGTTGTATCTTGAGGATAAACAACGCCGGGGACACTATAACTGACAATAACCCTTTTCCCTGTACTGTTTCTTCAGGAAAGAACAGTCGTATCCTCCCTACCAACCCCATCATTTCCAATAGCTGGCCCCGGTTTACCTTTACGGCAAAAATCAGGGTACCGTGAGAACACCGAAGCCGGCAGCAATGTTTGCCAAAGCAGATGAATGGCAGAACAGTGACCTAACGCTACGGGAGTTTGCCGCATTGGTATGTGTATAAAGATGTACGGGTAGATGCTTCTGTTCCTGATCACAAATTTGTTGCCCATGATGCCTATTATTCCTTTGCTGATGAAGGCACTATGTAATATTTTAGTCCCGGATTCCAATTGTAATCGAAATCCGGGACATTTTTAATGGCCTGCAATTTTTTGTTAAAAAATGTTAATTTGAATTATAAAACAGATAATACCCTAATATTAATCGTAATATTGCATTGTATTAGGTTAATAATCATATTGTTACATAATTAACAATTAATTCTCCTGCCATGAAAAAAGTCATTGCATTTATATTCTTGTTCCTGCTTGCAAGCATCGCCTTATTTGCCCAGGTGGCTATCAACACCGACAACAGCCCACCAAATGCATCAGCCGGGTTGGATGTGAAATTCCGCTTACACCCGCTATGCCTGGGCTTACAGTGCTTGCGGGAATTCCACCCCGGTTACCCTTACGCAAACAACTTCCCTCAATCCGCCTGCCGCGCCAACCGCCGGAACACAGGTGCCATCTCCAACTCAGATCGTCTGGAACTGGAATGCGGTTTCCGGTGCTACGGGGTATAAATGGAGCGCGGTAAACAACTATGCAGGAGCAACAGATATGGGCACTGCTTTAACCAACACCGAAACCGGGTTGACCTGCAATACTGCTTATACCCGCTATGCCTGGGCATACAGTGTTTGCGGAAACTAAACCCCTGTTACCCTTTCACAGACAACTTCTGCCTGTGCTGGAGTGCCCTGCCCGGGAACACCCACAGTATCTTATGGTGGCCAAACTTACAATACAGTTCAGATAGGCTCACAATGCTGGTTTAAAGAAAACCTAAATATCGGAACAAGGATAAATGGCGCACTGGAACAAACAAATAACAGCATAATTGAGAAATACTGTTACAACGACCTTGAATCGAATTGCAACATATACGGTGGTTTATACGAATGGAGTGAAATGATGCAATATGTAACCACAGCCGGTGTGAAAGGAATATGTCCTACAGGCTGGCATATTCCAACAGATGCTGAGTGGACTGCAGCTACAAATTTCCTGGGAGGAGAAAGTGTCTCAGGTGGGAAAATGAAATCTACAGGTACAATCGAAGCAGGCACCGGTCTATGGTATGCTCCAAATACCGGGGCAACCAACGAAAGTGGCTTTACAGCCGGTCCGGCAGGCTTTCGTATCTACAATGGAGCGTTCTACTCCATTGGCAGCGTCGGCTACTGGTGGAGTTCATCTGAGGAAGTTACAAGTTATGCCTGGAGCCGGAACACGACGTCTAGCTACAGCAATGTATACAGGGTCGACAATACTGAGAGTGGCGGTTTTTCTGTGCGTTGCGTTCGGAATTTTTAAAACTATTTGCCTGTTTGATTATTTTGAGAAATGGGGTTACATCAGGAATTGCCGGTATATAAAGCAAGTTACGATTTGTTGGTGGAAATTTTTCGGTTACGAAAGAATTAAGCAGGAAGTATAGCTAAACTGTGTTTTTCACCACAGTAACAAGCGAATCCAGCGATTACTGAATATTTCCCAACACAAAAATGATAATCCCCACCAATTGTCCCGTATCCATGACATCCGGAGTTCCGAAAAAGTATTTTACCGGAAAGTGTGCGAGATTTACGCCACCAGTACCGGTTATGAACATTCACAACAAAAGACATTGGATTTCTTCGGTTCGGTGCAAAATAAATTCCATCTGGCAGTGACCGGGAAAACAGTTGCAAAGATCTTGACCGACAGGGCCGATGCAACAAAACCCAACATGGGTTTTACAAATTGGCCTGGTGAAACGATCAAAAAGCAGGATACAGAGGTGGCAAAAAATTATCTGAATTCCCCGGAACCTGATCAATTGAACCTGCTAGTCAACCAACCTTGAATTCGCCGAATAGCAGGCCATTGAACAAACATTGAATAAACATCGAAGGAACATCGAAGGAACATCGAAGGAACATCGAAGGAACATCGAAGGAACATCGAAGGAACATCGAAGGTAACTTAGAGAAGACTTAGGGAAGACTTAGAGAAGGCTTAGGGGAGTCTTAAAGAAGACTTAGAAAAGGGGAAACTGGAAGAACTTTACCCAAAGCAGGCGAACTCTTTTTCAGTGACATTTCCGGGAATGTCGGTGGCCCTCACGCGGCAAATGGTCCCCGGTTGCAGCAATGAGGATTCTTTTATAACATATTTATATTGACCGCAGTAATCCGGGTCGCCGGTCTCTCCTTCTTCAAGGATTCTGCCATCGGATGCAACAAGAGTCACACTCACCCTGGGCATTCTGAAGCGATCCCTGGCACTGATTATGACCGAATTGCCTGCACCCCCGATCTTGGAATCGGGTCCGGCCTCCCGGATTGAAGGAGGATTCATGAAATCCATGATGGCCAGCTGGTATATTCCTATATTTTTCTTTTTCTTTTTCCAGCGTTTAAGGTACACAGCATAGCCGGCTGATTGTTGCGGATCTGCAACCGTCTGGCGACCATACTCCTTGGCACGTTCAAACCGGAGAAGATGCTGCTTTTGTTTTTCCGAGCGGATTGTTTCCGACAGGTCGGGAATCGACCTTATGACCCCATCATCTTGCATGACGATGTTGCCGAGTTTCCCGCTGTATGTTCTCGTTATCATATTATAATTGCTGCGTGCCATAAGCTTTTATTGCTTAATCGGAATTTTTCAAAAAGGTGATACCGAATGTTGATAACTTTTTCGCCAGTTATCTCGTCCTGGAACCAGGAGCGTTACCGATAACAATGTGAGACTATTTCACCGTTGATTTCGCCGGAAGTTTTGATGATTTTTCAAAACGGGAAGAAATTCAAACAGCATCTGAGAATTTCAGGGAATTCCAGGGATTAAAACCGGTAGATCAGGGTTGCTCCCACTCCGGTGGAGCTGACGGGAATCACCTCCAGTTTTTTGTTGGCATTGAAATAGACCATGCTGCCTACGGCAAAGCCAAGCGCAGATCCGAACAATACATCCGATGCCCAGTGGTCATTGACAGCCAGCCGGTAAAGGGCCGTGAAACCTGCCATTCCGAAACTGACGGCCGGCACCCATTTCGTGTTCCAGTACTCCAGCCCCACAACGGTCGCAATGGCAAAAATCGCCGAAGAGTGACCCGAAGGAAATGAGTTGTAGCCAAAAGTGCCATAATCGCCGCCCCAGCTGAAAGGCCCTTCCCAGATATGGGGATCGGGAGGAGTATCCTGGTAAGGACGATGCCGGTGCGTGACCTGTTTGATGACATTGGTCAAAACAGCCGTAATCACATAGGCTTCAACCCCCTTCATGCCTGTTTCCTTTGCTTTTTTATTCTTCCAGATCACACCGCAGGCATAAAAAACACCCAGAGCCGGGATGGCAATCACACCACTTCCAAGTGGACTAAAAAAGTAATAGGAACTTTTACTGATGAAATAGGATTGGTTTCGGTAAAAAAACTGCTGGATCGGTTTGTCACCAATTGCTATAAGGGTTATGGTTCCGGCGACTATTGCCGATGCTGCAATGATCTGACTCTTTTTCCATCGGAACGGGTTGGTAAAAACCGATTTTGTATCTGTCCAGTAAGAATATGCATAGGACCTGGAAAAGTTACTGGTGGGCAGGATGTTCTGGGGTTCAGCCGTAATGATTAAAGTATCCGGTTTCTTACTCACAGAGTCATTTTTCTGATGCGATATGGAGTCTGTTTTTTCCTGGGCTTCGACCCTGTGCATCAAAAAAACACAAAACAGAAATACAAAAAAAATTGTCTTGCGAATCATCAATTTGTCTTGCTAATAATCATATCTGCTGCAAACTTAATTAAATTACAATCCGGTATTCCAAGATCGGAATTCAATTGTCATGGTGGTCGTCGTTGTCATGATGGCCGTCGTTTCCATGATGCTGGCTTTGGCCGTGTGGTTCATGATGGCCCCTGGAACTTCCCATTCCCGGACCCGGGAACATACAGGACGACATGAGCGTGGTACCTGATACCATGATGACGAAGAGGACCATTCGTAACTTTTTCATTTTATTTCAATTGTTTTTCTGGATCATTTCAGGATACAAAGTTCAGTTCATTTGGATCCTAAAGTGTTACATAACTCCTGAAATAACTTACATCATTCACACATTAAAAAGCGGCCGGAATCTTCTTCTTCTTTTTAAAGATGTCAAACCGGGTTCCTCCCCACAGGCGAAATTGTGCCACATCATAACTGAAGAGTGCCTTGCTGAGTTTGTCGGGAACTTCGTTAAAGCCTGTCTGAACCGACCCGCCGAGGAACCATTTATCTGAATTGTAACCAAAGGCGAACCTCCCGCTGAGTTGAAAAGCAAATTCAAAGTCGGAAAAGGCTTTCTCTCCACCGCTATATGAGGAAAACTGGGCGGCAACACCCGGGAAAAGAGCTGCCGTGAGATACATATTCTTCAGAAATACCAGCGTGTAGGCATATCCCGGCGAAAGTCCCAGGGAATAAAAAGTACCGCTTGTCACAACGCTTGTCAATGGTATGTGATACTCGTTAACAAGTCCTGCAGGAATGATGCCCTGATCGGAAGTTATGTTATAATATAACAATGCAGGCCTGACAACCAGGCTCCCGGCACTCCTCTTCTGGCGTTCATTCTGGATAAATGCCGCCCGGATGGAAAATCGCCTGGCATTATAAATCCAATACCCGGCCAGGCCAAGTGAAAATGTGCGCATGTCGGGAAGGGTATAATGAGTTCCGTCAGGTTTTTCAGGAGAGCTGATAAAATAACCGTGGTATTGCTGCAGAAACAACTCCCCTGCAACGACTCGCCCGAACGCGTTTACGCGGAGGTCAAGGGTGGATGTTTTTCCATAGGCATCCTGGTCGGTTTTGTAGAAAGGATTATCAATGGACAATCCCAATCCGAACCATTTCCAGAATCCTGCGATCCCCACCCGGAGGTTTACATTCGGCCGGTAAACGATCTTTGGAATATTATCACCGGCGGTATTGATGAGCAGCGAGGCATTCTGAAACAGCAGGAACAGTCGGGTCGTGAACAAACCGGTGTAATCTGCCAGGTACGTACTGTCGAAATTTCCCGGAAGCGATTCCTCCTGGTTGGGGTAAGATTGTGAAAAAGATTCTTTCCCCGGCAATGACAGGCAAACAGCAATCAGACCGGCTATCCAAACTTTATGCAACATCCCCGACAAACCGTTATTCGTCTATCGTGTTAAACATGTATGGCCATCAGGTAGGCAAAAAGTCCGAATACCTTGAGGAGCCAGATGACAATGACAACAACGACAACAACGTTAAAGATCCTTTTGATTTTTACATCCATGGGGATGTATGTATTGACAAGCCATAACAGGATGCCTGCGACAACCAGTACGATTAAGATAGTGAACAGTGGCATAATAAATTGGGTTAGTGATCAATAAAAGGTAAAGGTATTGAACCTATTGTTTCACGATTTTTACAGAGGCAACCTGGTTTTTGGATACTATCCTGAGCAGATATATCCCCCCGGGTTTACCGAATAGTGAAATGGCATATTTTCCGGATTGGTTCATGTTTTGCGACAGAACCTCCTCGCTCTGCATGCTGAAAATTTCAACCCTAACGGGTCCGGAATCTTCGACATTTGCCAGGTCAAGTGTTACCATACCGGGTGTTGGGTTGGGATAGATTTTAAAAAAGTTTCCGGCGGGTTTTCCGGGAATTGTTTTGTTCAGGGTTTCATTCTCTCCGGAGGATGTAATTTCGGTATTTTTCAGGACGCTGCAATACTGACCATCGGGGGTGATGTACCCATGCAGGTATCCCCCGGCATTGACCCTTGTTCCTTCAAGGCAGGTTATTATTTGGCCGGCGATCATGACAACATTGGCGCCGTTGCTGATTGTAAAGGTAGTTCCATTTCCGGCAGTGGTGATGGTTTGGGTGGCATCATAACAGGTACTCTGGTCGATCCCGAAATTCAAATCCTGGAGAACCAGATTGCAGTTCACACCCGGCTGATTAATGGCAAAGGCTCCGCTTGTCGTACATGAATTCTGATCGGTAATGATCACCGAATAATTTCCGGCCACAAGACTATCCAGGTTCATGGTGGTCGCCCCTGTATTCCAGGCACATGCATACGGGGGCACCCCGCCTGTAACAACAAGGTGAATGCTTCCGTCATTGCCGCCGCTGCAAGTTACTTCAACCGTCGATGCTATGATCGAAAAGGCTGGCGGTTGCGTGACCTGATAAGATTTTGTGATTTGGCAATTATTCGCATCTGTTATTGTGAGGTTATATGCTCCAGCGGCAACTCCAGCCAAACTGCCTGTTGTGGAACCGTTATCCCATTGGTAGGCGAATGGTTCCAATCCCCCTGAAACTGCAACATCAATGGCACCGGTTTGAGAACCAGAACATAAGACATTGGTAATCGTTTCTGTTGTAAAAAGTTGTGGAAGTAATATTACATTGACTGATCCTTCAGAGAAACTTCCGGCCGGTGGCGCGAAAAATACAATTAAATGAATCTGGTCACTGGCATAACCGGGCGAACCCGGTAAAATTACAGGAGCCCGATCCGAGGAAGTCCAGGATCCGCTCAAATTGGTCCAGGCAAAAGTTGCATCCGGATTATTACACCCCTGCAGGGTACAAAACAGATTGACAGGATCACCGTAGCAAACAGGATTGGGTAATACAACCTGTGCGTTTGCAGTCTTCAACACGGTAATTATAAATAAAAAAGCAATTAACAATGCCTTATGGAATATAGAGGTTGGTTTCATGGAATTTGGTTTTAATGACGGGTATAACTCTTGTTTTACAAATATCATCACCATCAATGCTATATCTGTTATATAATTTTAATAATAAATTACATAATTCACACTTTTAGGAATTATCAGCAGATCATACTTTTGGGAGTTACCTGCAGACAATTGTCATCCTGAAGTGTTATGCATCACGTTTGCCCTTGCAGGGAGTCAGGTCAACATGATCCGGACAATTCCCTGCAGGGGCATGAAGATTGTCAAAGCACCAGCCTTATTATAATTTTAAAAGCGCGACCGGTTCCATTTGCAAGGTGAGATCTTCTTTTCCGATGTTCGTAAGTTCGATTTCACAGGAGATGGAAACTTCCTCGCTTACCATTAACCCCCCGGTTTCGAGAGGGGCATTCCAAACCAGTCCCCATTCACTTCTTGTTAATTTCCCGCTAACGGTAAAACCTGCTTTTTCATTTCCCCAGAGGTCATGTACAATTCCCCCGAATTGCATATTCAGTTTCACGTTGCGGGTAATACCAACCATCGTCAATTCTCCCCAGAGTTCATGATTGCCTTCATGATCGGGATTTCCAATGGTGCCGGAAGAAAAGGTTATTTGCTTATGATTTATGACATCGAAGAAATCAGCACTTTTCAAATGCTCATCCCGTTTTTCATTGTTTGTTGTGATGGAAGCAGTGTCAATCCAGAGATCAATTTCTGCAGTTGTAAAGTCTTTCTCGGTAGTATAAATATTCGCATCGAATTTAAGGAACGCCCCTTTTACATGAGAGATCATCAGGTGTTTCACGCTGAAGGATATTTCACTGTGCGCCAGGTCGATTGACCATTTTGTTTTTGTTCCGGTCTTGGTTTTCATCTTGCTTGTTTTATTGTTTAATTAGTTGTTGAGTAGTCCTGTCCTGATCGGGCAGGTTTGACAATCCCTGAAAAGATACGCTATCATCACCGCAAAGGTGAGCCTCTTAATGGTTGAATGTGTTACACAACTTTAAAATTAAGTTACATGATTCACACATTGCCCGTTAACATATGATTGAGAACCGGCTCTGCCAATGCAGCAACTCTCTTGTTTGAGGAAAGGCATCCCACTCAGTCCCCTGATGTTCCGGACATTGCGGGAATAGCCATTCCGGAATCAATTATATTCAATAACCAGTTCATTGTCGACCGCCCACACACCCGGTGCGCTCCAGGCGATGCGCCCTGCCTCTTCCTTCTGGTAAAGTGAATCGACCGTTCCGTTCAGCATCACCCTGTTGCCGGTGACTTTGACATCAATATCCTGATCACACATCGACCAGTTGCGGACAAATGCACGTTCTATTCCTCTTTTTCAATCGCATCATGTGTCTCGGATTTAATGGTGATGTTGTTTGATACACCCTTTACACCAATCACATTTTTCACCGTTTTGTTGGCGGCTTCCCGTTGATAATTCCAATGAAGTTCCCCTTCAAGGGTAAGGAAGCTACTTTTGATAATCAGGCACATATCTCTGAAAAGCCTTTAAACATTGAATAGTTGTTCATAATTGTTACATGGTGTTACAGCCTGTTTATAACTTTTACTGACAAGTTTGTCAGTTATATTGACAGTTCCGTATCTTTGTACTGACAAATTAATCGCACTCAGATATGGCTTCAATAACCTTCTATCCAGACAAGGAAAAGAATGAAAAATCTCTTTTACTTCTTTCATTTACTTTTAATCATGCGCGCTTAAGACTTTCAACCGGACTGCATGTTCCCAAAAACGATTGGGACCAGCAAGCCCAGAAGGCCAAACCGGCGAAGGACTATAGCGAGATCAATACTCGTTTACGGGAAACTGCCAATTTTTTTCTCGATAAATACGATGAACTTTTTCCAAAGGGCATAAAACTGTCAAAGGAGGAAGTCAAAGAGAAATCGGCAGAAATGGTAAATGAATTTAAAGTATTTACCGGCAGAAGCAAAGCTGTTGATGCCTCCAGAGTTTCTCTTTTATCTTTCTTTGCAGTTTTTCAGCAAAGATATATAAACAAAATCAGTCCGGGTCATTTACAACAGT